>Ga0136558_1000608_pt1 | contig 19428 bp, 20 predicted proteins | sample AntRauTorckE6833_FD_101391 | JGI IMG/M metagenome (GOLD analysis project Ga0136558, IMG submission 101391) | Saline lake microbial communities from Rauer Islands, Antarctica - Metagenome Torckler E6 #833 | ecosystem: Environmental > Aquatic > Non-marine Saline and Alkaline > Saline | place...
ATCTCTTCAACGTTCTCAACTTTCAATCCGTGGAAGTTAACAAACACAATAGAAGACGCTTTTGAAAGGGTCCCCTTGAGCGCTTGTACAACTTCTTGTTTTTTCTCTTTTGTAAGAGCCATATATTGATTGTTTTAAATCAAAAATAAAAATCGACCTTATATACATACAAGGTCTCAACAATGCTGAGAATAGATCTCGGCAGAATTTACATTAGGCTTTAGGATTCTAGGTCTTAGACTGTAGGAAATTCCTAATGCCCAGAGCCTAGTTTTCTAGCGCCTAGCTATCTGCTGTCTTTGACCTTATATGACTAAGAGTCTACCTGACTTGCTCAGGAAGTCAATACAAGGTTCAACCTTGTATTATGAATATAGCTCGCTGTGTGAGCCGATGTTAACAAGAGTAACCATATCTGTGTCGACCCAGTCAAAAACCACCCGAATATCTCCCGTGACATTGAAACTCCAAGATTCTTTTAAAACACCAGAGAGCTTATGAACACGAAGAATTGGATTGTCTATATTTTCCTTAAACAAAACGACGCGCTACTTGAATACTTGTTTTATTTTGGGAGGTTGTTTTGTCAGTTTCTTATCAAACTTCTTAGTTGTAGTAATGCGCATGCCTTATACACCAAGATGTTTAAATAGGTCATCGACATTATCAAAAGGACCTGAAGTTTTACCTTCCTTGTATTCTTTATGAGCTTCAATAACGAGCTTTTCAAGCTGTGGACTCATGCGCTTTTTTGTTGAAAGCTCAAGCGTACCACTACGTGCAAACTGCGAGAGTGTAGCGTTTACTACAGAACTCAAAGAAAGACCAAGTTTTTTTGCCTGAGCTTGGGCTTTCTTTTTTATATCCACATCGAGCTTAATATTCACTTGTGTTTTCATATATCTAAAGTATATACTTTAGATATATTTTGTCAATACAGAGGTTAGACCTATGTATTCTCTATCCTCGAGGAGATGTTAGCTCGAGATAAAGTCAATTGCGATGATGAGTACGAGGGAGATAGCGATAATAAAGAAAAACCGCTTAAGGAGCTTGAAAAAGGTTTTGTCGAACATGTTTTTCATCCCGCTACGAAATAGGAAACCGTCGCCGTGACGTACCTCCTTATTTTAATTACGTTCATAATAACTACATTATTTTTCATGTTTGGTTTCCGTGTATTTCGTGCGGGATTCATATCCCCTATAGTATAGCAAAGAGATTGCTGTTTTCAGACAACAAAAAACCACCCATAAAGGGTGGTTTTTTGAACTACTGTCTTTGGTTATCCGAGGACACCCAAAAACATAGTAACTTTCGTTGCTAAACCTTACGAGTTAGCAAGCTGAAGTGAAACTGAAGTCTTATCAACTTTCACACCTTCTACTGAGTCTAGGCGGACACGGTATACACCGTTATCAGCTGCGTCTACAGTATCGAATGTTGTTTCAAGGATGAATGTCGCATCGTCTCCTTCATCGATCACGAAACCAGTTCCATCTGAAGTAGCGTCTCCGCTAAGCAGTGTAATGGTTGTTGTTCCCATGTCTCCAGGAGTACCTGGACCAAGAAGAGTAAACCGAGCGTCATCAGTTGAACCGACTACATCTGCCTTATCAGCAATGTTGAAGTCGATATCACCGTCCACTGCTTCGAGAGTAAACTCCCACGCAATAGAACCTGATGTATCATCGTTTGCAAGTGTGTTCTTTGATGATTCAACACCAGTAAGAACTACACCTGTAAGACTTAGAGTGTGAGTTTCTGTTGAAGCAGTACCCCTCTTTTCAGTACTGTCATCAAGGTTATCACCGTTCTCGTCTTCAGCATCCATGTCATTTCGGTTTGTTGTTGTGATCTCTGCCTTTAGAGTTTCACCATCAGCATAATTTCCTGACTGTTGGTTGAAGTTTACCTCAAGAACAGCTTCTACAGTATCTCCAGCACTGATCATATAATCAATATCAAAGAATGTAGTTGTTGTTCCAGAAGCTGTGATGTTCTCTGTAGCAACTGACTCTCCATCAATGAAGAGTTCTGCTGAAGAGATGATCTCAGAAATTCCTGCTGACCCTGTTGTAAAGGTAATAGGAAGATCTTTGATTTCGATGTCTGAATCACCTTCTGCCTCAAGCTCGAATGAGAAGAATTCGATACCATCTTCGTCATTGTTTGCGTCGACTTTGATAACTCGTCCATCGTTGATTTGATCATCTCCATCTGAGATCTTCAACTCAACGTCAGCTGCTGATGAGAAGCTCTCGAATGAGAATGCTCGCTCGTCTGCATCTGTTGTTGGGTCGTTATCTGGAGTTGTTTCCATGTCAGATCCAATTGAGTACGTAATGATTGCACCTTGTGCATCCATAAATCGTACAGAAATGAGACCTACGTTCCATACCTCTTCCTCGTTTCCTGAGTCAAGATTTCGTATTCCTGAAACAGCTACAACCAAGTCTCCCATCTCGTCCATTTCGATGATAGCACCTCCGTCAAGAGAAACGCTTCGTCGGTAGTTGTTGTCGTCGTCGAATGATCGAGCGTCAACACGTGCTACTTCTTCTCCGTCAAACCATACAGAAACTTCTTCTGCGTAGTCATCGAAGTCATCATCTGAACCAGATACTGAGTTTGTGTTATCGAAGTCAAGCGTAATAGCTCGTATTTCGAGGTCAGATCCTTGAGTTGCCTCAATTTCCCAACCTGCTACTTCTACATCTGCTTCATCTTCTCCAACTTCTTTGTTGTTGATTCCTGAGATGAACTCAACTGATTCGATGTCTCCAGCTCCACCCTTAAGTGTTGTTGAAGAACCTGTTCCAGTTCCTGTCCCTGTTCCTGTTCCTGTTCCTGTTGAAACTTGTGCGTTAACAGAAGAACGTGTGATTGGACCAAAGTATCCAACTGGAGGTGTAATCCCCTTTGCAGATTGGTAATTTGCAAGAGCAGCTTTTGTAAGACCACCAAAGTATGATGTCTCCATTCCTGCAGAACCTGCACCTGATACTGCTACAGCAAAGCCGTTAGTGTTCAGGAATTTTTGGAGCTCCATTACATCTTGTCCTGTTGATCCCAATGTGAGATCTCGAGTAAATGTGTATGAAGTTCCTGTTGATGCAGATCCAGAGACCAAAGCTTGAAGAGCTGTTTTTGTTGAAGCATCGCACCCTACAAGAGTACAGATAACGTCAACTTCAGCTTGCGTCAAGGCTTGTGCCTGAGGAACTGCGAAAGAAAATCCAAGGGCAAACATTCCTGCAATAGCAAGAGATGCAATCACCTTTGAAAATTCTGAATTTCGTATTAGTGTCATGACTAAATTTTAAATAATGTGTTAACAATACATCTCCATTACTTCTAATATGTGGAGTGCATCGTGTCCTACATATGCATATCTCTAAAAGTGGATATACACATGCAGCTTCTTTTGAAGCTAATAATTAATGTGAGGACCGAAGTCCTCGTAACCTCTCCAGAAAAATCTGGAGGTAGGTCGAGTTGACCTCGCCCTACGTTTGCCATTCGACCTTCTCGGGTCAAACAGTAAACGTAGGACAAGGCCAGCTAACTTCTAAATCTCTTTCGTGATGTATGTATCGACCATGCATCAATAATTGAGAGTAGCTGGTAGTTGTAAGTGGTGTGTCTTTCGTTTCAGTCAGACATTCAGTTTCAAACTGAATGTGTTCGGGACATTGCTTCCGTGTCTGTGAATCTAGTCTTTAATCCTTATGAAGTTGTCAAAGATCTTGTAACTATATAGAGACGATGAGTACTCTGGATTCTTACACCAAAATACAGGCTCGTACTTCTATCTGCCACATAACAATTATATCGTTCTTTTACGTATAAAAAACGCTTGTATATGTGGATAACTCAGGAGATAGACCTCCCCTACGTTACAAGGGAATAGACTACCTGAAAAAGCTCAAAAGTCAACACTATTTCGATATGTCAAAGGGGCCTTTTGTCTTTTATGAAAGTGAGTACACACTCCACCGCCTCTCCCCTTTTTTGTTCACTAGACCTTCTCCAATAAGACTGTTAAGCTCCCTCTGGATTGTCTTTTCGCTACACCCTTTGACTTGCCGTGCGATGTCCTTAATACTTGAATCTTCTTTTTTTCCGAGAGCCTCGAGGACCTTGTCTTTCCGCTTGTCTTTTCTACTTGATGTCCTTTTATTGGGAGTGTCCTGTCTTTTATGAATAACTGTCTTTTCTGTATTTTTAAAATTGTCTTTTACACTTTGTGTCTCTGTAGGTTTTTGTTCAACGGATTCTTTTCTCACTTCTTGTTCTTCGGGCAACTGCAAAAAGTTGCTCTCAAGCATTCCTCCACTTGCAATAGACTCCAACACTACCCGCATACCCTTACTTAAGAGCTCGGCATTCATGGGAGACATGAGTGCACTTCGGTGTGCTAGCGAAACAAGATCTGACATGTCTTCGCAAAAAGAAACAACTTCTTTCTCAAGTCCTTTGTGTGCCGCAGAAAGTGTCTCTAATGCTTTTTCTCGAAGTGTCCATTTGAGAGGCTCTTTGTCGTCTATCAGAGATGACACAAGATACAGACCCGTAACAATACGCTCTGTTTTTTCGGAAAGCTGCTTCCTGTGTGTCTTTATTAAATCGTTCTGTATAGTGTTTTTAAACATGTTTTGTCTTTATGTCTTTTAAGTAATGTCTCTAAAAGACTTACTTTTTCACATTGATTATGTCTTTTTCATGTAAGACAGCTGTCCCAAAAGTACCACGGTCCTTTACATAAATCAAGTCTTTTATACTTTGTCTTTTTGTAAAAAACCTTACATTTTCTTGCTGTCTTTGCGAGAAGCGGAGCGACGAAGCAATCCAGTTGATATACTTGGTTACATTCTATGGCACCTTGTGTATACATAATGACCAACAAACAAAACGGTACTTTATATACTGGCGTAACGAGTAATCTACACAAGAGAGTCCAGCAACACAAAACTGGTGCGACCGAGGGTTTTACCAAGAGATATGCATTGCACACTCTTGCGTATTATGAGGTGTGCGAATCTATGCGTCAGGCTATAGAAAGAGAAAAACAAATCAAAGGAGGTTCCAGGAAAAAGAAGTTGGCGTTAATTGAATCTATAAACCCGAGATGGGAAGATATCATTGAGTATATATAATCCTGAATCACTGGATTGCTTCGGCTCAAAGCCTCGCGAAGACAAAGCGTTTATGTGTATAGAACAAAAAACCGGTCTAAAAACAGCTGTGGGTCTATGCTATTATTGACGTAACAAAATATGGGAAGAAGAAAGAAGAAGAAAGAGGGATTTTTAAACGGTCTCCAACAAGAAACAAAGCACGTCATTTTGGCGATTGTTTTATTTGTGGCGGCACTCTTTCTTATAATGAGTGGCGTTGGTTTTGCAGGGATGCTTGGAGAGCAAACTCAGAAAGGTCTCTTCTTTTTGCTAGGTGTCGGATACTGGCTTCTTCCTATACTAGCTATCGTGCTGGCAATCTCCTTCTTGAAATCTCTTGAGCGCAACGTCGCCCTCTTACAAACAATAGGTGCGATTCTCTTTTTTGTATCCGGACTCGGACTTATAGATATTGTTCTTAATGACAAAGGAGGCTTGGCTGGAAACCTCATCTCCTACCCTCTCGTTCTTTTTGTCGACATCTATGCCGCAGTCATTGTTCTCGTGGCACTTCTTGTTATTTCTCTTCTTATTATTCTTGATATGGGCGTCCACTTCCAACGACTTCTTTCTTTTGGAGGTATCCTTAAGAAAAAAGAAACTGATGAAGAAGATCTTGAGAACCTTACCATCGACCTAAAAGAAGATGCTGATGAAGAAGCTGATGATATAGAAGAGGAAGGAGAAGACGAAAAAGAGGAGAAGGAACCAAAGATCTCAGGAGGTCTCTTTTCTCGAAAAAACAAAAAGAAGGATGACGAGATACACATCATTGCAGACTCTCACCTTGATAAACCATACAGCCCCCCTCCCCTCTCTCTCCTTTCACGTGATAGCGGAAAGCCTGGTGTCGGCGATGTTAAGGCAAATGCAAACATCATAAAAAGAACGCTCCAGAACTTCGGTATTGCAGTTGAGATGGACGAGGTTTCTATCGGTCCTTCTGTCACTCGTTATAGCCTTAAGCCTGCCGAGGGAGTAAAGCTTGCTCGTATTGTAGGTCTTCAAAATGAACTTTCACTTGCTCTTGCCGCTCACCCGGTACGTATTGAAGCACCTATCCCAGGAACCTCTCTTGTTGGCATCGAGATACCAAACAGTGTCAAAACAACAGTTGGTCTCGCTACCCTTCTCTCTTCAGACGTCTTTGATACTGTTAAAAAAGCTCTTCCTGTCGCACTTGGAAAAGGCATCTCGGGCTCTGCACATGTGGCAAGTCTTGCTAAGATGCCACACATACTTATCGCGGGGGCCACAGGAGCTGGTAAGTCTGTAACCATTCACGCGATCATTACCTCCCTCCTCTATCGAAACTCTCCTGACAACCTGAAGCTCATTATGGTTGACCCTAAGCGAGTTGAACTAACCCTCTACAACAAGATTCCCCACCTTCTTACACCCGTTATTACAGACCCTAAGAAGACCATTCTTGCCCTCAAATGGGCCGCAAAAGAGATGGAACGACGGTATGACCTTCTTGAATCACACTCTGTGCGAGATATCGAGTCATACCACAAAAACATTCTTGCTCCCTCTCTAGGAAAAGAGCTTGCTGAAGGAGAAGAGCGTATGGAGAAGATGCCGTATATCGTCGTTGTTATCGACGAGCTTGCTGACATCATGCAGGCCTACCCTCGAGAACTTGAAGCAGGTATCGTTCGTCTTGCTCAGATGAGTCGTGCGGTTGGTATTCACCTTATCCTTTCTACTCAACGACCGAGTGTGAACGTCATCACTGGGCTTATCAAGGCCAATGTACCAGCGCGTATTGCCCTACAAGTATCAAGTCAGATTGATTCTCGTACTATTCTCGATGCTGCAGGTGCTGAAAAGCTTCTTGGAGCCGGAGATATGCTCTATCTCTCTGGTGAGATGTCTAAGCCTACTCGACTACAGTCTGCTTATATCTCTGAAAATGAGGTGAAGAAGGTGGTGTCGTATCTCCAGAAACAATATGAGGATGAACTACCCGAAGAAATAGACTTCGCTGCAGACACCGGTGGCGGTAACTCCGTCTTTAGTGCCTCATTCGATGATGACGAAGCTGAGGATGATCTCTATGAAGATGCTCGAGACCTCGTCCTTCGTACCCAAAAAGCCTCAACCTCGTACTTACAACGAAAACTTGGTATCGGCTATGCTCGCGCAGCTCGTCTTGTAGACTTTCTTGAGGAGCGAGGTATTGTTGGTCCTCAAAATGGCTCTAAACCACGAGATGTCCTTGAGAAATTTGGCGAAGACGCTGACCATAATAATTCAGACGAGGAAAATTCAGACTCTTCTGAAGATGACGAATAGACATGTTCCGCAACTGGAAATTCGTCACCCTTGTTCTTATCGGACTCGCTATTGGAGCCTATGTATTTTTTCAAGGATATGATCTCATTCGTGGGCCTTTACTAGAAATACAGTCCCCTGCCCACCTGCAGACCTTTGAGCAATCTGCTATTGAAATTATTGGAACAGCTGAAAATATTTCTTTCATCTACCTCAACGATACGCAGATATTTGTTGACCCCGAAGGGACATTTTCTGAAAAATTGCTCCTCTTACCTGGCTATAATATAATAACTGTACGTGCGACAGACAAATTTAACCGCGAAGTCCGGCGCGAGCTTCACTTAATTTTAGAAAATAAGGAATAAGATGACTATATTTTCTTAACCCGTGTTACAGTTCTTTTAAATATTATTTATGTATTACACATATGTACTTCTATCCTTAAGAGATAAGAAAATGTATGTCGGATATACAAAAAATTTAAAAGAACGATTTGATTCTCATCAAGAAGGCGACGTCGAATCCACAGAGAAACGTATGCCCTTAAAATTAATATATTACGAAGCGTGTCTTTCTCAAAAAGATGCCATGCGTCGCGAGATATATTTAAAATCTAGAAATGGCAGAGCTTTTCTAAAAAGAAGAATCAAATCGTATGTAACCGGGTAAATATTTACTAAACTCATTATCATTCATTAAGAAAATATTTATGGCAAAAAAGAAAACTGAACCGAAGCTGCATAACCAAAACATAGAAGATACGCTTAAAGATATCAAAACAAAATTTGGAGAAGGATCCATAATGAAACTTGGCGAACAGCCAAAGGTGGATGTTGATGCTATTTCTACCGGCTCTCTTGGGCTCGACTGGGCACTTGGTGTCGGGGGTCTTCCCAAAGGCAGAATCGTCGAGATATACGGACCAGAGTCTTCAGGTAAGACTACCCTCTCTCTCCATGTCATAGCAGAAGCCCAGAAAAACGGAGGCTTGTGCGCTTTCATAGATGCTGAGCATGCCATGGACCCAGAATATTCTAAAAAGCTTGGTGTAAAAATAGACGACCTTCTTATCTCTCAGCCTGATACAGGAGAACAAGCTCTTGAGATTGTAGAGTCACTTGTTCGGTCAGGAAAACTTGCTGTTATTGTTGTCGACTCTGTCGCTGCACTTACTCCAAAAGATGAAATTGAAGGAGATATGGGAGCGCACCACGTTGGAAAACAAGCTCGCCTTATGTCTCAAGCCCTACGAAAGCTCACAGCTGTCACAGCCCGAAGTCAGACAATTGTTATTTTCATCAACCAAATTCGAATGAAAATTGGCGTCATGTTTGGTAACCCGGAAACAACGCCCGGAGGAAATGCTCTTAAGTTCTATTGTTCTGTTCGTCTAGACATTCGACGTATCGCTCAAATCAAAAAAGGAGACGATGTTATGGGATCTCGTACGCGAGTAAAGGTAGTGAAAAACAAAGTTGCGCCTCCATTTAAAGTGACTGAGTTTGACCTCATGTACAATGAAGGAATCTCAAAAACAGGAGAAATTCTCGCACTTGGAGAAAAGTTTGGTGTCCTATCAAAAGCTGGAGCTTCCTATACCTACACTCCCCTCAAAGAAGGCGAAGAAGAAGTAAAACTTGGTCGTGGCTACGATGTTGCTCGCACATTTCTCAAAGAAAATAAAAAGGTTGCGAATGCAATCCTGAAAGATATTCAGAAGAAGTGGAAAGAGGAAGCCTAAGCGCCAACGAAAGATACAACTAGAAAATTGTAGATGATGCACTTCGGAAGTGCATCATCTCGTTTGTCCTAGTCCTTCCCTTCTGGTAAGCTATTGCTCTATGGTCCTACAATACAACGAAGTCAAAGAAAGAAAGTATATCGTCTACAATACAGAACCATATGAGGTTCTTTCTTCTCACGTATTTCGTAAACAACAAAGAAAGCCTGTAAACCAAGTAAAGATGCGCAATCTTATTACAGGGAAAATGGCTGAGAACTCGTTTCACTCAACAGACAAGGTTGAGGAAGCTGATATTTCTAAGAAAACCATCATTTTTCTATTTCAAAAACAAAATAGACAACAAGGCATTACGGAATACTGGTTCTCTAATGAAGACGACCGTAGCAACCGATTCGCGCTCTCTGAGGAGCTTGTAGGGCCTTCAAAGAGCTTTGTAAAAGAAAATGAGCCCATTACGGCTCTTGTATACAATGACCAGATTGTCGGCATTACCCTTCCTATGAAAGTTGATCTCAAAGTAACAGAAGCTGTTCCTGCTGTTGCAGGAAACACGGCTCAAGGCGCTACCAAACAAGTAACCCTCGAAACAGGCGCACTCGTGACCGTTCCCCTCTTCATAAAGCAAGGAGATGTACTCACCATCAACACAACCACTGGCGAGTATGTAAGTCGAGCAAATTAAAAAACTGCGCAACATCTTTAATAAATACCCGAAACAAAACCTTTCGATATATCGAAAGGTTTTGTTTCTTATTTTTTAAACTCTTTTTGTAGCTCTTTTAATCTTCTAATACTTCTATTTGAACCCAAAAAAGCATACAGAGTAGCAAAAAATAAATCGGCGTGCCTATCATTGACGCAAACGTTACTCTTTCTAACGGGAATGTACGGCAATAGGTGTTTGAAATCACCTCTTTCGAGTTTTTCATCAAAACGAGCCACTGTTGAAGAACTCACCTTCAACTCTTGGGAAATAGAATAATAACTCTCTTTATTTAACAAAAGAAACAAGATAAAAATTCTTTTAGCTAACATCGTCTTTTCTGTAGGAGTAAGCAGAGATCCGATAATCTTCGTAGCATCGTGGCGGCTATCTGGTATTGCGAGTATCGTCATTAGAAAACGATCAATTTTCTGTTTTATTTTTTGATCAAGCTTATTTTGAGAGACATGTGGCATATTTCTAGAGTAACACAAACCTTTCGATATATCGAAAGGTTTGTGTTACTCTCTCTTAAAAATCAAACCTTCCTCTGAAATAATCCCAACGAGCAACAACGATAGCAAGTATGGAAACGCTTAAGCCCAACAAAAGACCGATATCGTTATGAGCATTTGCCAAAACTCGTTGCATCGCAACAATAAACACAACCGCTAGAGAGAAAGCTAAAAATGGCATATGCCATCTTTTATTTTGATCAATAAAGTACCAGAGTACGAATAGCACAAAGATAGTAGCTGTTATATGAAGAGAGGCATCAAAAAGAATATCACTCCCCCATATCTGCATTGGCACGTATTTAAATAACAACAAACCAAGACTCATGATAAGTCCGGCTGTTGCTAAACTCTTAATCTTTTTTCTTGTTGTCATATATAAATAATAAAAGCTGAAGGACATCCTTCAGCTTTTATTATATCGTACTATTACTGAGCTACGTATGGAAGAAGTCCCATGAATCTTGCTCGCTTCACAGCTTGCGCAAGACGTCGTTGGTTGATAGCACTGAGGCCTGTTCTTCCCTTTCCGACGATTTGTCCGTGCGGAGTGATGAACTTCTTCAATACATCGATGTTTTTGTAGTCAATATAGTCAATCTTATTTTCTTTAAAATAATCTGCCATAAGTATTTTCTTAATGAATGCTAATGAGTTTAGAACATACTTACCCGATTGAATCAGATTCAATCTGGGTTTGTGATGTTTTTTGCGCTACCCGATGTTGCACCTGTGGTGCAACCGGGTTTAGAAATTATGGTCGGCTATGCCTTCCTAATTTCTTAAAAAGGTATATCATCCGCATTAATTTCTTCTTCTGGATACTCAATCTCTTGTGAGTCTTTCTTTGCTCCAGCTGGAGCTGTTGCTGAAGATTGGTTTGAAGATGGACCAGAAGTCCCTCCGTCAGAACGAGGGCCGAACTGAACTCTGTCAGCCACTACTTCTGTTCGGTAGTTCTTCTTTCCATCCTGATCTTCCCAACTTCGTGTCTGTAGGCGACCTTCAACATATGCACCACTTCCCTTTTTCAGGTACTGGGCTACTGTTTCTGCTTGTCGACCAAAGACCACAATGTTGTGATAATCGGCACTTTCTTGTCGATTACCGTCCTTATCTTTCCAGACTCGGTTAGTAGCGACTGAAAAGTTAGTTACCTGAGATCCTGAAGGCAATGCCTTAAGTTCAGGGTCTCTCGTCAGGTTTCCGTACAATATTACCTTGTTTACATACATACTCTGCTCTTGTTTAGCGGTTAGTAACCTTATTCTATCACGAGCTCTTCGATACTCTCATCAATGGTTTCCTCGTTGATGTCTCCTTTCTCTTTAACCTCTTTTTCACCTTTATCTTTAGGAGTTTCTTTTCTTTCCTCTCGTTCAGCTGGTTTTGTAAGAAGTGTATTTTCCTTCACTGTCTTGATAATAAGATATCGCAAGACATGCGGATGTTCATCAGCAACCTTCTTGAGACTGCCTGCAAGACTTGGTTCTGATTCGAACTTGATCCAACCAAAGTAGGCTGTGTCGAAAGAAGTCTTTTTTGTATCAATGTACTTCTTAATTGCGTACTCAAGATCTCGCATCTTGGGAAATTCTTCAGAGATAACAGTTCCCTCTCCAGCTTCAATAGCTTTTTGAAGTACTGACACCTCATCTGCAAGCTTCTCTTCTGCCACCGTTGGCAAAATGTGAAAAGCTATTTCGTATACTTGTTTTGAATCCATATATTTTTAAATAAAAAAAATACAACTGTTAATCATCGTTTGAAACACCGGCTATAGCCAGAAAACGATGCGTTCCGACCTCGTTGATACGGGACTGGGCTCGACTGCCCAGGGTCAGAACAATGCCCAATCTATCACGAGGCGTCTTCTGAGGCAAACCTTCTTAGGAAAGCTTAAAAAAATTAACGGCATTTATCACCATTTGCTTTTTTACCTCCTCAAGAGGCATATCTTTTATTTCTGCAATTCTTTTTACCACTTCTTGCACGTACAAAGGCTCGTTCCTCCTTCCTCTGTGCGGCACAGGAGCTACGTACGGTGCATCAGTCTCAGAAAGTATTGATTCAAGTGGCACATATTTCACCACCTCATCATAATCATGTGTAAATGTCAGCACTCCAGTGAACGAAACGCTGTATCCAATATCCAAGAAGCCTTTGGCGTCCTCCATACTCCCAGCAAAAAAGTGTGCATTACCGGGCACCTTTGCATATTGCTTCAATAATTCGAGCGCATCCTTATAACTCTGAGTATCTTCTTTTGAAGGTCGTATGTGGAGCATGAGGGGCTTGCCTACTTTGTTCGCAAGTTCAATGTGCTGTATAAAAACCTCTCTTTGTTTTTCGACTGAGTCTTTTTCTGTTCTGAAATAATCCAAGCCCGTTTCCCCGATCCCTACCACTTTTTCGTGCCCAGCAAGTTTTTCATAATATTCCACATCAAATTCTTCTCCTCGAGAAACAAAACTATTGTCTTCTCCTCCGTTCTTTCCCAACTCTTCCTCGTCGTGGAAAGTTTTCCCTGTATGAATAGGATGAATGCCGACGATGGCATATACCCCTTCGTTATATTGTTCTGCAAGCTTCACTGCGGATTCTGACGTATCTTTCTGAGTACCAACGTTCACCATCCAGGTCTTTGCTTCAAGTGTGCGCTTAATAACATCCTCTCTGTCTTCGTCAAAAGCGGCAAAGTTTACATGTGTGTGACAATCAATATATTCTGGCATATTTCCTCATTATACGTATATTAATACGTATGGAAAACATTTCTCGAGAAGAAGTGATACAAATAGCACAAGAGTATCTTGGATACCCATCGTGTAAATACGAGCCCGACACCGAGTTACTAGGCTCAAATGAACAAGGATTTACCTGTTCCGGTTTTGTGAAATTTGTTCTACAAAAAGCTGGTGTTGCTGTTCCTAAAAACATACGACACACTCGAGAATTTTTTGACTATTTTGGCGTATCAGTTCATGCAGACAAGGTCTTACCTGGAGACTTGGTCTTTTTTACTCGATACGGCACCTACCCTAACCATATGGGTATTGTTCTTTCAGAAAATAAGTACATCTTCTCCGCCGGCATGAAAAAAGGCGAAGTAAAGATTGGACCAATACAAAACTCGTATAAAAACAACATAGACAACTCAGATAAAAAAGTCATCTATACATCAAATCCTATTGGTTATAAGCGTATTGCCCTACCCATGGGTAATTATCAAGAGATACTCGAATAAACTTCTTCTTTTGATTTACTTCAAGGCATTGAAGTAAATACTTCAGTACGTAATAGTATTTTACTTCCTAGGAAACAGGGATTCTGCAGGTTTTTTGTTTTCTCTCACCGCTTCGAGTATTTTTTCTGAAGTACCTGGCATCATCGGCTTTAATAGATGTGCAACGCGTATAAGTGAGTGGACAGCAGCAAAGACATCCTCTTGTGCTTTTTCTTTATTTTCTTTTATCACTTTGAAAGGCTCTGTCTTCTGAATATGCTCGTCCGCTTCTGCAATTTGCTTCCACACATAGTCCATAGCATCAGAAAAACGAAATTCTTCAATAGCCTTCCGATACTCTGATCCTTGCTCAAAAATATCTTCATACGCAGCATCGATCACCTCCTCAATCTGTTCTTCGGTATACTGTGTGCCAAAATCTTCAGACATTTTCATGACTCGAGACAACAGGTTCCCAATACCATTTACAAGGTTTGCATTGTAGCTCTCCTTAAATTTCTCCATAGTAAAAGGAGAATCTTCAAAGGGATGGAGCTCCCGAAGTACGTAATAACGGAGCGCATCAGTACCATAGTTTTCAATAATCTCTACAGGGTCAACAACATTGCCCACAGACTTAGACATCTTTACTCCCCCATCTCCTGTTACGAATCCATTAACTACAATTTGTCTAGATAGAGGAAGTCCCGCTGCCAACAACATAGACTGCCACATAACAGACTGTTGGCGCGTGTTGTCTTTACCGCAATACTGCGTAACCGGCCACCACTTTTTAAAACTTTCCATATCATCTGGCCATCCAATAACATCAATATAGTTCACCAAGGCATCAAACCACACATACATAACCTGCGTATCGTCGCCCGGCACTGGGATGCCCCATGGCATCTTTTCTTTTACACGCGAAATACTAAAATCTTCTAGACCGCGCTCGAGAAGAGCTTTCATTTCATTTGCTCGAGATTCTGGGACAACAAAATACGGATTCTGTTCAAAAGAGTCTTTGAGTTGTGTCGAAAATTCGCTCGCCTTAAAGAAGTAGTTCTCCTCTTCAATCTCAAGAAGTTTTTTTCCTGGATGATCTGGGCACTCTCCTTTCACAAGATCTTTTTCTGAAATAAATAATTCACACGAAGGACAGTACATTCCTTTATATGTTCGTTTTTCAATATACCCTTTTTCATCACACAGTTTCCAAAAAGCCTGCGCAGCTTTAATATGCCCTTCATCTGTTGTACGTACGAAGTTGAAGGTCACTCCAGCTACGTCTGTTGCCATACCGAGTTGTGTTGTCAGTTTTCTGATATTGTCTGAATACTCATCAACATACTTCTTCACATCCTTCCCTTCTTGTTCGGCTTTCTGATGAATTTTAATACCATGTTCATCTGTTCCGGTGTTAAGAAACACTTGGTACCCAGAAAGTGCTTTGTATCGAGCGAGCGCATCCGCACGCACGAACTCAAGCGCATGCCCCACATGCGGCTTATCGTTTACGTATGGTAACGTTGTTGTAATATAAAAATGTTGTTTTTCTTCCATCCTAACTTTTCTTTTCTTTAGTATGTCCAAATACGCCTTTTTGCATATCGTTAAAGAGCTCCATTAAGATAGCTGCCACAGGAACAGCAAGGAGCACTCCTAGGAATCCTGCCAATGTTCCTCCTGCAATAAGAGCGAGAATAACAATGATGGCTGGCACTCCTACTACTTTTTTTACCACCAGAGGATAGATAAGCTGATTTTCAAATTGTTGAATAATAAGATAGAAAGCTAGCACGATCAAAGCCGGTGTAAGGCCGCCAGTGAGGAAAGCGATGGCGATAGCAGGAATGGCCGCAAGAATAGGACCGAAAAGCGGAATAAGTTCAAAGAGCCCAGCAAGTACCGCAAGGAGAAGTGAGTGTTCAATCCCGATAAGCGTGAGTCCTAAGTATGTCAAAACTGTAATAATAACAACAAGGAGTATCTGACCTTGAAACCAACGACCAATCTTATTCTCTGCTCGCTTCCACAAATCCAAGACGTATGGACGATGATCAATAGGCGTTATGGTTGTAAGAAAATTTCTAATACCATTTTCTTGTACTGCCAAGTAGAAGGACAAGACAATAATAAGAAAGAATGAAAGTGCTCCCCCAAAGATGTAACTAAAGGCAGAAAAAATACTTGCAGTAAGATTGTTTGCTACGCTCTGCACCTGCGTCACAATATCTTGAACAGAAAAGTTCGCAGAAAGATCTTGCACAAATTGCTGAGAACCAAGAAGGGTTCCCTCCCCAAAGGGTGTCCAAAGGTCTGTTGAGTTTATATATGCTGGCAGGCTTGCAAGCAAAGATGATGTTTCATTAAGAAGCGGCACCAAAAGAAAATAGAAGGCGCCCACAAGCAACATTGCTAAAAATACATAAATAAAGACCACTGCCGGCAATCTTCCTATCTTATATGTCTTAAACCAGCGGACCATCGGCTCACTAGCAGAAGCGATAACTACCGCAGCAATGAGCACAAGAAGAAGATCTCGTAGAGCAAACAAAACTGCAAATAACAGCAGCACCAACACCACCTTGATGACACTGAAGACATCAATCTTAAAAATCACTTCTTGGTTGTTTTTTGGAGTTAAAGCCATATACGGCCATCATACCATCAGAAATCTCTCCTGAACAGATTTAGAGCCGTTTGAGATGCTTAGTAGTGGCCTTTACGTTCCCCACTACGGCAAGGTTCGATTTCTCTGAAACAAAGAATTCTTGAGCTAATTTTTGTACATCTTCTGCAGTCACAGCCTTTATTTCCTTTGAAATCTCAGGAAGGGTCTGTATCTTTCCAGAAAGAGCCTCTTGGAAAATATAAAACTGTGCCCATGCATCTGAAGACTCAAGAGAGAGTGCAGTCGAACCGAGTAAATATTCTTTTGCTTTCTTTAGTTCTTTTCCTGAGACTTTTTCATCTTTTATTTCCTTGAGGAGATCTATGATTGTAGAAATTGCCTCGTCGAAACGACTGTTCGCGACACCTGCACTAACAGCAAATGCTCCGTGGTCTGTCCCAGAGTCGTGTCCTGCGCGTACGTAGTAACATACGCCCAGCTCGTCTCGCATTTTCTTAAACAATCGGGAACTCATTCCTTTACCCAGAACTGCAGAGAGAACTTCGGCCGTAGCCTGCTTTTTACTATCTGCTGGCAACCCTCGGAACCCAAGCACAAAGTGCGTTTGATCTGTTTTCTTTTTTGAAACACGAACTTGTGGCTCTTTTTGAGAATCTTTTACTTTCTGACTCTTTGTTTTCTTGCCTGCAAGAATATCTTTAAACGCTTCCTCGATCTCCTTTTGTACTTCTTTTTCGTTTATCTTTCCTGACACGACGACAGTCGTGTTTCCTGCAACATAGTGCTTCTTACGATAGTTAGCAAAGTCAGAACGCTTGAAGTTTCTAATGTTTTCTTTTGGACCAATAATAGGACGTCCTGCGGGCTGGTCGCCGTACATCACCTCTTGCAACACTTCCCACACTTTTCGCTGAGGAAGATCTTCGTACATGTTTATTTCTTCAATAATCACCCCTCTCTCTTTTTCTATCTCCTCTTTTGGAAGGGTGGCATTGAGATACATATCAGAAATAACATCGATAAGTTTTGTTCGATGTTTGTGGTGTGCCTTTGCCCAATACGCGGTATATTCATCACCAGTGAAAGCATTACTTACTGCTCCCACCCCATCAAGCTCTTCTGTTATCTCATGAAGTGTTCTATTTTCAGTTCCTTTGAAAAACATGTGCTCAAGGAAATGAGAAATACCATTGAGTTTTTGTGTTTCGTAATTTGAACCAGTTTCAATAAATGTCATTACTGTGACCGTCGGATTGCCTTTTACAGGAACGGTGATTATTCGTAAACCGTTTTTCAGTGTCTTTTTTGTGTATTGCATCCCATTAGAAATTTATGTAATAAAAAGTTTCAGGCACATCCCCGTTTCTTTCTAACGGGACTAGTATGAGTGAGAGTATAGCAGAAAAGTAAATTTTATAAAAAATGACGTCATTAGACGCCAATTTTTTCTAGTAGTTCTGAGATAGCCACCCTCTCCTGTTGTCCTGTATCTCTATCGCGGATAGTTACCGTATCTTTTGTATCATCCTCAAGAGTTTCAAAATCGATAGTCACACAAAACGGTGTCCCAATCTCGTCCTGTCGTCGATACCGCTTTCCCACGTTCCCATTATCATCAAACATCACTTGTGGTATTTCTTTTCGGATCATTTCATATACTTCTCGTGCTTTAGAAACCAAGTCTGGCTTATTTTTCAACAAAGGAAATACTGCCACCTTCACGGGAGCCACCTCTGGAGCAAATTTCAAAAATGTTCGCGCTTCTCCCCCAACTTCATCTTCTGTATATGCTGATGCAAGTACGGCAAGCACCGTTCTGTCGACACCTAGAGACGGTTCGATAACGTGCGGAATAAATTTATTTTTATTATCGTCAGGATCGATGTATTCCATACTTTGACCACTGTGCTCTGCATGCTTCTTCAAGTCATAATCCGTTCGATACGCAAGACCATAGAGCTCTTTCTTTCCAAAAGGAAAATTGAATTCAAAATCGATAGTTTTTTTAGAATAGTGAGCGCGGTCTGATTCAGGGACATCGAGCTCGTGCACTTTCTTCATGTCGAGACCAATCTGCCCCATCCAAGAAATCATTGTTTCTTTCCATGATTGAAAATGTTTCTCCCACTCCTCTTCTCTTACAAAATACTCTACTTCCATCTGTTCAAACTCTCGAGAACGGAAAATAAAATCACGAGGGGCAATTTCATTTCGAAAAGCTTTTCCAATCTGTCCGATACCAAACGGCAATCGTGGTCGCATGGTATCAAGCACATTCTTGAAGTTTACAAAAATACCCTGAGCTGTTTCAGGTCGCAAATATGAGACAGACTCATCATCAGCCACAGGACCAACAGTAGTCTTGAACATCATATTAAATTCCCTCACCTCACCAAGAGGATTCCCGTCAGGACTCGTAACTTTATTTTCTGTTATTGCTTTTTGCAATCCAGAGATATCAAGACCAGCAACATCAACACCAGCATCTTCTAGCAAATGGTCTGCTCGATATCGTTTTCCTGTTTTTGTGTCCTCAACAAGAGGGTCTGAAAATCCAGCAACATGCCCACTCGCTTCCCATACTTTGTGATTCATTAAAATTGAAGCATCGAGCCCATACATGTCCTGTCTTGATTCAACAAAAGTATTCCACCAACTTTGTTTTATATTATTCTTAAGAGAAATACCAAGCGGTCCGTAATCCCAGGTCCCTGCAAGTCCCCCGTACACTTCACTTCCCTGAAAGATGAAGCCTCGGCGTTTTGCTAAAGAGATGATTTTTTCCATGTCTGTACTTTGTTTTTCCATGCTTGCCACTCTACATTAGATACTATTATTGAACAACTTTTGATTGACTCTCCGTGACACCGGGATCTGAAGTAAGTCGTGTTGAAAGGCCATTTACAAGGTCCGAGAGCGTAACTCCGGCAAAATCGTCACGACCCTGAGCAGAAAGCTGTCCAATGAGGCTCGGAGATTGATCAACCTGACTTAAGCTCGGAGTCATGGCTACCCGAAAAGCAACTTCTCGCGGAGATGTGCTAAATCCGGCTCCTGCAGAAACCTTATCTATTTCCCAGATAATCTGATTGGTTGTTTGGTTAAAGAATATATTTTCAGTACTTGGAGAAAAGACTCCCTCCCA
>Ga0136558_1000611_pt1 | contig 19382 bp, 15 predicted proteins | sample AntRauTorckE6833_FD_101391 | JGI IMG/M metagenome (GOLD analysis project Ga0136558, IMG submission 101391) | Saline lake microbial communities from Rauer Islands, Antarctica - Metagenome Torckler E6 #833 | ecosystem: Environmental > Aquatic > Non-marine Saline and Alkaline > Saline | place...
AATTGGGCTGTGCCGCCCATACAAATCAGCGCCAAAAACAAACTTAACAGTATTCTCATAAAGGCAGCGCGGTTACCGTTGTGGTTGCTACGTACACGCCCGGAGCTTGCGTAACCGATCCACCAACCCCTACTCGAAAGTTGATCCGTGTGTCGGTTCCGGTTGGATGGTTTGCACTGGTAGACTCGGCAATGACCGTCGCGGTAGTACTAGCACCGGTCCAACAATTTAGATTCGATATAGTGCTACCGGAGCCACAACTGGTACCGTTATTCTTAAATCTGTCAATTATATCGTCACCAAACGGAGAGAAGCCGAAATGAGCATCACTGATGCCAATGGCAAATTCGTAATCTGGGTTGGTATTTGTATTATAATCCGCGAGACTATTGGGCCCAGAGACCATGGCGGGAGATGACTCACTCTCTATAGTAAGTGAGTAACCAGACGGGCTGTCAGTCACGACTGTCGCGGTGGTTGAGCCGTTTGCTACACCACCGGAGACACCGGGAATGGTTGGTGATAAGGTAACTGGTGCCAGACCGGTTAGTGACATAAACACTTCTTGCATTTGCTGATAACCAGCTCGTAATACATACGAAGCGCTCGTGCTTTCTCCGGTTGCGATCTCACCTGCGCTCGACTCGAGACTAAAGCTACTGGAGTCAGATAGGCCACCACCAAAATTGATACTGTCTGACTGAATGCCATAATTTGTGCTTTCCATCACCTGCGCCCCGGCGATATCGATATACCAGAACACTACTGGCGTAAGAACAACAGCGCTGACCACACTAATTAAGAACAAGGAGCGGCGTGTTTGCATGGGCACTACTTACGCTTAAATTCAAATCTGGTAGCAATGTATCGGATAGAGGCAAAGACGAGGAATAAACCGATGAATATTGGGAGCAGTATTTTCCATGGGAGCACCCAGAACACAATGGTTCGAGTATCTATAATATCATCGTAGCCACGATTAATTTGGGCTGTAGCGGTGTAACGCCCAATGAGTAGCTCGCGGTCCCACTCGACCACGCGGTTACGGATGGCGTCAGGCAGCACAAACCAAGGGGAAAGCTCGACAAATCCCACCTCATCACCCACCAAGTTGGTAATGCGGATTTCTCCGTATGGATTGAGGTGTACATCTCCAGTGTTTTCAAACACAATACTCATTGGTATTGGTGAGTCAGCATATACCGAAGTGCCGTTGACTGTTGAAAAATCAATCGTTTCACCAGAGGGTTCAGTCGCACCTGGTGTAGAGATAAAAAAGAGGGTACCGATACGACTGATCAACACTGAGGCCGGTGCTGCATTACCACCAGCGTTAAGTTCATTCTTGTCTGAAACAATTGAAATAAGTAAACTACCGTACCGACCACCTGGATCCGCATCATCTGGAATACTAACCGTCACTGGTATTCTCGCCCGCTGGGCGTGATCAAGTGTGAATTTCTCGTGTGGGACACTAATGTAATCTTTAAGACTGTAGGGTCCGCGATCATCGCCTAGTAGGACTAGTGCTCGTGAACCGTCTAGGGTACCTTCAGCGTCCTCGGTTTCAAACGAAAAGACTTTCTCTACCCCCATTCGGTTGGACACTATCAGCTCAACTGTACGGCTCTGGCCAGGCGCTAGGGCTAACTCAAAGCGCCCAGGACCAACCACAAAGTCATTAAACACGTCGTCGTTGGGTAGACGTTCTTTGGTATAGGTATCAGTAATTACAGGTGATGTTGGTAGCGTAGGTGTGGAGGTAGATGGTGCTATATCAGGCAAGACTGAGTCATCAACTGGGTCAGCCTCAAGCTCAACGGTTGTTTCAGTGGTAGTTGTAGCCTGATCAGCCGACGATGTGTTTTCGTCTTGAGAAAACACACTCGTAGGAAGAGCTAGGAGTGTGCATCCCAAAACTAGTAGGAACGCAACTACGCCATGATGGTGCGAAGTTGTATTCAACATAATGACCTAATTATATTTTAGTTGTTGGTAATGGTCAAGGTAGTAGTCGCTGTGTAGGTATCTGCAGGTAGGACCGGGTTTGGATTAGCACCAACTCCGACTTGGAAGGCTAGTGTGGTAGTAGCTCCGGTACTAGGTGTTGGGCTGTTTCGGTTGATGATATCGGTTGCAACTGTTGCGTCTGCCACGTTATACCAGCACTTGCCGAGCGTTCCGGTTGTACCAGAACTACAGTCACTAGCCCCATCATTTAGGAAAATACTATTTGTATCTGACGTATTGGTGTCTGAGAAAACGGTATACCCGAATCCAGCATCACCGGTCGCCATGGTGAAGTCGTAGTCAGCACCACTTGCAGGAGAGTAGTTTGGGATGGATGATGTTCCAGTATCCTGCTGCATAGCTGTAACCTCATCAAATTCAATCGTCATTGAGTATCCTGTAGGATTGTTGGTGTTGACCGCTACGCTAGTGGTACCGGTTGAGAACCCTCCTGTTAGACCGGCGATGGTTGGTGCCAGTACAATGTCATCCGCAGCAGTGACGAATGCTAGTTCTCCAGTAATTTCGGCTTGAACGGTAAACTCGTCTGTAGTTTGACCAAAGGTAACTGCCGGCTCAAAGGCGAAAAATAGGCCTAGCGCCAGTGAGAAGACTAGCGCTGCTGAGGTAGCGGCGATAGAGAGGTTGCTGATGTGTAATGACTTTTCCATAGTAATGATGTTTCTTTTAATTAACTTTATACTCATATAATACTAGAACTGGAGGGTTTTATTTGACTAGGCGACCTGATGTGTGGATAAGATCATACCGCTATTTTAACCTATGGCGCCACGTCTACCTCGCTATCTGCAGCCACTTCATTTATTACCGCCACCTCCGGCTCTTTAGTAACTGCTTCTCCCGTAGGCTTTAGGGGCACTTGCTCCGCTTGCGGATCTGGATCCGATTCACTTGTACTGACTGAAGTAGTACTCGTATCCGATGTCACTTCTGTAATTTCTTCCTGATCATCATTAGTTACCTCCGGCGCTATGGGTTCTGTCTGACCAGTATCCTGAGCTGGAGGCACTGACTCTGCATCTGGAGGCAATTCATTTATGGCAGTAGTTGCCGTACCGGTGGCAGAAATCCCTACTAACAGAACTTCAACCTCTTCTTGATCGATATCTGATTCCGTTTGTGTATCACCCACCTCGTCGCCACCCAGTTCCGGCTGTGTATTGTCTATCGTTAGTTCTTCACTCTGTTCAGCCACCTGCTCTCCAACCGCGGAAGTACTATTGCCGCCCTCTAGCTCACGAACTCGGGCTTCAAGTTCCTCGATTCGGTTTTGGTTCCCAATTACCACCGCCCACATTTCTTTCATTGCTTCGATCACCACAGCTAACAAGTTTTTAGTATTAAGCGACCAGTACGAACCACCCTTTCGCACCACTTCTGGCACCACCTCATCGACTTCTTGAGCCAAGAATCCAATCTCCTGTTGTTCTCCAAACCGATCTTTGTCTTTCCAGGCATAAGACACTCCACGTAGCTCTAGAATTCTGTCTAACGATCCGGTAAGTGTAGACACGTTTTCTTTTAGACGTTCATCTGAGGCTTCCAGTATTATATTACCTTGGGCATCTGCCATCAGGTTGGTGGTTCCGCCACTGATCAGATTAGTCGCCTGAATAACCCCATCTACGGTTAACTCTGAACTGGCACTGGTAGTGCCAATACTGATATTACCCAAGAAATAAGAACTGCCCGTGCCCGCCGCATAGATAGACCCTTGACTAAGGATGCCCGCCTCTCCAACTAATAGCCCTTCACCTACGTCCAGTCTGCCTGAGAGTACGGTATCACCAAGAACAGTCATTGATCCGCTTTGCAAAGAGTGCATCACCCCTGACTGAGCCTCTATACCAGTGAGATCGACTACGTGAAATTCTCTACCGGTATTAGTAGTAGTGATATAGGCATAGCGTCCAGCTACGGCTACACCGGTTCCGGCACCTGCTGCTAGTTCGACACCGCCAACTTCTACTGGAGTGGTCGGGCTACTAATATCAATCACCTGCAAGTCATCACCGGTGACCGCACTAGCTACGTAGGCATACTTACCCGAGACAGTCACGGCAGCAGCAGAGGTGACTAGGTTGATACCACCTACTTCGACCACAGTACTGGGATCGCTGATGTTGATGATATGCAAGTCATTTCCAGTGCTATTAGAAACTACGTAGGCGTAATTGTCTTTAATAAAGACATCGTTGGCTGCGTCGGCTAAAAATATACTGTCGGTGAAAGTCGGTGCAGTTGAACTACTGATGTCAATCACATGGAAATGTTCGGCCGAGCCACGAGTAGTCACGTACGCGTACTGACCGCGCACCTTGATACCTGTACCTGAATCAGGCAACTCAATCTCGCCAATAATCTGCGGTGAGCTTGGGTTACTGATATCTATCACGTGAAAATCATCGCCCACATTGTCTGTCACCACGTACGCGTACCGACCCTGTACAAACACATCGTTAGCGGTGGTTGGTAAATCAAGTGAACCAACCTCCAAGGGCGCGACCGGATTGCTGATATCTATTATATGAAAATCATCACCACCGACAGTGGTAACGACATACGCGTAATTTCCAGACACAAATACGCTATTTGCGGTAGTTGGTAAATCAAGTGAACCAACCTCCAAGGGCGCGACTGGATTGCTGATATCTATTATATGAAAATCATCGCCAGCCGAGCTACTAACTACATAGGCGCGATTCCCTACCACTTGCACGTCGTTAGCACTCGGATTGGAAGCTAGATCAAGCGACCCTATCTGATTTGGGGTGTACGTACTGCTCGCACGTCCTCCCTGCTGCAGGATTGATCCGTTTTCAACTGATAGCCGCTCGTCGGCATTAAGTGTCCCGATCCCAACTGTATCGGCGTTAGCATTATAATAAAATCCCACCTCATCATTGACTGCCTGTAGACGAGCATTTCCCTGGACACTTAGTGGTGCCAACGGCACCTCAACCCCAATACCAAAATTTTGACCATCAAACACAAATTGATCTGAGAACAACAGTGAACTAGTACCAGTAAACGGAATCCCATTGGTTGTATAGACCAATGGGGTGTCATCCAGTCCGATAAAATCTGGCGATCCTCCCCCAACAGACTCAACTGAGTCGAAGCGCAAATTCCCGGCTCCGTCAGTTACCAAGATCTCGTTAGTTCCCCCATCCATTGCCGGCAACATCCATTCTACATTTGACCCGAGGACGGAGGGTGCTCGAAAGGCAGCATAATTAGAGCTATCAGCATCGTACCAACGTGAACGTGCACCAGCGAGGAGAGTAAGATCACCACCGACAGTGAGCGTGGTGATTGGGCTAGGCGTTCCTACCGCCAGGCGGTTACCGTCATACACAAAGTTTACTGACTGAGTCAGCGCACTACTGGTTGCATTTACATACGACACAGACTGAGCGAGATAGGTTTGTGGAGTGTCTGACAGCCCTAAGAATGTCCCATCACCAAACCCTAACGTAGAGGAGGAAACATTTGCCCACGTCGCACCATCATATATAAGTATGTCTCCTTCAGTAGTAGTGGCTAGCGTTACGTCATTTAAATCACCAAGCTCTGCCGCTCCACCAAGACAGGTGCCGTCCACAGACACACAGCCATCGGTCACATTGAGTCCGCCACTAAACTGCGAACTTGTACTATTGATAACCGTCAATTCACCAATAAGCAGTGAGTCACCCTCAACTGTCAAACGAGCAGATGGGGTACTTGTACCGACACCTAAATTATCATTTGCAAACACTAAGTTCGCTGACTGTGTTACAGCGGTACTAGAGGCATTGGCATACTGGAGTGCGCCAGTGAGATATGACGCGGGTGTGTCTGGGAGACCAAGATATGTTGGGGCCGTGAGACCACCGATACACACACCGTTTTGCGCAAAACATCCTGACTCGATATTGACTGAACCACCAAACGTCGAAGTGCCAGTACTCAACACTGTAAAGGCACTACTACCAGAAAGTGCATCGCCAACACTAACGTTACTAAAGGCGGCTGCGGCCGCTGAATTCAGACCAATACTAGTGCTATTTATTCTTCCACCCACTAGCGTGAGCGAATCTGAAACATCACTATCACTAATACAACTCGAACAACCCCCTCGGGACCGGACACTATCCAAGTCAGAAATATTTTCAATTTCGAGTCCATTAATCTCAATATCTTCTCCGGCTTCAAATTCAACTCTTCCTCGCTCTCCATTTATTTCGAGTACGCCAGCAAATGGCTCGGGCACAAATGACACAATCGGGGCATTCCTGGTGCCGGTTACCGTGACATTTGAACCAGCCACCACTTCGTTTACAACGTTACTCGCAAAAATTGATCCCTCCCCCACATCTATATTAGCTCCATCAGTAATAATACCTCCAAGGGCGCGCAAGCCGCCATTTATTTCGGCATCCGTATTTACTGTGACGGCCCCTACAGTAGCTAAGCCATCGAGCTGCAGTGTGCTAGCAGCCACAGCACTATCGACTGTCAAACTTGAACCAGTCATAATGCCCGCAGAAAAGGGTCCACTGACCGTCGTAGTAGCTAACCGACTATTGCCAGTAACTAGCAGTGACTGCGAGACGGACAGCGGTGCGTTAATAATAAAAGTACCTGAGCTAGGATTAACTAACGGAAATCGCACTGGTGCTGCTACAGCCAGGCCAGATTGAACTGCTGGTAAGACATCCTCGTCACCGCCATCCCCTACTGATTGTAATTGCATAGCATTGATTGCCTGGGCAGTAAACGCGACGACGCCATTGAGCTGTTCAAGCACTTGGGTAATTAATGTCCGAAATGAATACTTTGTCTCAGTCGATTCGGTTTGTTCTGCGGGGACTGCTGGAACCTGGGCTGAGACTGGCTGCATAAGTGACAGACACAGCAAAAATACCACTACTGCTATGGCTACAATACAAAAACCGACTGTCCGGTGAAGCTTGTTCGTTACAAAATGTATGCGCATGTGAGCTGTAAGTACATACGAAATACACACTATATTACGACCCTTTGTAATTCAGGTGTGTAGGTATGCACTTAACTAAAATAATACCACGCACCCACCTGAAAACAGGGTCTGCGTTCTCATAATTTGCCTATAACTACAGGGTTATTTCTTGTAGCGGCTCTTGTACGTAAATGGTCGCAACATCATCAGCGACGTATAGAAGCGCATCCTTGAACGTAAACGATTTGGTTTCATCACTTAGAAGCTCCAAAGCTAGTGGTGTAGGGTTCAAAAGAGACATGAAACGAGCATGATCAGGCAGAATATCAAACACCCCTTCGCTATTCTCGGCTGAAAGTGCTTTGACATCTCCTTCCCAAACCTTTGCTACTGGAGATTGAATGACTACTCGCAATGAATCACTCATGATGCAGGCAAGATACCGGCCGAAGCTAAGTCGGCAATGTATAAAAACTTCTCCGCTGGTACGGCATCTAGCGTACCGTCAAGAATTGCTCGCACATCACGCACAACCAATTCACGCGGCACCTTTACTCCTGGTCGACCGGTTTCGATTTCAGTCACGATGAATGATTGAGTCATATAATTAAGCAATTTTTGAGCTCGCAGATAACGCTTTTGGTTCTCGATCGATAATTCTTCTTCACCCACGATAGAGACGATTCGCGAGAGTTGTTTATATTGGTTAAGTATTTCGACCGCTTCAGTTGCTGCTGTGTAGTGCTCTTTCCCAACTGTCTGGGGATTCAGTGCGGTCGACATCGACCGGAATGGATCAACCGCTGGGTATCTCCCTTCATAGGTAAGCTCACGAGACAGAATCGCCACCGCATCCATATGCGGCATGGTGGCAGAAACTGCCGGGTTACCAAATTCGTCAGCCGGTACGTACACGGTCTGTACTGAGGTAACTGAGGCATCGGTGGTGGAATACAGACGGTTCTCAAATTCAGCAATTTCGGATTGCAGGGTTGGTTGATACCCAAATTCAGAGGGCAACTCTCCAAGCAGAGTCGAGAGCTCGCTTCCTGCCTGCAAAAAACGAAATACGTTGTCGACAAATAGCAGCACATCGGCTTTTTCTTCATCGCGGAAATATTCTACGAGAGTGGCTGCTGTCGATGCAGTAATGGCACGGACTGCTGCGTTTTTATTTATGTGACCAAACACCAATGCGGTACGATCAAGCACGTTGTGTTCTTTGAGTGATTCATACAGCGCATGCCCTTCTCGGATACGCTCGCCAATCCCGGCAAACACTGAGACTCCCGTCCCATCGTATACCACGTTGCGCAAAATCTCTTCCTGCAACGTTGTCTTCCCCACACCCGCTCCACCGACCAGCGCCATCTTGCCGCCCTTAAGTAAGGGTACAAAAAAATCAATGGTCTTAATTCCGGTCTCTTGAATAATGCTTGGGCGCACGATTTTACTCCCCACTGTCTCGCTGTGATCACGATAGATGGTCCGTTCTTCTTTTGTATTAAGCGGACCACCACCATCAATCGGTTCACCATACAGATCAATTACTCGCCCCAACACTGACTTGCCAACTGGCACACTGATCCGACCTCCGGTGCTGACGATTTTAACATTACGTTCCAAGGTATCTACTTCTGAAAGTAGTAAACAATATAAAGTATGCGCCCCTTCGTACGCATAGGCCTCGAGTCGGATCGAGGTATCTTCTTCTGCCGTCAACAGTTCCTTTAACGGCGGACGGTAATCACCATCGCACTCAATACGAACAATTTGTCCGAGCACTCCGCGCACGCGGCCAACGTATTTTGTTGTAGGTAAGATGGTACTCATATGGTGTCTTTGTTATGAAATCCGGCAAACGTCTCCAGCAGGCGCATGCTCTGCATTGTGCTAATTTCTTTATGAATCACACGGCGCTCAACTGTCAACATTTCTCCGGCTCGTTCGCGTGCGCGTTGCATCTTCATTAAACGTGCCCCCGTCAAAGCCAGTCTCGTCTCTAGCACTATTCTATCAAATAACACAAACCGTATCTGAGTTGTAAAGAACTCTAACATAGCTGGAATATCAGGTTCGATAATATAATCAAGCGACTGCTCTGCTGGCGTAGTACTATCTGGCACGTGAGTGAGGTCAGTTAGGGTAGCTTTTTGCTCAAACGCATTTATAAATGTTGGATGAATCACCACCACCTCATCGTAGGTCCGCAGTGATTGCACAATCCGCTCGACCTCTTGCGGCGTTGGCTCATCTTTCAAGAACGCTTCGTAGGTTACTTGAGCCGTGAGTGGTAACCGTTGCAAAATCTGACGACCAGTCTGTCCCACAACCACACACGTGGCGGACTGATCGTCCGCCACCTGGGTGTGCAGGTGTTTGATCACATCCATATTGAGGGTACCGTAGAAGCGACGGTTTGAAGTCAGTGCTACGTACACCCGCTTTTTTTTGGTCTGTGCAAGATTGATATTATTGGCTGATATGTAGTTTTGCAGCAGACTCACCTTATGATGGAGTTCGGAGTAGTATTGGACATTCGCTTCATACGCCGCCCGAATTGATTGCAGTTTGGTAGCGCTAATATCACGCAACATAGTAGTCACAAACTGAGCTGTTTCGGTATGAGCGAGACCTTCGCGTAATTCATTTATGGCTGACATACAGAAAGTAAGAACTTAGTTTTTGCATTCAGGTCACTTATAAAAGTTTCGTATTCTACAGTCTCTAGTGCCTGCGTGCGTAATTCGCTAAACGCTTCATCGGTGGTAAGTGTCTCCACCAGCGTCGCTTTGTGTGTATCAACAAAGGCACTATCTTTCTCAGCAAAAAAATCAGTAAAGGCTAGCGCTAATAATAGCACTTGCGTGCTTCGTGGGACGGTGTGGTATGGCTCTTGTTGTAGCAGCGTTTCCACGATTGCTCCGCGCCTAAGCGTATCCTTGGTATGCGCATTGAGATCAGCACTAAACTGCGCGTACTCTTTTTGTTGTCGATAGCTCCCTAGCAAAATCTGAATTCTAGTAGTGAGCTGCTTTTGCATAGTGGCCTGTGACTGCCTACCGACTCGAGTCACTGACTGTTCAATATTGATAGATGGATACACTCCTTCAGCCCGGAGCGACGGCACAAACGAAAAGTGTCCATCAGTACACGCCATGAGGTTGGTCGGGATTAAATCAGAAAAGTTTTTTAGGTCAGTTTGTACCACTGGTAGCGCTGTGATTGATCCACCCCCTAAAGATTCGTTGAAATGACCAGACCGTTCCATCAAGTGCGCATGTTGATAGAAAATATCACCCGGATAGGATTCATTACTCGGCAGCCTACCCTCGAGCAGGGCAATCTCTCGTAAGTACTTGGCGTGCGCGTCGAGGTCATCCAGGATCACTAGCACATGCTCCCCCTGTGAGCGATAATATTCCGCCAACAAAAAGGCGACTGACGGAGCCAGCGCAATCACCGAAGCCGGCTCGTCAGAGAGGGCGGCTATCACGATATTTTTACCCGTCTTCCCTTCACCTAAAATGGTGTCGGTTATCTTGCGCAGACCAGCCACCGGCTTGCCTAGTACTACGTAAATACAAACCGTCCCGTGCGGTACTTGTGCTAACACTGTCTCTGTTAAAAAGGTAGTTTTTCCACTACGCATTGGCCCAAACAACAGCTGGCGCTGACCTTTGGCAATTGGTATCAACAAGTCAGTGACCGTCACCCCAGTTTGCAATTGTTCATGAATAGCTACCCGCTGCTCAATTCCTGGAGCATCAAGCTCGAGGGCAAGCGGTAACTCACCGGGCGGAAGTGAACCTTTGCCGTCCACTGGCACACCCAGAGCATTAATGATTCGTCCGAATAACTGCTCGCCACAGGAATACATATAATCACCCTCAAGATACGTATAGCGATCGCCAGGTCCGGCCACTTTAGCCAGCGTGAGTGCTGACACGTGATCATCCGCGAGCGAACGCACAATGGCAAGATTGCCTTTTTCATCGACCAGCAGGTCATTTACTCGGGCTGAAGGCAGACCTTCAATCGCTAACAAATAACGCTTGGTACGAGTGACAAATCCAACCTCATGTGCCCGATCTAAACTAGACATAGCTATTGAGATGCTCAGTAATTACTCCAGGCTTTTTCTTACTCTGAGCTCTAAAAGAAAAATCGTGATACGTATCGTTCCATACGAAGGCACACCCACCTGCCACTTGCGGATCAATTTGTACGTCAAACAAAAGTTGTGTTGCACATTCTTCCCGGCACCAATTAGCCATAGCTGCCAGTTCGCTTTCTGGAAAAATCACCGGAACATACAAAGTCATAACCGGTAAGACGTCAACGGATTTTTGAATTTGAGTGATCTGTTCGCGAATATTGCTGGTGGTAAATGCAGAAAACACCGTATCACCCCAAGCAATCACAGCCGCCATATCTTGCTCTTGCCCGCGCTCTGCAATAGCCAACTTAATAGCCGCTAGCTCATCGGTTGTCTGGTCATTAAACAAGGCTAGTTCGACACTCTCTTGCAGCAGACCTAACCGTCGTCGCATATCAGCGACCGTATAGGTATTTGCACACAGCGTCTGTACTAAGTCTTTTGTGTCACTCATAAAATATGTTGTGTCTTAGCTTCTTTCAGAGCTGCAAATGCGAGCGAAGCTTGTTCTGACGGTGTTAGTTGTGTGTGTAATACATCTAGCACTACCGACTCAACCAATTGCTCTATGTGCGCATCAAGCAGTTTGATACGAGCTTCTGTATATGCCTCGACGTGCTTGTCAGCCACCCCTTGCAAGGAGGCTATGTGTTTGCGTAACAACTCTTGGCCAGTGGCATCAGTGGCTTGTAGTCGAGTTTCTAACATATCCCCCACCTCTTCTACCTGTTCTTCTAAGTGAGCGATTGATTCATTCGCCTCTTGTTCTGTTCGAGCCACTAACCGTTCAATTGATTGGTTGGTTTTCGTTACGTTTGTCAGCACACTTTTTTCTTGTGACTCAATCATATCCTCGGCAGCATCGGTGACCTTTTTTAAGGCAGCAGTTTCTTCGCTACTGATGTCTTGCATGGCATGCTCTATGGATTCGGTTTGTTCATGCAGAGCTGTACTATATTCAGCATGGATTTCTTTAGCCTGACTAGTGTAGTCGGCGATGGTTTTAGCTCCCGTTTGCTCAGCCTCAGTGATAATACTTTGGGCTTTGTGCTGGGCTTCTTGTATTAGTTTTTCAGCATCGTGCTCGGCCTTTTCAATGACGTACTCATAGGCTGGATAGGTTAGCTTGTTTACCTTGTTGGTAGTTCTAACCTGTAACACTAATAAAATTATCATTGCCAATAAGAGCCCTAGAAAGGTTCCGATCAACAATTCAACTGTAAAATAGCTATTCATATATTATGTATTCATGGTACCGCGTGACGTAAGTGTTCGACAAGCATTTCTACACACAGGCGCTCTTACATTGGCAGTATCAAAATCGCCACCGCAATAAAGACCACTACCGCGCACAAAATTAATGCGAAGGTAAGATTACCAATAGCCAAAGCAACGATCGAGCTACGAGCGCGGGGATTTCGCCCGACTGATACCACTCCCGCTTTAATAGTGGAGCGAAAGCTGTATAACACAAAGAATAATCCACCTACCACCAGTACCACCGCAATCACTGCGCGAACAATTGAGACTGGATCGGTTGACTCATCCTGAGCACGTAATTCGGCCTGGCGTCTGGTTTCGAGCGCGAGCACTGCCCGCTCGACACTGACGTCAGCTTGGATAAAACCGGTTTGATTTGCCGCGTCTGGTCGATAGTCTTCGAGGGCAATTGCAAATACATGAGACTCACTAGTAGCAGCCTTCCTGGCGACACCGGCTGCCGCAGCGGTTACCAAAAAATCTCCCCGAGCAATCTCTCCCCCTTGGGTATTTACCTGCACGTACGCTACTCCATCGGTCACCACGGGTACCTCCTGCTCACCAGTTTGAAACACCAGCGCCGGCTGCGCGGCAGTAACCCCATATACGCTATCGTGATGCGTCCGATTTGAAATACTATACTCTTCTTGTGTTGTATCTACTGTAATTACCACCCCTTCCTCTACATCATCAGCTCCTACAAAACTAATAGTCGGCGAAACTTGGATGGTATTGGCCAACCCTGACCCAGGCACGAACGTAAGTGCACATACACAAAGTGTGAGAGCCGCAAATGAACGAACCTGGGTGATCATAGACTGTATTGTAACCCACTAGTGGCGTGCAGTATGCTGAATTATTCAATGCGATAGATTAGTATAGTTATTTATCACCAATGACTGGATCGGTACATACAGACTAGCTCTCCTAAAAACAGATTATCAGCGCCCACCAAAACACCCAGAAAAATACATCTGGGTGTTTAATAGATTGTTTCTTGCAGTGATTCCATCTTTGGTCCGCGCTCTAGGATTCGAACCTAGGGCCTTTCGAGTATCAGTCGAATGCTCTAGCCAACTGAGCTAAGCGCGGACCAAACATACAATCACAACTTGCGTACAAGTGGGCAAAACTATAGCAAACTTTCAGCAATTAGGAAAGTAAGCAGCCGGTAAAGTATTATGCCGGCTTACCTACATTACAACCACTTGCCTCACAACCCCGTAATTATGAGCGACTTCTACCAGCTGAAATGGATAAGGTACAATTTGCAACCTCACTGGATCAGCATGACAACGTAAAATGTACAGATTATCTGACCGGTTGAACTGTAATTTTTCCAGAAAAGTAAGATCGCAAGTGGTCATGAAAACCCCATTCACCGACATCATTAAACGTAAAAGACCACGTCTGATCAGGTTCAACAGGTTGGAGTGGGTCAAACTCAGAATATTCAGTATGAGAGGGATGTAAGTTTGAAGCTGGCCAATGTGGTCTCCCAGCGGTGGTAGAAAACTCTACTGTCGTACCACGCTCAATGACTAGGTCACTAGGCTCATACCCGGTCTCGGTCAGCACAACCCTCACCACCTCACCATTTGATTCACTTACATTGGAAAACCCTTGCCAATCCGGCAGACTAATTGTTCCCAACAAAAATGAGGTGATTAAGAAAGTTGCTATAGATATCAGTAAACCGACTGCAATATAGGTAGCCAACACCACTCCGCTCGCTGGACCTTTACTTGATTCTGGCGCTGCCTGAGAACGAGCTGCCGGTTTTGACTGTGTTACTGATGTGCACTTTTTACACTGTTTCAAAACGTAATCACGTATACGTTTTATACCCTTTAGAAGCGGCGGGAAGAAACCGAAAATAATGACCGCTAACAAAAAACTAGCAGCTGAAACCAATACCAATACTCGACTGGAAGCGTCACTAGTTTGAGAAGTAAGCGAGGACCCTCTCTCCCCTTCTTGCACAGATAGCTTCAGAGTGCGCTCGACCAGAGTGGTCTCTTCATTTTTGTATCTGACAAATAAATCATACTCACCAGATTCTGCGAAACTAAACGACATACTAGTATCTCCAAATTCCGGTCGCCCCAACAATCCAGCAAAGACAATGTTTTCTTTATGCTCCAGTCGTACCCACACATTAGAAAATAAGACCTCTTCATTTGTAGCATTTTCTAAAATTTCAAACAGTAGAAAACTCAGTTGAGTAGGAGCACCGGTAACAATCTCTTCTTCAGAATACCCAACGTCAATTAGATAGCCATCTTGCTCTACTTCGATAGTGCCGCCAGCGCCGTGAGCTGATGCAATCAGGATGCTCAGTGCAAAGAAGACTATGGCTACACATATTGCGGCATATAGATTGAGGTTGCTGGATTGAATTTTCATATTGTTGATTATATTAACGTTGGAGCTAGACATTTTTGCTTTTGTTCTTCAGGTAAACCATTGCACAATTGCGTGTACTCAGGATCTGTGTACTTAAATATAAAGTTTGAATATTTAAGCAGCTCGCCATAACACGACTCACCTTCACCGGCATTTTCAGCCAGCTGACAGACTTCTAGAGACTTTGCTACGTTCCGACTGTCTGTCTCAATTAGCCGCGAGGCACTATTTGCAAAGCATAGGCCAGAAACCTCTGTTGGCACCGCTGAGCAAAATTCACCTGCCCACTCAACACTTAGGTTTGCTTGCGCCATAGCCACGTAGAAAGTACCACTCATACAACGATTAAAATCTGAAGGGTCAGCCGACAACTGCTGACAGGCAGCCATAACAGTCTCTGGTGTACTGATTAAACTTCTGTACAGCGGCCAGCTCTCCCCAACGCAGGACACACGTTGTGCTCCGGCAAAATTTCCACAGAATCTCTCAGCCTCCTCAGTGGTTTCTACTTCCTTCCCTTGAATGAGGGCAAAGTCTTCTGGCTCTAGTGGTTGAAAGATTTGCATAAAGGCACCATCGTAGCAAAGCTGACGATCCATTACGCTATTGTTGCCATCAAGTAGTCGGTCACACATGCGTATCGAGTCATCGATTTCACCATCGGTTGCATACATAGTCAGGTGTCCTAAAGCGTGCTTACAAGTCGCCACACCTATCCCGGTCGCTTGCCAATCAGGGCGTGGTTCACAGATATCATCCAACTCAGCGATCATTACTTCTTGAGCTTCTGGCACCAGAGAGGAAGCTCGAAATCGTTCTTGAAAAGCTCCATGGATAGCTCCGTTGGAACAGATACCTAATGGTGTACGAGCGATGACACTCTTCCAGTTTTCTGGATCTTTTTGGGTTTCTTTAGCAGCTAAGTAGTGACCTAGTACATGGCAGTATTGATACGAAGGATCTATGTCTTGAACCATTTTGGTTACTTCAAAGGCCTGTTCCATTGAATAGCCCTCATCCATAAGCTTCGGAATTTCGGTGTCGTAGCACGTTGGTTTATAGTTTTCACTGGCACACTCGTCAATAATTGATCGAGCAATAGAAACATCAACTTGGCCCGGAGGTAATGGTTGTGAATCTGGCGTCAACTCAATAGTACCCATATACGCGGCAGCGATACCAATGATTCCACTTAAAACTATCGTTGTTTTCAACATATTAAATAAAACTCTGATCTAACAGACACTCCTCCCGATAATTACCTTCCAACGCTTCACACAGCGGCTTCCAGATATCTCCAAATTCTTTTTGTGAGGCAATAATCCACACTGCTCCTTCGGTACACAGCGCAACTCCTTCGGGGTTTGGCATCTGGCTGCAAGAACTTATTACGTAATCAATATTATAAGCGGAAAAGCCTACAGCGATATTCCCGGTACCACGATAACACATCTCACGATGCAGCACGTCAGTCAAGCCAGCGCATAGTTCACCAACTGCCTGATAGTCTGTACCCTTTGTCTGCAGCCACCAAGGTGACATTTCAAAGTAGCAAGCTTGCTTATATTTATCCGCCACATCGGTACAAGGATAATAAGGTGCTTCTGGATCATACGATCGCACTTTTGTTGTACCCATAGTGGACAAGTTATATTCCATAAAAACCCCACTGGTACAACCACCAACTGGTCCTTGCCAATTCAAGGTCGAACACGCAGTCAGAGACTCTGCCAGTTTGGCGGGACCTAACTCGGCCAACACCCCGTGCCCAATACCGTGTTGGCAGCCTAGTCCTTTTTCTCCGTGCACAGCGATGCAGGCCTCATCTAATTCGGTGATTATATCGATACCATTATCTATCAACGCCCAGCCAAAAAAGCTGTGGTAGCAACCAAAGGCATACTGACTATCACACACAGCCACTCCATCTATACCTTCGACCCTATACAAAGCTTCGCCAAAAACGTGTGCCAGATCATGGACAGTGTTGTTTGGTTTTTCTTTATTCATTTCACCAAATAATTTGTAGGCCTCAAAACCACCCTTAGATTCTATTTGTATTTTCCAGAACTCAACCTCACCTGGCCCCAATTCCGCTAATTGATTAGAAGTTGCACTAGAAATTTGGTACGCACCAAAAACTCCTACTACCATGGATGGAAGTATCAAAAATAATATAATTTGTATTTTTCGTATCGAAATCATAGCAACGTTTGAGTACATTCTAGCTTGGATGCTTCTGGCACTGCGTTACAAAAACTCTGACGGTACTCAGGGTTATTCATATAATAATCGACATTACTAATCATCTGACTAACGCACGATCGCTGGTTAGAGGAGTCTGGCTGTAATGAACAGTATTCGAGTGGAACAGTATAAGAGTTTTCTCCCCCCCAATAGAGAGAATTTACAACCGCTTGACTACAAAAGGCATAACCGTCCTCGCTCGTTGCCAAATCACACCACTCTTGCATTTGCTGTAACTGGCTAGTAGTTGGTTTCATACTACTAGAAAAATTTCTTCCTACAGCTAACCCAATAAATTCTTTACCTTGCCCACCAAAGCAGGAGGCGCGGAGTTCGGTGTCAGACTGGGGGATTTTTTCACACTCTTGAAATACTTTAGTGAACGCCTTCTCGCCTGGTGCAGACATGTCCGCACCTGATGCTTCGTATACATACGGTGTCATGTAGTTGTAGCATATAGCCCTGTATTTATCGGTCACAAAAGACTCCTTACATATTCCAAAAGGATCCTCCGGCTGTAAATACTCTGCTCTTTGTTTGGACCAAATTTCTCGATCATGACCACCTCCGCCAATGATCTCCATAACAGCACCACCAAAACATTCAACAGCTTCGCGATTATTAAACTCAGGTGTACCAAGCTGGTCACACATTTGGATAGTACGTTCCATGGAGTATCCATTGAAAGCCAGAACTCCATGTCCTAAACCGTGAAAACACATCGTGTATGCACCCGTACCGCCAGGCGCATCGTGACAGGCTTCCCTAATTTTTGGCAGTGCACCCGTACCGTCTTCCATGAGCGCTCCGATTACCATTGTGTGAGAGCAAGCGTTTCTAAAATCGTGCGTGCACAAAGACATGCCCGACATACCTTCTTGTTCGTATAAAATTTCTCCGATGGTATGCCCGAGCAAGTGTGTATCTAGTCCAAACGGAAGCTCTGCTTCCTTTAAGACAGAAAATGCGTACGCCCCTCCTTGCTCATGAGCCAATGTGGCAAATAGTGTTTCGATTTCAGAGAATCGAGCATCAGATCTGGTCAGGGCGGCTGACTGGTTTAGATAGGATTCTCGAACGGCCGCTACATCCTCTGGAGTATCATCAGCCAGAATATAGTGACTCATCGTAGCGACAGATACGCCAAGAAAAATAGGTACTAGAATAAAGTAAAGGCTCTTTTTCATTTAGCTGTAGTATGACAGATTTTGAATAAATAAAAAGTTCATCATTAAGGTAATCTTAAGAGACATTCTTCTAATTCAGCGGTTGGCAATAAAGAGCAGTAGTGCTGACGAGACTGTGCATCAGTGACAGCGTGACTGACTTCAGTGGTTATTCTAGCGTAGCACATAGAGCGATCGATAGCAGGTAGCATACTGCAGTATTGTAAAGGTGCCAGGTATGAATGCTCTCCGCCTGAGTACAAAGAGGCAATCACTGACTCGGTGCAATACCGGTATCCGTCATCAAACTCAGATAAGCTGCACCAATACTGCATCTTTTCGAGCTGTTTAGATGTTGGAGTGATACTACCGGTATGATGTCGACCTAACGCAGTTTCAACAAATTCTTTTCCTTGGCCGCCAAAGCAGGCCCGACGAAGAGTTGTCTGGTCCGTGGGCAGTTTTGCGCACTCACGAAACACACCGAGGATCGCCTCCTCACTTGGATTCGCTGCATTAGTTCCAAATGATTCATAGGCAAACGGTGTGAGATATTTGTAACACATCGCTTGGTATTCTAGTGATAAATAATCTTGCTGACATAAGCCAAATGGATTGTCTGACTGTAAGTAGTACGCACGTTTGGCTGCCCAAATATCCTGGTCGTGTCCTCCACCACTCATCAGCTCCATGAGAGCTCCGCCAAAACACTCCAAAGAATCTCTGTGATCAAATTGTGCACTTCCAACTTTTTCACACATATCAACCGAGCGTTCAATCGAGTAACCGTTGAACGCTAGCATGCCATGACCAAGCCCATGAAAACATTCTACGTACGAAGCCGCTCCCCCGGGCGCATCATGACAGGCCGTTTGAATATCAGGCAACGCACCTGTGCCATGCTCCATGAGAGCTCCTATTACCATAGTATGAGAACACGCGTTTCCAAAATCATGGGTGCACAGAGACATACCAGCTATTCCTTCTTGAGGATACATTATTTCACCAATACCATGCCCTAATGCATGAGCATCAATTCCAACCGGTAACATTGAGTGCTTGAGAACCGCATAGGCATACACACCACTTTCACTGCTTGCAATATCTCTAAATAGAGTATCGAATTCGTTGTACGATGCTTGTTTCGCCA
>Ga0136558_1000617_pt1 | contig 19304 bp, 15 predicted proteins | sample AntRauTorckE6833_FD_101391 | JGI IMG/M metagenome (GOLD analysis project Ga0136558, IMG submission 101391) | Saline lake microbial communities from Rauer Islands, Antarctica - Metagenome Torckler E6 #833 | ecosystem: Environmental > Aquatic > Non-marine Saline and Alkaline > Saline | place...
ATTAGAGGGTTGCTGACTGCAAGGTTTTCTTGGGCGTTGTCATTGTCTGCCATTTCTTGCGTGCTGTAAACTTTCCAACCGGTGAAGCTGATGATACCTAAAGCAAGCAGTATAAGCGGGATGGCGATGGGTGAAAAACCGGATTGGGATTTTGATAATTTCATCTTTTACTCCTCTTATTTGATGAGGTTGGTAACTGGTTGAATGTCAATGTCCAGCAAGTTAGCATCCAAGGCGAAGTTAAACCCAACCAGCGACAAAAGTAGCAGAATTAGCAGTAAAATTATTGCCCGATTAAATGAACGCACGCTATGGCTCTCTCCAATATTGAGAAAGTACTTTTTGTCGGTAATCGCCTGCTCAATTTCTGCTTTGCGTTTTGTATCGTTATCGTTTGCCTGATCCTTTTCGTCCCTGACACTGCCCGCTTGATTTACTACAGCAGAAATAACAGCAGTCTCTGTGTCCGAGACTGGCGACACTTCGGGTTTTGACACTTCCCCTTCCAGTTTGTTAGCTTGCTTTTTAGTTGATTCCTGATCATTGATGGGGAAAATCTTAACTCTATTACTTGGCGATGCAGATTTTGGATCTTCCCCTTTTGCAGCCAAATCGTCTCGTGTAACGTCCGCCTTGGTGTTCAAGTCAGCTTTTTTGGCAGCACTTTCGCTGGATGGTTTGGCCATCATTGGGTCTTCCAGCATGCCGCCATGCGTGACAATGATCGGCCGACTGTTGGCTGGCGGGGTTGTCTGCCCGGCGTTTGCCACGTCAAAAACCTTTTTATCATTCAGCATGGCTAATGTCGTCTTTATTACCATGAATCACATCGTAAGCGATATCGACAATCTTAGAAAACTCCTGATAATTCAAGCTCGCGCCCCCAGGCAACAGGCCATTGATTCCAGGAACACTCAGATATGCTCGCGCGTTTTCGGCATTACTACTGCCACCATACAGAATCCGCACCCGTTCCGCCGCCTTAGCCCCATAAAGCTCGGCGACAGTTTTCCGAATGCGTCTAACAATCTTTTCAACCGAGTCTGGTTTGGCAATTTCGTGATCAGCATAATTAGCGCCACTGCTAATCGCCCAGACTGGTTCGTAGGCGATAACTATGTTTTCTATTTCGTCGCTCGTCAAATTACTAATTGCCGTAACAAGTTGGTCGTGAATCACTCGATCAGTTTCACCAGCAGTTTTCTCTTGTTTGGTTTCACCAACGCAGAGAATTGGCGTAATTTCATTTCGGATACAAGCAGCTACTTTATCGCGAATCATTTCTAGATCCTCTCCAAAAATGTGTCGTCGCTCACTATGACCTATCAAAACATAATGAGCCAGATCACGCAACATAGTAAACGACACCTCACCAGTGAACGCTCCTTCATCCTTATGAAAGGCGTTTTGGGCAGCCAGCCGAAACTTCCGCCGGTCAATTTGCAGACTTAACGGCTGTAAAACAAGACTACTCGGCGCCAGTACGACTTCTACGCCCCGGTGTGTCCGAATTCGCTCCTGCAATCGATGCACCAAAACGCTCGCCTGACTGACGTTTAAGTGCATTTTCCAATTGGCGACAATGAGTATTTTAGACATAAGCTACATATAATTCTTATGTTAAAAGTGTAGCACTTTGCAGAATAAATAACCACGCAGTACTTTCACGGACAAATACGCGAGTTGTTATTTGTTGTCAGTTTTTTCTAGAAGTGCTTCCACGCCTGGGAGTTTCTTCCCGCTCATCAACTCCAGGCTGGCGCCGCCACCAGTCGAAACATGATTAAAAAACTTTGCCATATGTCGATCCTCTATATAGCCGACTGTATCTCCGCCGCCAGCCAAGCTAAATGGCCGGTGACCAAACTGGCCAGCAATAGCATCCATCAACAGCTCTGTACCGTGCGCAAACGGGCCGATAGGACCATTCAGACTAGTAGTTTCGGTAACGCCCATTGCGCCATTCCAAATAACCGTATTCGCTAGTTGCATGCCACCAGCAATAAATGCGCCCGAGAAAGGTCCGATGTCCAAAATCATTTCGTGCGCCGCTATGCGGCTTGCCCGTTCCGGCGGCCGTTTCGGGTAATGCTCAATGTCAGCAATGATGTGCGCACTCCAATCCACAATACGAGTTTTTGCTGCCCGATTAATTTTGTCCGCGGCCACACCGTCTTGTGGCAAATAAAAGATGAATTTTTGAGTCTTAGCCTTTTGTCGAGCTTTTTCAATAATTTTTTTGGCTAACGGAATGTCCTCGGGCTCAACCAGACTTTTACCCATCTCTATACCTTCGGCAAGTAGAAAAGTGTTCGCCATGGCACCACCGACGACCACAAAGTCGGCAATATCGATCATTCGGTTAAGAACGTCTATTTTGTCGGCTATTTTTGCACCACCAATAATAGCCATTAATGGCCGTTCTGGCTTTTCCATGACTCGGGTAATAGCGGCTAACTCATCTGCCAATAATAGCCCGGCAACACTCGGCAAATACTTCGTTATAGCTTCGGTGCTGGCATGCGCCCGATGCACCACACCGAATCCATCTTGCACGAAAACATCGGCTAGCTTAGCCAGGTTTTTGGCAAATGACGCGTCGTTGGCCTCTTCTTCCGGCTGAAAGCGTAGATTCTCCAGTACTAAAATCTGCCCATTCTCTAGCACTTTAACAGCCTTCTGCGCGTTCGTTCCAATAGTATCGGCCGCAAACTTAACTTCTTTCTGCAAAAGTTGGCTTAAGCGGCGGGCAATCGGCTCTAAACTAAAACGCATGTCGTCTGTATTTTTAGGTCGTCCGAGGTGGGAACAAATAATAACCTTACAGTTCTGTTCTAACAGGTAGTGAATGGTTGGTAGTGATTTTTCAATTCGATAATCGTCGGCTATTTTGCCGTCTGGATCCAGTGGTACATTATAATCAGCGCGTAATAATACACGCTTGCCACGCACATCTATGTCTTTGATTGTTTTTTTACTCAACACGTATTCACCTTGGAGCCCGACCAAATCCCCCTGTTCATATGGGAAACATGAGCAGCCAGGGAACTTTCAGGGGTTTTGCGGCGCAACGCGTACCAGTAGGGTACGGTTTGCGCTGAAAAACTGCTGAAAAACCCTGGACCTCGTGTTTTAGCCGGACAGGGGGGTTTGATCAGGCTCTTAGTAGACATTATTCTAAAACTCGGACTTTAATGGTATCGGTCGTACCGACCACACCAGGGTATTTACCGCTAGCACTGATTATGATGTCATCCTTGTTAAGCACTTTGCTGCGCCGCAACCAATCGGTAAACCGCACGGTGACTTGTTTATCTGGGGGGCGAACATAGGCTTTAGTGCCATACACCAGCGCCAATTGCTGGGCGGCACGATCATCGTGCGTGAGCGCGATAATCGGCACTAATGGCCGGAGAGAGGCAATTTGTAGAGCCGTCGCACCGGACTTGGTTTCTGCCACGATCGCTTGTGCTCCGATATTGGCAGCCAAACTAATAACCGCTTTACTAATCGCGCTCTGACGATTATGGTCAACTCGTTCACTATGAAAGACGGCCTTGAGGGGCGAATTCGCTTGGGTGTACAGAATCACACGTTTCATCATCTGTACCGATTCAATAGGGTACTGCCCATTAGCCGTTTCGTCAGACAACATAACGCAATCGGTTCCCACGATAACCGCTGAGGAAATATCAGAAACTTCCGCGCGAGTCGGATCTGGCATGTCTGTCATGCTAGCGAGCATTTGCGTAGCGACGATGGTCGGCGTAGCGTACTTCATGCCGAGTCCAATAATTTGGCGCTGCACAATCGGCACCGATTCCGGCAAGGTTTCTATCGCCAAATCGCCCCTAGCGACCATTACGGCATCGGCTTCTTCGACAATTTCTTCTATATTATCAACTGCTGCACGAGTCTCAACCTTGGCGATGATTTTTGGCGCACTGCCAAGGTTTTTTAAGAGCGAACGCAAACGGCGGATGTCTCCGGCTGTTTGCACAAAACTTAGTGCCACATAATCAATATCGTGAGTCGAGCCAAACACCAGGTCTTTGCGATCTTTGAGCGTAATGATGTCTCCGCTCAAATCAGTATCCGGTAGATTAATGCCCTTACGCTTAATCAGTATGCCGTCATTTTCCGCTCTGGCATGTACGACCCCGTCTTTGACACTAGCTACCGTGGTGCGGATTTTACCGTCATATAGATATAGCCGTTCGCCGCGCTTCATCTTTTTGCTCAGATCATACTGGGTTGGGATATGCCCAGAACGCTCGTAATCCGCTTTGTACTGAAAACGCACACTCTGACCAGCCTGAATAGTGATAATCCCCTCGAAATCACCCAGTCGAATTTTCGGTCCCTGCAAATCCTGAATAATCGCCACCGGCTTGCCATATGCATGCGAAGCTTTCCGTATCCAGGCAATCTGCTGGATGCGTTCTTCATGGTTTCCGTGGCTAAAATTTAAACGCAAACCATTTGCGCCCGCTTTGATGATATCTAGAATCATCCCATAGCTATTAGTAGCTGGCCCTATGGTCGCTATAATTTTGGTTCGCTTGAATTGCTTCAGCGACACGTTTGGTACTTTGCGAGTCGTCTCCATTCACTCTTTAGTGTAACCGCTTATGGTTAATCTTAGCAACCATAGTCATCCCACACGCCTCTTTAGGTCGTAGCGACGATCTTTTGATATAGTTCGTCAAACATTTTGATGTTTTCAGGACGTTCGCTTAACTCTTTCATGTAAGCATCCACATCTTCATAGCGCAAACTCAGAAACTCGTCAAAAAATGCTTTCCCACGCCGGATGTTCGTAGCTTCCGGAAGGTAAATATTGCCCTTCATCTTTTTGTTGTTGAAAAAGAATAGTATAGGCACAAGACTATCTACTGTTTCTATACCCAGTTCACGCGTCAGGTAGGCATAGGTTTTTATAAATTTACGGTTTATATCGACAAACTTTCCGGTGTCATGATCATCGTTGTACTTTACTTCGAGATAGTAGTAAACACCGCTTTGCTTATCCCTGAAAAGCAAGTCAATGTCGTGCTTGAGGTTGTGGAGATTTTCGTCAGTGTCGCCGATGATCGATTCCAGCAATTGCCGAAACTCTTGATTACAATAATCCGCATAGCCTATTTGACACTGTGATATGTAGGCGTCAATACGATTATCGTTGGTAGCCGACAGCTTAAAAGAATTGCTTTTCTTGCCTGAATATTTGTCTATGACCTCGTACCTGCCATCATTCTCCACAATAAGCGTCATAAGCTTCTCGATGAAATTGCCAAACTGGATATTCATCGACTGCAGTAATCCGCTGAATATCCGGTAGCGTTTAGGTATAAAATGTATTTTATTGTCGTGTTTGTCGTTTAATTTGGCGATGCGTGTGATGCTCCCGGAATTATCAAGCATGAGCTTTACAGCTTCGTCGATGAGACTTGTTACCGATTCGTGCATTTACGCAACTTCCTTATATTCATATCTATATGTATCGATGGGTTTTAGCTTTCCGCCTTTTTTTGCGTAGAAATAGTTCCAGCCGTTATGGTTGGTCTTTTTTAAGTATTTTGCCGACATTTTATGGATCGACAGCACATCCTGGCCGTCATAGACATGCCCATTGCTGCTCACTTGGCTAATCCGTTTGCCACTCTTGTCGTACAAGGCTTGACCAGTCTTGATCATGCCGGCCGCAAGCAACTGCTGCATCGTCACTCTTGGCGGCTTGACCTCGAGTGCTAGCTGACTAATATCAGTGTCCTCCGTGCTGACCAGCCGTATTCTTTCTTTGGCAATTTTTATGTATTCGGCCGAATTATCTATACCGATGTAATTTCGCCCAAGCCGTTTGGCAACCGCACCAGTTGTTCCGGTGCCGAAAAACGGATCTAAAACGATATCACCCGGCCGCGAAGAAGACGCTATAACTTTATACAGCAATTTCTCAGGCTTTTGGGTAGCGTGCACTTTGACACCGTGTTTATCTTTTAAGCGTTCCTGTCCGATGCATATGCCGATGTTCCAAACACTTTTGTCTTGTTTGTCGCCGTTTAGGTGTTTCATGGTTTTATAATTGAAGGTATACTTAGCGGCTTTGTCTTTACTGCACCACAGCAGGGTTTCATGAGAGTTCTGAAATCTTGTGCCACCAAAGTTTGGTACGGCATTCGGCTTAGACCAGACAACATCATTTAGAATCCAAAAGCCGAGATTCTGCATAATATACCCCATGCGGTAAATGTTCTGAAAGGAACCAATCACCCATATGGCTCCATTTGGAGTCAGTATCCTTCTACACTCTTTCAGCCAAGCTTCGCTAAACGCATCGTAGACTTTATAATCTTTAAACTTATCCCACGAATCATCGACGCCCGCGAATTTGGTCCCATTCGAACGCAAAAGTTGCCCTTCAGTCTGCATAAAATACGGCGGATCGGCAAAAATCACATCGATAGAATTATCAGGTAACTTCTTGAGTATTTCGACACAATCGCCATGGTGTATTTTGTTTACGAAAGGCCTAATGTCAGTTCTAAGTTTTTTTTCTATTTGATCGGCCATTGTGCTCCCATATAATTCGAAGCCGGATTTCGTTTGGTGACCTCACGGAGAATCGAACTCCGATTGCCAGGATGAAAACCTGGTGTCCTAACCGTTAGACGATGAGGCCGACATCTGGCCATAGCCAGTAACTTACGCCATGAAATTATACTATACTAGACTTACGCAAACTCACCCATTCCCAGACCAAATATGATCGGCTGCAAACTGTTTTATTCTCTCAATGTAGCCAAAGCTACCTTTCCTTCAGAGAAAACAGTTTTCGCTCGTTCAGATTTACTCTGAGAACGAGCGAGTTTGCATAAGCCTACTATAACAGATGTGATACAAAAAATCCCCTGCCAATTTCAGGCAGGGGATTTTGAGACTTTTGGTGTTGGGAGCGGTCAGTCAGTGCTCACTAAACTAACTGTTACATTAGCACGTTTTGACTGTTCAGCCAAGTGCTTATCCACAGGTTTCTTAGAACTTGCGGCGGTTCAGCAAACGATGAATGAATGCACCGATGGCCGAAGTCCCGGCGAACAATCCCGCTACGCTGCCCACGCCTGTGTCAGGCAATGTGGTTGGGGTCGTAGGAGGAGTTTTAGGTTCTTCTCCGGGCGTCTCCGGGATAGTCAACGTTGTTTTGCATCCTTCGCCGCTATCAGATACGACTTCGCCATCTACATTGAAATCTACCTTTACGTTAATGGCGTAGTTACCTGGTCCGGGGAAGGTGTGCTCGATTTCGCCGTTAGCGTTGTTGGTTACGCTGGTTTCACGGTAATCGTCACCAGTAAACTCGTAGTTGTACTGTTTGATAGTAGCACCGTCCTTAGCAGTCGCATCGGTGGTGAACTTGTAGGTCGAACCGCTTACTAACTGCGGTGCACTGATGGCATCACAGCGGTAGATTGGCTCAGGATTTTCTTCACATTCCTTATCGACTATTACGGTCGCTTCATCAGTAACCGTGCCTTGGTCAGCTGGCTTGGCATAACCTTTGTTCAAGAAGGTGGTCGTGCCGCAAGAAAGCTCTTCGAGTTTGGCAATCTTCGCCTTAAAGACGACGATAGCGTTCGAGTTAGACAAGTAGTTACCGACGTCGATACCATTATCCACAACCGCATCCGTACCGGCGCTCACGCCGCTAGGGTTCGAGGCATTGTAGATCATGGTGCTGCCTGGAACCAAACTCATTTTGTCTGGCAGCTGATCAAATATTGCTACATCTTCAAGCTTGGTGTTACCTGTGTTTGTGAACTCAAGCTTCCATTCAACGGTATCTTCCGCTTCTGCTGTAGCTTGTTCGCGCCACTGCGAGCTGGTTTCGTTCTCTAAACGAACGGTTTTCTGAATGTTGTAGTTAGGCGCAGAGACCTTGACTTTAAAAGTTACCAATGCAACATATTCGAAACAACCCGGCAGTTGGCCGTCAAGTGCATCATCACCAATCAGAACACCGCCATTAACGATGTCATCGGACAATGGCTGGTCGTTCATGAAGTTAGTGGTAATTTTTGCTGAGTCTTCGACGTAATCAAGCTGGAAAGGGTAGTCAGCGTTGATGTTAAGCGTATCGAATATTTCTTGTGGCTGCGCGTTATCGGCGCTGATGTAAGCCTTTGGCTCCTGTACTTTGGCCTGCCCCGTAGGCAAATCAACTCGCACCTTAGTGTTTTTGGCAACACCGCTTCCATCGGCATTTAGCGACGGGTCGGCATTGTTGTGTACATAGACCCGAACCAGAATTTCGTTGCCATCGCGAACTTTGTTCATCGGATCGTAGAACCCGTCCGGTGCACCGGCAATCTTGCCGGTCAGAAAGTCGCGCTCGTCGCCGATGTTTGGAACTCCGGTAAACGAGTTGAAGGTAACTTGGTCAAAACCAGGACCATTCTGGACGTACTGCTTGGTTGGGCGATTTGGCCCGAATTCGGCGACAGCAACTGCACCACCGATGCCTAGAGCTGCTACAAGTACGGCTGCTGTCAGCAGTACTTTCTTCTTAAAAATGTTTTTGAAGTAGTTCATATTATTCTCCTTAGATTACTTTCTTTACTTAAGGTCCGGTTACTATACCGTCGTTATCTTGGTTGCTTGCCGGAGTTGTGGTGGCCGGACGATCAGGTGTAGGTCCAACGCCATCTGGCTGCCTAACAGTAACTGGTGGCGTGTAGGGATCTTCTTCGGGCGCATCCTCGGGCTGAATAGCCTCTGGTGGAGCAGGGATGTTGGGTCGTCTTTCTTCCTCGTCGTGATTTGGGTCATCCGTAACCGGACTTAGACGGACATCCTTGCCTACTGGAACAGTAGTGGTAGGGTTTGATGGGGGCGTGGAAGGGACAGTAATACGCGGAACGGTAACAACGGTCGTACGAGGTGCCCTTAGTGGTGTCGTAGGCGTAGTCTCATCTCGGGTAGGGGGTACTTCTACCGGTGGAGCATTAGACTCGGGGGTTAGCGGAATAATCCGCATAAAGCCAGGGTTTCTACAATCGTCACGAATGCTGGCAGAAGCGACAACATTGCCTTCGCTGTCAACAAACAGCCAGAAAATATCCATACCTTCTACCTCACGCTTAGCAGCTGTTAGGATCTCGCCGTCTTTAAAGTAGCTTGTCCCTTCAACGATTGCCTCTGGTTTGACCTGCACCGCGATATAGCCATCGCCATTTAAAGCACGTTTTAACTCTTCTGGACGATCTTGTAACGCTTCTTCGATGCGCCCTCTTGCAGCTTGGGCGCGTTCATCATCACTATCCAAAAAATCAACAATGCCTTCACGACTTCCCAGACTCTCTTGGCCGAAAGCAGATGAACCGCGTTCCTGAGGAACGCCTTCAAATACTACATCCGTGCCAATAGCGATATCTTCGGCATGATTAAATCCCGGGAAAAGTTCCATAATATCTTTCGCAAAATTATCTTGTGCTTCTGGTGACATAGATTCTACGCTTTCCGAAGCTTGCTCAAGTATCGTAGCGGCAGTCGTCTCATCGCTCGTTGGTTCAGCGGTATCCGGGTTATTCCCAAGTAAGTAACCACCAGCCACCAATGCCAGAATACCGGCACCGACTAAGTAGGCTTTTCCTCTCCTTTTTGGTTCGCGGACTTCAGCCGTTCTTGCCTGTTCTCCCTGACCGTTTGGCTGGTCAGCTTCTACGGCTGGGGTAACAGCTGTTGCGTCAGGGTTTACTGAGGGAGCCTTGTCGGCGTCAGGTACTGATGGCTGTACTGCATCGGCTGGTTCTGAGCCTTGGCCTTCGCCTTTGCCGCTGAAAAAGCCGCGCTCAACGCCGCCAACTGCCGGTACTGGCGAGTCTGACTCTTGATTAAATGGTTTTGGTTGATCCATGTATTGGTTCCTCCCTGGCTGGCACTTGGGCCAGTTATTTATACTTGTTGCAGCCTGATGGCCTCCACCGTTCAAACTGATACACACTCTACCACAAGCATAACATGATGTCAATACTTTTTATCATGTAATCCTATAAACACAAGCATTTTAGTCAACACTATAATTAGCCCATCCTATACATTTCGGATGAAAGATAAAAGCTATGATTAGTAAAGGGTCAGTATTTACGGCGTTTGCTAAATGCGTGATGAACTACAGTACCACTTAAGCTAGTAACGCTAAAGAAAGCAAAGAGGCTAGCTGGGCCGGTATCCGGCAAAGTAGCTTTGGTAGTCGCGGCAGCCAACACGGGCGCCTGAGGGGTAGATGTCGCCGGTACCGCTACTGGGGTTGGGTTTTCTTGCTCACGGCAAACTTCTACTGTGGCGTCGTCTTCCTTCTCGACTGCGCTGTTTGGTTTGGCGCGAGCCACGTTGCGCAAACGCGAAGAGTTGCAGGCTTCCACAGAGGGGTTGATTACTAATTCGTAGATTATTTCCTCATCCTGGCCAGATCCAATACTGTCTACCGTGATGCCGGAACCAAACAGTTCACCAGATGGCTGATCAACCGTTTCTAAACGCAAATCCGTATAACTAATACCTGCCGGCAGTTTATCGGTAATGACGACGTCTTTCAGCGCTGTTTGACCAGTATTGCTCACGGTGATGCGGTATTCCAGTCTGTCGCCATCATCCTCGTCCACAGCGACATGTTGCTGCCACTGCGTCTGCCCCTTAATCCGCACATCTTTATTGATCTCAAACTCTGGCTGCTCCTGTTCCGGAGACATGGCCGGTGGCCGGGGCGTCGGGGTTGGGGTTGGCGTCGTAACTGGCGGTGTTGGCGCGGGAGTTGGTGGGGGCGTTTCAGCCACTGGTGTAGCGCCCACGGGATTGCCACAAGACATAATTACGGCGTGCTTGAAGGTGTTATTCTCCATTTTAACCAAAGCATCTAAACTACCGTTTTGGTCAGCAAACGACACGCTCGGCGAACGCTGCCAAAAACCGCCGCCCATATCTACACTGCTGCCCCGTTCGTTGCTGATATTTTGTCGTCCGGCAGTAGTAGCGTTTGTAGCCACCAGCCGATCACCAACATATACTTCATTACTAGCTGTCACCCGTCCGGCAACCATACCTTCCAAAGCCGCTTCGTCAGGTATACTAAAGGCCGCGAATACCGCCTGGACATTACCCTGTTGGTTTTCACGGTATTTGACTTTTAAGTCGTTCAGGTCAGAAACACCACAGCGAATCACGGCATTATCGTCACAGTCCTGCCCTGGCGTTTGCGCCGCCGTCAATGGTACTGCCACACTAAAGATAAGAATACTAATCAACCCCATAGCCATACCGAACGGCACGGACTGTGTTGGCCGCCAACTCCTATTAGGTGAACTAGATCTAGTTTTTATGTAGCCCAATTGCCTAAGCGCATGTCTGGTATCGTGCCATCCTTGCAGATAAGCTCCGGTTTTGCGTTTAAATAATTCGGTTAATCTGTGACTCATGTCTCCCCCATAATCAGTTCTAATCTTGAGCCTACAGAGCCAGTCCGTCAACTTCTGTGATAATTTTCACACTTAACCCGCTGCGTTGCTCTACGTAAGCTCTCCTGCTTCGGGATGGGTTTTAGGTATGATGAAGCCAAAAGTGCTGCCTTTGCCTTCCTGAGAGTGAAATATTATGGCTCCTTTATGTGCGATGATGATTTTTTGCGCCATGAACAAACCTAATCCAGTACCGTCCGGCCGGGCCTTCCGGGCATTGCCAGCACGGTAGAATTTAGTAAATAACTGGTGTTGGTCGTGTTTCGGCACGCCCATACCATTATCTTTCACTCGCAGTTCAACATTCTGTTTCTTATCAGTAACTTCCACAGATATATGCCCACCGGTTGGCGTATAGTAAATGGCATTATCTATAAAATTCATGACAACCTGGCGAATTTTCACCTCATCTATTAACAAATCTGGCACATCCGATGGTTTCTGGTAGGTTAGCTCGAGACCACGACCTTTGGCGGTGGCCAAAAGTTGCTCAATCTCCTCGTCGGCCAACTGAGCCAGATTAACCGGTTTGGTTTCGATGATAAATTTACCAGTGCGTAGCCGTGAAACATTGAGCAGATCAGAAATCAAGTACACCATCCGTTGGGCGCTGACAAACGCCTGATCCAACAACTTTCGCTGCAGAGGGGTAATTTTACCGGCATCACCCTCCAACACCATACTAACGTAACCCTTCACGCTGGTCAGAGGTGTGCGGAGCTGATGGGAAGCCATGCTGATAAACTCGTCTTTGGTTTCGTCTAGGCTCTTGAGCTGCGCTTGATTGTGGCGCTGCTCCTTAATTGCCTGATTTGCTTTACCGCGTAATGCCAGAATATGCCGCTCGGCTTTCTCTTGCTCGAGCATACGTTCGATGGATGTACGTAAAGCATCGGCCGCGCTAGCCAACCATTGCATCTCTTGCTTACTGTATGAATTACCGCGTTTACTATTAGTTTTAGCGCCTACCAACAAAAACACAGCACCTTGCTCAGTTGAATGTTGCGCAGTACGAAAACGGACTATCAATGCGATGCGCTTGCCATGCATAAGCGTTCGCAGCCGTTCCTCGGACGAACCGAGACTTTCTATGGCAATCGTCACTCCGGACGGCAAACTATGGAGAAATCTTAAATCGTCACTGGTAAATTCTATTTGATTTAGTCCCTTTGAGCCAAAATCTGCGCTTCCATGCAAATTACAAAATGCGGCACCCAAATGCTGTTTTATGGTATCCGTAGCCGATAAAATCAGCCCATGAAAGTCGGCGCTGCGAGCGATTGCTTCATATAGTCTATATGTAGCAGCCTGTGCGTTCGGCTCGGCGGAACCAATAAATCGCTTAACCAGACGGCCAAATACCTCTACTAAGATACCGTAGCTCAACCCGGTAACGATCACTATGGTTATACTCGTCAAGCCAAGCAGTGGTGAGAACGCAATTGTATAGCCTTGGTAAGCAACTACTAGGGAAAAGAGCGACAGTAACCATACGAGACACACCACAGACAAGAAATGAGGCAACATTACACGTAGAAGCTTAAGCGGCATCATAGGTATTACTCTATCAAAAAACCACAGAGAACCCATAGACTTATTCCTCTACCCTATCTGGACCCGAAAGCGATTTTCGGGAGTAAGCCGAAAATTAATTGCAGGCCAGAGAGGGTAGCGGAAGAAGTCTCATGCCTTTCTGATCCATCACCGCATAACACTTGCGGGATTAGGGGTATTACCATAAGCTTTTCAAGCATACAAATTACTTGTAGAAATTACTACATCCAGCATAAGAATAGTAACAGCGTAATATGTTAGATTTCTCATAGAATAAGTGTCCAAATAATTTAGTATGAGGCTTGACACGAAGAGCTTGGAGTGACTAAGCTTGTCATTAACACGAGGATTTCCTCGGGGAGGTATAAGGAAACATGCAACAACACGATTCAAAAAACCCTACTGATGCTAACGAGCTTAATGGTAAGCGAGGTCTAGGCTCATCATTTATCAATATGTTTAGTAAATACTCTCTCCGAAAAAAAGCCGGTCTTATAACCGGAGTTGCGGCGGCGGCACTGATCGTACCAGCAGCTAGCCAGGCACTAAGCGGCAATACTAGCAACAGCACAAAGAACGCTGGCGCTACCGACACTGAACTCACCATTCAGACGCCAAAATCAACCGCAGCTAGTAACGAAAATAAACTTGATGATGATAGTTCTCGGAGTTCGGCTAGTCTCAGCCAGGACATCACCGCTGAGGACGAACAGTCAGAGACCGATATGCAAACGGAAGTTACCGTAAACGGTCAGGACATAACTGTGCCGCAGAATGGTACCGTTCGTGAAACAGTAACAAATAGCGATGGACCTGACGTAAAAGTTGAAGTCCGCAGCAGTAGCAGCTCTTCAAGTTCAGTCAACGGCAGCTCATCCACGAGAGTTAAAGTGCAATCTAACGGTACTAGCTACTCCAGCGATGATGACAGTAGTCGGACGGGAAGGGAAAGCCGCCATCGACGCTAGTTAACAACTACAGCGAGTCGACAACCGCGTGGTTGTTCGACCTTGCGAGAACCTTACAATCGTTCTCGCAAGGTCGGGTAAACACCCGAGAGATTTAAAGTATTAATAAATAAAGAAAGGAGTAACTTATGAAAAAGTTACTACGTATCCTAGCAGTAGCTGTGTTGAGTGTTAGCCTCACCACAGGTATCGCATCAGCCGGAACCATCACCCAGACTGGTCCTCGCTCTAACAACCAAATCCGTCACGATCGTCGCACGACCGTTGACGTTGATAACGACGCCGACATCGACGTCGACAACGACAGCGACCAAGACGCTCGCAGCGGTGACGCTCGCGTAAGCGGCAACACCACTGGTGACGACGCCGAAACTGGTGACGCCGAGAACGTAAACGACACCCTCACTGAGGCTACCGTTGAGTTCAACAGCGACCTTTGCGATTGTATCCTTGGCGGCGGTAATAACGCTGACGTAGATGCAGAAATCGAGAACACTGGTCCTAACTCTGACAACCAAATTCGCGTCAACACTCGCACCAACATTGATGTCGACAACGACGTTGATTTTGATGTCGACAACGACAGCGACCAAGACGCTCGCAGCGGTGACGCTCGCGTAAGCGGCAACACTACTGGCGGCGGCGCTTCAACTGGCAGTGCCAGCAACAGCAACGTCACTACTACTTCTTTGAACCTAAGCTTCTAATAGCTCTAGACTAAAGTCGTAGGTCCTAGTGACCGAACGAGGAGTGTCTGTGCTAACCAGACACTCCTCACCAGAAACCTATACAAACTAAGCTTAAATGCGAGAAAGAATGAAACTACCAATGTCAAAAACCAACCTACTCTTCAGTCGCGTCATGGCCAGCACTATGGTAGCCGTACAAATCGTATTCTTTCCGGCATTTGCGCTTGCCAACCATGACGTATCACATGTTTGCCCGGAGGTAAGCGGCATCAAAGCTCCAACCGGTTCAGATGCCAAAATGTTTAATTACAACCCCGCAACCTGTAAATGGCACAGCGCTTATTACATTTGGGATCCTGTTACAAAGACAACTTCCCCAACGTACGACAAAGTACAAGAAAACGGGACTGTAAAGGTAAACTGGCTATATAGCCCAGCCAGCGGCGAGTACGAAGAACGCCGCACAGCCATCGTCACAACTCCAACAACTACTCCAACCACGCCGACGCCTAGCGTAAACGGTTCAACAACACCCACTACTACGAACGGCACAAGCGGCTCAACAACATCGCCGAGCAGCTCAGGTACACCTACTGGCAACAACTCATCAAATACTGGTGGCGCTTCTGTTGGTAACACCGGCCCGAATTCCAACAACACTATCAACAACAATCAGAACAATAATGGAACACTTACGCTCAGCAACAACGCGACTATCACTAACGGCATTAATTCTACATCCAACAGCGGTAATGCCATAGTCCAGGGGAACACCCAGGGCGGCAGCGCTTCTACCGGCGATGCGGAAGCCATTGCTAACATTTTAAACTTGCTGCAATCATCGTGGGATCCAAGCAAGGGTGACATTGCAACATTCAATGCAGATATATATGACCACTACGGCGATCTACTCTTTGATCCTTCGACTGTGCTAAGCACCGGCCCTAACAGTCAAAATAGTATCAACAGCAATAAAAATAACAACCTAGACGTAACCATCCAAAATGACGGTCGGATTGTAAATAACGTCGATCTGACTGCTAATAGTGGTGACGCAAAAGTCGCCAACAACACCACAGGCGGAGACGCAACGACTGGTGACGCAAATGCGGTCGCCAACATCTTTAACCTAGTTAATTCAATGATCGTACCAGGCAGTTCATTTATCGGAACCATTAACATCCTAGGGAACCTTAATGGTGATATCTTACTACCTACCTTGCTAGCCAGCATCGGTCAAACTGGTCCAAATTCTAGCAACACGATTAACAACAACCAAGACAACAACACGAACATTACTTCCGTAGATAACCGCAGCATTGCCAACAACACCAATCTAAGCGCTGCCAGTGGTAACGCCACAGTTGCCGGCAACACAACTGGCGGAGACGCAACTACAGGGGCAGCGAAGACTGAGTTAAACATCTTTAACCTAACCGGTCGAGAGATCATTGGTACGAACGGCTTACTAGTATTCAGCAACGTGCTTGGATCGTGGAGCGGCTTTATTTTCGACGCTCCAACTGGCACCAACAGCGTATTGGGTACGGGTCCTGGGTCAACCAACACCGTTAACGCCAACACTTCAAACAACCTTGACATAGACAGCACGAGCAACACCGCTATCGAAAACAACGTAACGGCTTCGGCTCGCTCAGGCGATGCATCAGTGACGGGCAATACCACCGGAGGCAACGCTAGCACCGGTGACGCCACCGCCAGCGCTAACATCTTTAACCTCGTTAATAGCCAGTTGGACTTCTCTAGTTGGTTCGGCGTATTGTTCATAAATGTGTTTGGCGACTGGACAGGTAGCTTTGGTGTCGACACAGAGGCCGGCAATACACCAACTTCAGCAACCAATAGCGGCAACTCATCGGCACCTAGTAAGCCCAACAAATCGGCTACTGGCGCAGCTGGTGGTTCCGGCTCGCGGCACATCGCACAAGTATTTGGCTTCGTACGTAGCGGTAACACCCCGAATGCTACCCAAACAGGGAATAGTGGCGGCACCAGCAACAGCGCCACTACAAACACACGAACCGCCTCAGCCAACCAAGACAAACAAGACGGATTAGTTCTAGCTGCCGGAAACGAAGATGTACTAGCTGGAGCCAACTCTGAATCAAGTCAAAACCTTAACCTTACCCTTCCAGTAATCGGCGTGCTCATAGCCACGAGCTTACTTGGCGCAGAACGCTGGTTAACCTACCGTGGGAAGAAAAAAGCTATTCAAAACGTTTAATCAAAGTACTGTGAAGTAAGCCTGCGTAAAATACGCGGCTCAAACTTCGCACACACCAGAGCAAGAAAATTATTGGCGTAAAGCTTACGATAAGACTAAGTTTGAGACCCGTAGGAACCCGGCGATCACTACAAATAGCAGTAGAGATACGCAGAATAACCAGCGACCAAACTACCAACAGCGGTAATGGATTAGTAAACACCACCGCCAGATAGATAACATACCCCAGGACAATTGGTTCAACCAAAGCAAACAACGCTCGAATAAGCTTAAATGGCAACCGCAGGGAACGATTAGTATCGGCTACCCTTAGCAAATTAGTAGCAGGGATGGGTCGCAAATGAGTAACTATCGCCTCACTAGCGTATCTACGACGTAGTGCTTGACCTAACGGCAAATCATTACTACGACGCAACAGTAGCTGAAGCGAGTCTTTGCGGTACATCGTGTCGAAAGACACCATCAGACGCGTGCTAGGGCGCAGGCTACTGACTTTTCGGCGACGAACTTCCAGAGCTTGCGCTATTTGCCCCAAACGATTGTAGATCGTATAGCGCACCTCTCTACGCTGTTGAGCAGCAACAATACTTAGTCGTTTGTCGGCCGCAAATTGACCTTGAAGTGCACGCAAACTATTGCGCTCGAGCATTGACGTAGCTTCGAGAGGCAGAACGAATTCACTGCGGGAGCGGCGCTCTGTCGCGCTAAGTAATGCTTGCCTAAACGGTAAACGCTCAGGGTTTATAACCAAACGTATTTTTTGCTTATGATGTGCCTGCTTGAATTGACGCACCAGCTTCCGTGTGTTGTCTCGGCAACCATTATCAACCACTACTATTTCATAATTTCGGTACGAGCTACTGAGTATACTCTGTAAACATTGCTCAACAGTCGCCTGATTATCGTATGCCAAGACAACGATTGTAATAAGTGGCCGCTGCCGGTATTGTTTGGCATAAGGATGTTTGCGCCGCTGCCGCTCTTGGTTAATACTCCGCAGATCATAACCCATACCCCCCACCAAGTTATAAAACTCAGCTCCCAAAAAGCTAGCTACGTACAGCCAAAACAACACCAGCGGCAATTGACCGCTTAGCATATTTAAGCCTCCTTGACAGTTTCAAAGCGGAACCGGTACATGCGCCGCCACTCATTAAAGCTACCGATACAGGTTTGGACAGTTAATATTGGCGGGCCTTGGTAGGAAAGCGCCGATACGTCATCCGGCTTAGTATTATGTGCGCTCTCGTAAACATAAGTAAAAAGTTGGCCGTTAGCTGTGTAGACACGCACGCGGTCACCAGGCTTCAGGTCAGATAGCCGCCCAAACACATGTTTGTTGTTGTGTCCATATATAAAGGTGCTGCCAGTAAAGTCATTCGCTGGCTGGCTGATAGTAGCGAACTGGGCGCGCAAACCGCTCAGTGTCCATGTTTGATCGGTATCATCATACAAGCCTTCGTCTATCGGCAAGTCAAGCTCCAGGCTCGGAAACACGATACGAGCCGGCACGCCACTAACTACCGTTCGCTTAGGCGGCGGCTTTGGCTGCTCCACGGCCAGAACTACTGGCGGTGGCGCAGTTGGCAACAACCAGGGACGAAACGCATAAACACCAAACAGCAGTGCAACCACCTGCAAGGCGATTACACTGCTGTGATAACGAGCTTTCGCAAACCGTGATTGCTGGCTTTTGCTCTTTTTGGCCATAGTAAACTTCCGCTTAGCCGTTAAGTGCGCGGCGGCGATAGAGTACAGTTCCTAGCTGAGCTAGTACGGCAAGTGTGCCGATTCCACCGGTTACTGCTGCTGCGTTCAGCAAGGCGTCGTTTTCGCCAGTTTCCGGCAAAGCTGCTACACGCGGTGCCGTGGTGACCGCACTGCTTACTTCACCGCCACCCATGCCACCAACAGCTGGAGGAGTTGGGGTTGGGTTAGTGGTTGGGTTAGGTGTGGGTGTGGGTGTTGGGTTAGGTGCGGGAGGTGTAGTCGGATTGCCACCATTATCGGTTGAGCAATCATCATTGCATACAGCCGCCGCGCAACTTGCAACCAATTCTGTTAACGTAGAGTTGCTGTTTGAAACGTCACCACTTGAAGCCCCTCCACCATTAGTGTTATCGATAACAGCCGCTTCACCGCTAGTCACGGTTTGGTCGTTGTCGTTCGTAACCGAGCCATCGATATTACACGTGTAATCTACCGTGTCATCGTTCTGATACGTACAGGTGTAAGTCGAACCCGAACCGGTTCCCCTGATTGTACAATTGACCGCTGCTTCTGCCGTACCCACGGCTACACCGCTCAAGAGCGTAACTGCCATGATGATTTGTAGTAC
>Ga0136558_1000619_pt1 | contig 19224 bp, 12 predicted proteins | sample AntRauTorckE6833_FD_101391 | JGI IMG/M metagenome (GOLD analysis project Ga0136558, IMG submission 101391) | Saline lake microbial communities from Rauer Islands, Antarctica - Metagenome Torckler E6 #833 | ecosystem: Environmental > Aquatic > Non-marine Saline and Alkaline > Saline | place...
CGGTAACTTAAATTTTATGCCGAGTGATAAAATGACACTAAGAGCTCAAACCTCTTATACTAATTCAGATATCAGTATTTATGAAAGTGGAATTACTATATATACACCCACAAGTACATCTCGTTATGCTAAGCCGGAAAGAGTAGGTCAGGCTAGTGAATTCGATACTTTTGGTATACCATTATTTGCTACTACACGAGAAGGTACATATCCGACAGTAACGGATGAATCTAACCAGGGAAGGGTAGTTTTAAAAGCTGATTACTTCCCAATAGATGGGCTGTCATTTGATGCTGCATTAGGACTTGATTACCGAGATCAAAGGAGTGCTAATTTTCTTCCTTTTGGCTACAACGTAGATGGTGTTGCTCCTAATGGTGATGGACAGATCCAGATCGGTACCCGGCAACAGATGGTTTTGTCTCTGGAAGGTAAAATGAATTGGATCAAAGATCTAAATGAAGATATAACTTCTACATTTGTGGCAGGTTTCCAGGCGTATCAAGAAAAACAAAATACCATGAACTCGACTGGAACCAGTTTTTCAGGCCCCGGTTTGGAAGTATTGGGTGCTACTGCTACGCAAACCTCTGGCTCCTTTTTCCAAGAGGTCGTTAATGCAGGTGGTTTTGTACAGGAACAGATCGCTTACAGTGAGTGGCTCTATTTAACAGCCGGTTTACGAATGGATGCAAGTAGTGCTTTTGGAGAAGACTTCAACTACGCTACCTACCCGAAATTTTCTGCTTCTTTTATTCCTACTACCGCTTTTGATTTTGAGATCAATAACGTTTCATCATTCAGGGTAAGAGCAGCATGGGGGCAATCAGGTCAACAGCCGGGTGCTTTTGACAGATTCACCACATTTGTACCCGTAAACTCTTCTGAGGGTGCAGGTTTACTGCCGGGTAACCCTGGAAACAGAGATCTTAAACCTGAGATTGCCACTGAGTGGGAAGCAGGTTTCGAAATTGGCCTATTTGAGGATAGAGTAGGATTTGAAGCAACTTATTGGGACCGTGTAGTTGAAGATGCACTTATAGATCGTACCTACGCTCCATCAGGCGGTTTTACTGCTTCTCAGCTAACAAATGCTGGAAGGCTGACTGCTAATGGATTTGAACTAGGATTAAATAGTAATGTCGTTCAGAATAGAGACTTCACCCTGAATGTCTTTGTGAATGCAGCATATCTTCAAGAAAACGTAGAATCATTAGGTGGACAACCTCCAATTAAGATTGATGCAGGTTACATACGTGACCGTATGTTTATAAAAGAAGGATACGCACCCGGTGCATATTTTGGAACCAAATTACCGGATGGTATTGCATTTCCTTTTGATAGTAATCAAGATGGAACTCCTGATAGCCAGTCCGAATTGGAAGCTTTCTTCGCTAATCCAATTGATCCCGGTTCATTTAACTCTGCTATCATGGTTGCAGGAGCTGATGGACAAGCACTTACCGGTGGTTCAACATATTTGGATCATTATTTAGGAAAACCCACTCCTGATTGGGAAGGTGCTTTCGGCTTTACAGCAAATCTATACAAGAATTTTCTGTAAGCAGTCGCTTTCAATATGCTTTTGGTAACTACTACCATCATAACCTGACTGATGCATTCCGAAGAACAAACAGTGCTATTGGTCGTAATACCATCAGAGCTGCTGAATTAGAATCGGTACTAAAAAATCCCGCAAGCAGTGCTTCACAACGAATTGAAGCGGCTCAGGAATGGGTAAACAACAATGTTTCTTTATCTCCATTCGACGGATTAAATGAAATTGAAAAAGCTGACTATATAAGATGGACGAATCTGAGTATTTCTTATCAAATACCTTCAAATGCTGTTGATAGGTTGGGAATAAATAATGCTTCGGTAACTTTGAATGGTAATAACCTTGCATTGTGGAGTAAATATGGTGGAGTAGATCCACTTGCAACCGGAGAAGCCAGTTTAGGATCGGGTGCATCTCTGCAGGAAAACTTTGGCGGCGGTATGGATACCTATGGTACTCCTTTGTTAACAACCTATGCATTAACCTTAAAGTTTGACTTTTAATCATAATGTAGTCAGCACAAACAATTTTTCACATAAAATATTTTCGACTATGAAAAGTATAATCACACAATTTAAAATTAGATACGGCTCCATATTTGTTATAGGAGCACTCCTTTTATTCTTAGGGAGTTGTAATCTGCTGGAAGTGGAAAATCCGAACAGCTTAACAGTTGAAGATGCGAGTTCACCATCTTCTGCGGAAGGTCTTAAAAACGGACAGTTAAATGGCCTAATGTCAGGAACGGCATGGACTTATGCTGCGACTTCAACAATAAGTGACGAAATTTTCTGGACTGGTTCTTATGAATCATATAAGACATTCAGTGAAGGAAGGGTTGCTTTTGATGCCAATGAGATTCTGGTCTCAGGTTATCCTGAGATAGCCCAAGCGAGATATATGTCAGATTTTGCAATCGAAAACCTTGAACAATTCGATGCAGATTCTGAATTAACTGATCGCTCAATATTGGTGAAAAGTTACATATATGGTGCTTTTATACGTATTACAATAGCTGATTCATATGATGATTTTGTTTTCTCAAACGGCACAGAAACATCACCTGCGATCGGTGAAGATAATATGGACAATCTGTACGACCAGGCTGTTACTATGCTGGATAAAGCACTTGCCATTTCACAAACATTGGGGAATACTACCCTTGAAGCTCAATCATTAGGACTTCGGGCCCGGGCCAAACATGCAAAAGGTGTTTGGGGTAAACTTAATCCAGCAGGAACAACTCCGGCTAGCCCTTTAGTTACCGGAACTGGTGCTTTGGCTGATGCAGAAGATGCTCTTGCTCTAATGACCGCAGATTATAAAGCCGTAATTGACTACCGAGGACCAAACGTAGCGAACTATCTGGCAGGTCAGGTGAATAGTCGTGGTGAGCTAACCCTTGCAGATCCTTTTGATGATATCGTTACAGGCAACCCGGATCCACGTGCAGTAGCGATCATTAATGATTTCTATGATACTCAAACATATGCAGAGAACTTTTCTCCATTTACCTGGTTATCAGCACGAGAAATGCGCTTGATCATTGCTGAGGAATTAGTAGGAACAAATGATATTAGAGCTCGAAACGAAATAAATGCACTAAGAGATTTGGATGGCTTGCCTGAAATGCAACCCGGAGATGACTTTGAGGTATTTATTGAGCATGAAAGAAGAGCTAATCTATTTCTGCAAGGCAGACGGCTTAATGACATGTACCGATTTGGTTCTCAATCGCCCGATTGGTTAGCAGGTGAAGACGCTCTGGAAACACCCGGGGTATTATTACCGATTCCAAGGAATGAGCAATTAGCCAATCCGGATCTGTGATAAAAGAATTAAATCAATAGAAATTTAATTAACAGGATGTTAAATATGTCAAATTTAAAAGTAAAAACAATGTTGGTAGGCTTGGGAGTTTGTATGCTTTCCATGTTTACTACAACAGTATTTGCACAACCTTCCGACCCTGCCCCTGATCGGACAGAAGGTGAAGGCCCATATGAGCGTCTCATAATTCGAGGTGCCAATATGATCGATGGTACCGGTGCCCCTATGACGGGCCCGGTTGATATCGTTATTGAGGGCAACAAAATCGTATCAGTACATCGGGTAGGTTATCCCGGTGTACCGATAAACGAAGATCGCCGTCCAGATGGTGCTACAAAGGAAATCGATGCATCCGGGATGTATGTTATGCCCGGTTTCATTGATATGCACGTACATACCGGTGGGAAGCCCAAAGTACCTAATGCCGAGTACACCTATAAATTATGGATGGGACACGGTATAACAACGGTACGTGGTGTTCCTTTCGATAATTTGGAATCGTCACTCAGTGAAAAACAACGAAGTGAGCGAAACGAAATAGTAGCTCCGAGAATGTTCAGCTATCACCGTGTAGGTTCAGGATGGGATGATCCTGTACATACACCTGAACAAGCACGTGAGTGGGTTCGTTGGGCAAAAGAACAGGGAATTGATGGTTTGAAAGTTGGTGCTCATGATCCTGAGATCATGGAAGCTCTTCTTGATGAAGCAGAGAAACTGAAACTGAACAGTACAGCTCACTTAGATCAAATTGGTGTGGTTCGCATGAATACCGCGGATGCAACTAAATTAGGTTTGGGTGCGCAAACGCATTATTACGGATTGTTTGAGTCCATGTATGATGACCATGATCTTCAGCCATATCCCAACGATTATAATTATCAAAACGAACAAGATCGCTTTGGCCAAGTTGCACGTCAGTGGAATAAAATCGTTGAGCCAGGTGGAGAAGAATGGAATGAGCTTATTGAGCTGTTCCTGAAGCATGATCTGACCATGGACCCAACCATGACTATTTACGAAGCGAGCAGAGACGTCATGAGAGCTCGTAATGCTGACTGGCACGAAGATTACACTTTACCCACCTTATGGGACTTTTACAAGCCTAACAGGCGTGCACACGGTTCTTATTGGTTTGACTGGACAACTGAGGACGAAGTTCAGTGGAAAAACTTTTACCAACGTTGGATGCAATTCCTGGATGATTATAAAGATGCAGGTGGTCGTGTTACAACCGGTTCTGATGCAGGATTTATCTACAAGCTTTATGGCTTTGACTACATCCGTGAACTAGAATTATTGCAGGAAGCTGGGTTCCATCCTTTAGAAGTTATTCGTTCTGCTACAATGAGCGGAGCCGATGAGCTATATAAAAAACTGGATGGAAATGCCCCTTTCGGGATCATTCGTCCTGGTAAACTAGCTGATTTGGTAATTGTGGAAGAAAATCCACTTCAAAACTTGAAGGTACTGTATGGAACAGGAGCAATAAGAGTAGAAGGTGTTGACGAGATCGTTCGCGTTGGTGGAGTTAAATATACCATCAAAGACGGAATTGTGTATGACGCAAAACAACTCCTTGAAGATGTTCGAAATATGGTTGACGATCAAGAAACTGAACTTGGTAAAAAAGAAAAATACTAAGATCGGCCAAATTATTATCAATATTGAAACCCCTGCCAAAAACAGGGGTTTCTTTTTAAGAAAAAATTGGATGAATAAAATGAAGAAATTAAAAGCACTGACAACGATATTTTTCACCATACTTTTTTTAGGGGTATCATTTAATGGTATGGCTCAAAAGAAATTCGGGGAATTGGCAGAAGGCCCTTACGACCGATTAGTAATTAGAAATGCAATGGTTATTCCCGGACATGGTGGCCCTCCGGTAGGCCCTTATGATATTGTAATTGAAGGTGATAAGATCACCGAAATGATCCCTTTTGATCCTGTAACGGCTGAACGAAGAGGGAATAGTGAACGACCAACCGGAAATAGGGTAATAGAAGCTGATGGCAAATATGTGATGCCAGGCATGATCGATCTCCATATGCATTTAAGACAGGATCCTATGGAAATTGAATATGTATATTACACTAAGCTTGCCCATGGGGTAACAACGATGGTTCCCGCTCCCGACCGGGGTCTTGATAATGCAATGAATGAAGCCAGACGCAGTGATGCCAATGAAATTCTTGCCCCACGTATGTATCCAATATGGGGCTGGGGTTCTAATACTGATTTTGAAAGAGAATACCTTGAGAACCCCGATAATGCTCCGGAAGTAGCCGCAGAGATGTTTGAAAAAGGAGCACATGTAGTAAGTGTAGGAAGTTTAGGATGGAATCAAAAATTACTTGGTGCAGTAACAAAAGCAGTAACTGAAAACGGTGGTATTACTACCTATCACATTCCTCCCAATACAACTTCAGTAACACAAGCGGTAGATGCAGCACGTTTAGGTGTTACGATGATCGAACATCATTACGCCTATGCAGAAGCTTCTTTAGACCGACAAGTACAGGATTATCCACGCGACTATAATTACAACGACGAAAATGCGCGTTTCCGGCATGCAGGTAAAGTGTGGACAGAAGCTAACCGTGAACGTCTTTTAGGAGAAGTAGCTGATTCACTATATGCTTATGGAGTTCATATGCTTCCAACAAGAGTTGTTTATGAAGCTAACCGCGATATTCTAAGAGCCGCAAGTTTACCTTGGAATGAAAAATATACTCATCAGGCACTTATAAATTGGAACCTTCCTAATCCGGCTTTTCATGGATCATACCACTATGACTGGACTTCTGATGATGAATATTACTGGAATTATGCATTTGACCTTTGGGGTGACCTGATCTATGAATTTAATAAAAGAGGAGGGCACGTTTCTTACGGTACTGATGACAATTATATATGGGCAACTCCCGGTTTTTCAAACGTACGTGAGTTACAACTGTTGAGAGAAACAGGCATGCATACGCTTGAGGTATTAAAAGCCGCAACCCACAACAGTGCAATCACACTTCGTGAAGAAAAACTTGGCCTTATACGTCCAGGATATACTGCCGACCTGTTGATTGTTGATGGAAGTCCTCTTTATAACCTCCGTAATATGTATTCTTTTGGCGCTATTAATACCGATCAGAACGGTGATATGTATCGCACGAAAGGTATTGTTCATACTATTAAGGATGGAGTTGTTATTGACAACGATAAGCTGATGGAAGAAGTAGCCCGAATGGTGAAAGAATCCAAAGAGGGTGTTTCCAAAGAAAATATAATGACTGCACCATTTTTGGTAGACTAAGTCCTTATTAACAGGGGGCCATTTGGTGGAATATAAAATGATGAAAATCTTATTGCACCTCCTGTTGAGGGAGGGGCAATAAGTATTTAAATATCTGTATCTGTTTTTCAAACATCCTTAAGTCCAGTAAAACTATGATTTATAAAATTGACAAGATTCTCAAAACACTTTGCTTCAGTTTAATTTTCCTTGGTCTGAGTTTACAGCATGCTGAGGCTCAAAAAAAATTCGGAGACCTGGCTGAAGGACCTTATGACCGATTAGTTATTCGTAATGCAATGGTTATTCCCGGACATGGAGGACCACCTGTAGGTCCTTATGATATTGTGATTGAAGGAGATCAGATCTCAGAAATGATTCCCTTTGATCCTGTTACGGCAGAGCGCAGAGGAGACTCCAGTCGGCCAACAGGAGATCGCATTATAGATGCAACAGGAAAATATATAATGCCCGGACTCATAGATCTGCATGGGCACCTAAGGCAGGAGCCCATGCCACTTGAGTATATCTATTATTTAAAACTTGCTCATGGTGTTACTACTTTTGGGCCGGCATCAGATAGAGGAGTTGAATATGCTATGGAAGAAGCAAGACTTGCAGACCGGAATGAGATACTGGCTCCTACTATGTACCCATTATGGTCATGGGGATCCGGATTAGATTATGATGAAGTATTTTTATCAGATCCTGAAAATGCACCAAGAATAGCACGGGAAATGGCTGAAAAAGGTGCACGACAGGTTTACCTAAATGGTATAGCCTGGAATCAGGAATTATTTAAAGCTGCAGCAGATGCTGTATGGGAAAATGGAGGAGTTACCGGAGTTCATATCCCTCCATCCTATACTTCTGTAATAGATGCTGTGGATGCAGCTCGATTAGGGGTTACTTTTATACTGCATCATTATGGATATGGTGAATCTTCGCTGGACAGAGCCGTTCAGGATTATCCAAGAGATTATAATTTTGATAATGAGAATCACAGATTTCGTGAAGCCGGAAGGGTGTGGCAGGAAGCAAACCGGGAACGCCTGTTAGGGGAGGTGGCTGATTCTTTGGTTGCTTATGGAGTATTTATGCAGCCAACTCAGGTAGTGTATGAAGCGAACAGAGATATTGTGAGAGCCCAGAGTTTACCGTGGCACGAAAAGTATACGCACCAAAATTTAATAGAGTGGAATCTTCCTGATCCTGCCTATCATGGTTCCTTTCATTACGACTGGACTTCTGATGATGAGCAAACCTGGTATGAGGCATACGACCTTTGGGGAGATTTGATCTATGAATTTAACAAGCGGGGAGGAACGGTTGCATATGGTACAGACGACAACTACATCTGGGCTACTCCCGGCTTTTCAAATATCAGGGAATTACAACTTCTTAGAGAATCAGGTATGCACACACTTGAAGTTCTAAAATCAGCGACACACAACAGTGCCAAAGCCTTGCGCATTGAAGATAAAACAGGATTAGTTCGGCCCGGTTACGAAGCAGATCTAATCCTGATAGATGGAAGTCCATTATATAACCTTCGGTTTATGTATTCTTTTGGAGCCATCACACTTGATGAAAATGAGAACATGTACCGAACAAAAGGGATTGTTCACACCATAAAAGATGGAGTTGTTATCAACAATGACAAGCTGATGGAAGAAGTAGCCCGAATGGTCAAGGAATCTAAAGTTGGTGTAGGCTCCAACATAGTTGATGACCCTTTTCTGATTGAGGATTGATGCTTTTTGAGCTCGGTCAAATAAAATTCAACACTTAATATTGATGCACTTTTATGATAAAGTTTAGAAAAAATTATCGGTACGTATTGAAGTCTTTCATTTTAGTAATGCTGATTGTGACAATTGTCAATTGTTCAAGTCAGGATAGTCCCTATGTTGACAATGCTGATGTGGTTATCGAAAAGCTGGAGCAGGAGCGTTCTGAAACATTGGCAGCGTTAGAAAATGAAGTTACAGCTCAGAACATAGAAAAGCTTATTGAGCTGGGTATGTGGAATGATGCAGAACGATATATTTCCGATGCAGACAATGAAAGCAACGAGATCAAGCTAGCGGAAGCTAAACTGTTATTTAAAAAACATCGATACAGTAACTCTGAAACAATTGTTAATGATGTATTAGAAAGTAACTCTGCTAACCGAATGGCAAGATTGCTAAAGGCTGAGCTACATATTCAGGCCTGGGAATTAGATAAAGCCGATGAAGTTGGTTCTTCCCTTTTACAAGAGAATGCAAATGATGCTGAGGCCGGTTTGATCCGAGGTAAAGTAGCTCTGCTTAACCGTGATTTTGGTGAAGCTTTACGCTGGGCAAAGAATGTACAGGCTTGGGATCCGCAATTTGCAGATGGTTATATGCTGGAGGCTGAAGGTCTATTTTGGGATCAAGATCCTGCGGCTGCGGAACCTGCTCTGAAGAAGGCACTTGAGTTAAATCCCTACAACCCTGATGCACGTTTTAGTTATGGCTATGCAGTATGGCGGAGAGTAGATGCAACGCAGTTAGACAACATGGCTGCACAATGGAATTTAGCGTTTGAAGTAAATCCCCTGCACTATCTAACACACTGGCATTATGGCAACGGGCATACAGATCTGACTTACGCTGACTATACTCACCCATCAGATTCTGAAGTACGGGAAGCCCTTAACAGGGCAGAAGTACTAATTCCTCAGGATAATCTTGATGAAGCAATAGCCATTACCCATGAAGTTGAAGCAATATATCCTGAATCTGTACTTCCAGAGATGATGCGGGCTTCTATATATTATATGCATTACGATATGGATCGCTCTTCAAGGTTGGATTCATCTCAGGCCGGTTTCGAAAATATACTGGACCGAAAAAAGAATTATGGTCCGGCTCATAACGGGTTAGCGGCAGTTATCAAACAGCGACAATTTGAGTATCTGGATGGTTTTGAAGAGCTTGAACAGGCGATATCGGATACCGAAATTCCAGAAGAAGGCTCTGTGTTCTATAATGTATTCAAGGATGCAAACTACTACCCGGGTGACCGTGTTAAAAAAATGATCGCGCAACAGATCGGGCCAAGTAAGGCCTACTTGCCAATGATCAATAAGTTTGATTCTGATTTTGCGATTCCCCCACTTCACATTGACCTGGCTATAGCAATGGATCGCAGTTATTTCCGATATGGAACAACTTTTGATAACCGACAGTGGATGGATATCCGTGGAGTTGGAAGCGGTGCTACCGGTATTGAGTACTTGGAGCGAGGAGCCCACTGGGAGCGGAATGTCTTAGCTCATGAATATGCACATCTTTACCATGGGCGTATTCTAACCGATGAGGAAAGCCGTAAAATTCGTGCTTTATATCACACTGCCAAAGAGAATAATACTACGCTCGATTATTATGCATCCAATAACGAAAGCGAATTTTTTGCTCAGGGATATGCCGGTTTCCTTGCCGAGAAAAAAGTACACCCGCTTAATCACAAATCAATGAATACCAGAGAGTATATCCTTGAAAAGGATCCGGAATATTATGCGTTCCTGGAATCCCTGTTACAGAAGCAGAAAGACTATTTATCCGGCAATGAAGAAGTGTTGGCTGACAACTGGGCTCAAACCTATTTAACTCTTGCTGAAAGAGCGCATGGAAGCAACGACCTTGAAAGAGCCACGACCTATCTTGATACATCCCTGACCTTTAGCAGCGATTACATTCCAAGTTTACTCGAATATGCTGAAGTGAATGCAAAGAAAGGAGATTTTGATGGCGCTGAGGATATGATAACAAGAGCCACTGATCTGAATTCAGATTATGCACCGATCTACGTATCTCGTGCAAATATTATTCATCAAAAAGCATTAAGTGGGGATGTGTTATTTAGTGAAGCAATAGAAGATCAGAGGTCACTTTTTGAACAAGCCGAATCTATGGAAGAAGATCTGGCTGAGTTTGCAAACCTTAACAGTCTGGCACGTGAAAGGTATCTGAATTATGGATTAATAAAAGAGGCTATAGAAATCTCCGAAGAGTATGTTGAAAGTGCCCCTGCGATTTCAACATACTTGCAAGATCGTAAAGAGGATGCAGAAGCATTTGCAAAATTTTTACGCAGTTCATTGGGATACTCAGATCAGGTATCTCCTTTCTTCAAAGATCTTCTCGATCAAAATCCGCAAAATTTTAATTATCGACTTATGTATGCTGATGTTTTGAAGCGGGGAGGTCGAATGGATGAAGCCTTAAGTGTATTAGAAGAAGGACAACTAATTTTAGCTTCTGCCGATAATGAATTGCCGAGTTACTCATTGAGAATTGCCCTTATTAATATTGAAAAAGGGGAAGATGAAAATTATGAGGAAGAAATAAATAATTTATTTGATTCCGATTTAGGCATGGATGAAAAATTATTGCTTGCACAACTTTATGCAAAACTTGGTCAGACTAGTGAAGGAAATGATCTGTTAGACAGTACTTCTGGAGTTGTTCTTCCTTTTGATCTGGCTGAATTCGGTTTTGTCCAAGGCATGCTGGCAGAAGCGAATGATAATATGGATCTAGCCGAGCAACATTACAGTAAGGCATTAGAACATAATTCATATCATCTGCACGCACGGTCAGCTCTAGTTAAGCTTATGAAACAGCAGGGTAAAGATGACATTGCTTTATCGCTAGTTAAGGAGGCAGAAAGCCTTCCTATTTCGCTTGGCCCAGATTTTAGTCGCCTGATCAACTAAATAAGAAGTTCTATTTTCCTATTACCCAAGCCAAAGTGCCTTAAAAGCGCTTTGGCTTTTTTACTGTTGGGATACTGTGAACTATATAATGATCAATAGTAAGAATGACCGCCATCAAATTTTCCCACTTTTCTACTCACAACCGCATTTACAATCATTGAGAGCATTTAAATTCAGTCTAATCCAGGAAAGCGCATGCAGAATTCTTTGATACCATCAAACCCGCCGCTACTTTAGTTGAAGTATGTAAACTCATTCACCCCGAATTGTTGGTTGAAATCGAAGCAGAGGCCGTCTTGAATGCTGAGGAATAAGTAGTAAGCCTTGTACCTAACAACTTGAACCTTGAACCTAAAACCTTCCTACTAAAACCACACCATCAAATTAAATGAAGGTTGAATACCAAGATCATAAACATCTACCGGGCGGGATGAAAGGCGCTGACGATTTTGAGGAACTGAGGTATCTATCACCAGGTTTAATTCACGATACCAGGTATTTTGCCGGTCAAGTACGTTGAAAACAGAGGCATTTATGTCCAGTTTGGTACTTCCAAGTTCTAAGTTATAAGCTATTCCGGCATCCACTCTTCGGTAATTATCAAGTCGCTCCTGATCTTCAACTTGCAAAAAATGAAGCCGGTTTGGCGCTCCTGATGAAGCTGTCAGGTTAGCAAAGATGGTCAGATCATTTGTAAAACTGTATTCCACCGTTGAGTTGAAGCTGTGAGTTCGATCCCAGGGAGCATTAAATTCAGTACCCCCAAGAATCGTAGCATTGCTAAAAGTTGCTTCAGAGAGTGTGTAGGAATTAGTCAGAGTCAGGTTTTGAAACCGATTTCTCATCATAAATTCAATACCTTTGGAAGTTCCATCATTATCATATAGCCAGGGCGGCGCATCGAAGCTGTTGGTAAGTGTTTGGGCATTGATCTCAAAAAGTCGTGCATTTTCCAATGATTTGTAATAACCCTCAATCTGGAGCAAGGTGTTTGCGAAAGGTCTGGCGTAGATTCCAGCTGTAAAATAATCTGATGAAGTTGGATGCTGCTCTTCCGTACTTATGATCCATATATCGGGACTGCTTACGTTATAGAACGACAACCGGTGCGTGAATTGATAATTGCGACTATACCCAAGGCCGAATGAAAGCGGACGTTCATCGAAGAATTTTAGTTTAACGCGAGGAGAAAAAAGCAGATGCTCACCGTTGGTGAAATAATGGACTCTTGAACCAAGATAAATATCAATTGGATCAAAATTTGTTAAATCCATTTGAGCATAGGCATCAATAAGACCGGATTCAAAAGAATTCAAAAATCCTGGGCGATCAAAAGATTCCTCAAAATATTCTCCCAATAAATATTGGAATGAGCTGCCGAAAGTCCACTGCGTGGAAGGGAGGATCAGATCAAAAGACTGATCGAATTTAAGTTCGTTAAACACGCTTTGGTTTTGCAGGGGATAGGTAAATACCTGAATACCGTTACCGTTTTGTTCGATCCTGTTATAGACAAAGTCATCTTTGCTGAAATTGGTTTCGTAGATACTTACGGCTGCCATCGTGCTGCTATACAGTTTATCAGAAACCGGGGTTTTATAAGACAGACTGGAACTGAAGTTTCCCCATTTGTTCAGGGTCTGAACTTCTTCCAGGCTAAACCGTTGGTTGGGGTCATTCGGATTGAACCGGCGAACAAGCCGCTCTGCGTCCTGAGAAACATTATCTGCACCATAGTAAGCTCCTGCTATCAATCTGCTGCCATTTTCAAATTCGAAATATATCTTTCCATGCAGATCAAAAAAGGAGGCATCATAATCGCCGGGAGTGACTAGTCGGGATTGCAGGTCGGTTTGGTTATCACCAAGGACTTCTTTTGGCCGCTCTATATTCAAACCGTAGGAAATGAGATCATCATTGCCGAACCAATTCAGGTTATTCATCGTGGATGTACGTCCGGAGATCAGCCAGCTGCTTTTCCCTTTTACCAAAGGGCCATTAATTGTAGCGTTAAAGGCCGTATTGCTGATACCTGCCGATGAGTTAAAAGTGTTGAGTGATCCTGTTTTTGTAAGCATGGAAAGAGTCCCACCCGGTGCAGATGGTATTTGTGCAGGAGTCACGTCATAGAAAAACCCGGAAGTTTGCAAAGCATTTGGGTTAAAGCTGTCGAGCAGTCCAAAAAGGTGACTTTGATTGTAGATGGTGATGCCATCAAGAAGAATATGCGTAGCATCAGAAGAACTTCCCCGCACATTGATCCCATTGTTAATGGCCGTTCCGTTATTTACCGATGGAAGGGCCTGTAATGCACGGGCGGTATTATTTTCTCCAAAAGGATTGAGCACTCCTGCATTAACAAAATTCCGGTAGATACTGTCAGATCCTGAGGAATAGCTGAATCCCGTGATCACAACATCATTTCCCTGAACAGTTTCGGGTTCGAGGCGGAGTGTGATGTCCCCAAAAGATGTGTTTTCGGTCAACCCGAGTGAAATTCGATTCGTTTTGTAGCCGAGGTAAGAAGCGCTGAAGACGAAATTTTGACCCTCTGCAGAAGTATTGATCCTGAAAACACCGGATGCGTTACTTGCGGTCCCTTTTTTTGCATTCCCGGATTCCCAAAAGATCGTAGCATAAGGAAGCCGTTCTCCGGTTTGAGCATCCACGACTTGTCCACTGACGGATATGGTTTGGCTGGGACTCTGTGCCGAGCGATATAGAACAATTTGTTTTCGTGAAGTATCAGCATTTACCGCAATTCGGTAGCCGGAAAGTTGGGATCGCAGTGGTTCAATGAATTCACTATGCAGGGAAGAAAAGCTCACAGAAATGTTAGCAACCTGAGACTCCCGGTATAAAAAACGGTACTCTGTTTCTTGCTCAATGGTTTCAATGACCTCCAGCAATGTTGCTGTTCGGAAAGAAAACTGTGCGGATGCTTTTTGAGTCATTCCTACAGCCATTAATGCCACCAATACCACTTTCAGAAATATGCGCATTAGGGTCCCGGGTTGAATCTGTATTCGTTTTCACCGGTTTGGGTGAAGTTTCCTCCAAGAACCAGTTCCAGATCTTGCAATACCGATGACAGATCATCTAGCTGAATGGTACCGGTCAGATTTTCCTCATCAAGAACTTCCGGGCGTTGAATTTGAATGTTGAAATGGTGTTCCAACTCATTGAAGATATCTTCAACCTGCTGATCCTGGAATACGAGTTGATCATCCAGCCAGTCGGTATAAACTGAGGACTCGGTCTCGATGACTTCAGGAGTAATTGTAAGCTCATTGATCTCGGATGATTGTCCGGGTTCAAGGACCACGGAATTCCGGCTGATTAAAGATTCATACTGAATTCGGCCTTCCTCTAGAAAAACCCTGGAAGTATTTCCCCAGTTACTGAGTACAAATTTTGTACCAAGTACTTCAACTTTGGCTTGACTTGTGGATACCGAAAAATTTCGGTTTGGGTCGTGAGTGATGTCAAAATAGGCTTCTCCCTGAATGCTGTAGGTTGCTTTTGATGCACTTATGGAATGCTCATACAATTTAGAGTTGGGGCGCAGACTTACAATGGAGCCATCGGAAAGCTCCACTTTGGTAACTGTGCTGAAACTCTCTCCAATTAGTTCCGGGCCACTCAAGTTTTGATACAGGAAGCTCCCAACAAGTGCGGCTATCAATATGGCTGCGGCAGTGGCATATCGCCTGATGGCTGGTGTAAGCCGAAATATAGTGGCAGGTTCACGGGCATGCATCTCTGATTCAATAGCATCCCAAACCAAAGAGGAATCGATACCCTGAATTTGTTCAGCCTGTGCTTCCCTGTAGCTGAAAAGTTGCTGCAGTAGCGGATCTGAATCATCTTGCAGGCGTTCAATATCAGGTAAAGCTTCGCCAATCTTTTGGGCAAGCAAAAGGTCAGAGTCGTTATTGGGTAATATGTTATTGTTATCTGCCATATAATAAATAAACCGAACGGATATTTTGATCCGTTCGGCTTGTTAAAGGATCAAGTATTAATTGTCATCATCATCATCATCATCATCTTCGTCGTTATCGTCATCATCCTCAAGTTCGAATTCGATCTCGTCAGCAATGAATTCTAAAGGATTTTGAGGATTAGTATAACCTTCTACTTCTGCCATAATGCTGAGGCCGTTTTGCAAGGCTGTTTCTACATCTTCAAGGGATTCAAGTCCGTCATCTCCTTCAACTTCAGTCCTTGAGGAAATGATCACAATAATATCGTTACTCAGGGTTACGGTATTATTTTCAATGTCCACGGAAGATACCGCAGCTTCTAATTCGTCCTCATCATCAGTTACGATCCCGGAGCTGAGGTTGACACGGAAAATTTTATTCAGGTTTTGAAATCTAAGTAAAGCTGTTCCGTCTCCATCCATTTCGATTGTACCGGAAACAGTCTTTGTTGATTCGTTGCCATTGTTATTACGGAAAATACTCATTTCGTAAGTAAGGGTACCGGTAACGCCTTGTTGAAGGGAACCATAATAAGCCACTGTATCTTTGTTGATCTCAATATCCAGAAAGCTGATCTCGTTTACGTAAGAACGTTCAAAGGTATTTCCGTTTGGACGTACTCCGGTGAATGAACCATTTCCGTAATGATAGCCATCCAGGGTTAATAGTGTAGTAGCGTTGCTTAATCCGCCTATTGCAAAAGTATCAGCACGGCTAAATTCAGAATTTCTAAATCGGTTAGAGATATCGCCGGTTCGGGATGCAGTGAATGCGATATTTTCTATTTGATCTCTGTTAACGCGGGGCTGTACAACAAATCCTCCATCTATATCTGTGAAAATATAAGTCAGTACCGCTGACAAGTTTTTCTCAAAATTTGGGGCATTTACCTGACGGTCGAAGCTAATGGTGTGGGTTCCTGTATCAGGATCGTAATTATACTGGAAATTACTTTCTCCACCACGTCCAGAGTAATCATCATCATCTTTTAACTTTGCGGGGGCGGTCTCAAAACCGCTGTCTGAAACCGTAGCTAATGCATCGTTCAGGCTGGCGAAGATACCGTCGTTATCGTCAGAAAGTGCCTGTCCCATTATCTGACTAGCTGCATCAAGTTCTTCGGGAGTCAGTTCATTATTATTCAACTCATCCGAAACATCGCCCAGCGTACATGCTGAGAATAGTAGTGCAGTGATAAATAAATATCCCACCGGCTTTGTGAATTTGTATAAATAGTTTTTCATGATTATTCCAATGTTGTTAGGTGTTCATTGGTAGTACACACCAGATGGTTAGTTCCCCTAACCAAAGATGGTAATAATTTCAGAATATATACTATAACAAAAAAAAAGCCCTGTTGCTGTTCAGGCATCAGGGCTTTCTTGGGTATTTTATCAGTTGTTAATCGTCGTCATCGTCATCGTCATCGTCGTTATCATCATCATCGCCTTCAGCTTCAAAAGAGTTCTCGATGTTTTCTTCGATGGTCTCTTTATTAGCAGGGTCATTTGGATCCAGAGTATTTCCGCTGGAATCCACGAACCAACCGGAAGGATCGATATTGATGGCAACTGAAGGGGATCCGCTTGCACCACTAATTTCCAATGGTGGATTTAGATCCAGTTCGATCTCAAAATCTGAATCGGTTCTGAACATGAAGTCTTCACCGTTATAGACTCCTTTGATCACTATGGAGTATCCGTCGTCATCACCATCTTTAATAAAATCAGGATCATTTACATTGTTTCCATCATCATCGTTTTCGATCTCCATCTCAAATTCATCATAAAGTCCGTTAGGGATATTCTGAGAGGTCAATTCAATCACACTCCCATCCAATGGAAGATTTACGATCAGGTCTTCGACCTCAAAATCAGATGAGTCATCTGAGACACTTTCAAGTTCCAGTTCTTCAACCAGGAATTTAATTTCTGTGAGAGAATCGATGCTAATTGCTTTAAATTTAGCAGCTGATGAGTTTGTGTTTAGCTGCATTTTGACTGCCACGTTCTTTGGGCCGTCGTTGCCTGAGTTAGCAACATCACAGCCTGTTGAGGCAAGTACAAGTCCGCTTAATATAATTAGAGGGGTAAATAGTTTGGAAAAATTCATGGGTTTTACCTTTTTTTGATTTTTGTTTTTAACAGTGTTTTTCTGTCTTTGTTTCACTGTTAGTACACATCAAAAAAGAGAGACCCCTAAAAAGAATTATAAAAAATCTTTGGCGGTCTTTGATAAAGAAGAGCGGAGGTCTTTAAGTGCAAGTCCCATATGATTTTCCACAGTTTTAACTGATACTTCAAGAAACTCTGCGGCAGCTTTATAGGTAAATTCCTGAAGAAAACAGAGCCTGAAAACTTCCTGCCTTTTTTCCGGCATTGCATTTATAGCATTTTCAATGATATGATTGAGTTCCTTTTGATGAAGGGTACTATCGGTCTCAAATTCTGAAGAACTTAGGTCAGGTACCTCCTCATTCCGGTCATATTTTTCATGGTCCCTGAATAAATTCAGCATCCGTGTGTAAGCAATACGAAAAAGGTAGGCCCGAAGCGATTTATGCTCATTGATCTTGGCTCTGTTCTCCCAGATATAAATGAATGCTTTCTGTATAAGATCTTCAGCGGCCTCTTTTGCCACACCTTTTTGTCTTAAATATCGGAACAGCTCAGCGTGATGTGTGTCAAAGAACTTTTTAAAGGCCTTTTCATTGCCGTTTTTAATTTTTAAATAAATCTCTGTTTCGTTAGACTCACTGTCGAGTGAGGCTCCCAAAATTAACAGCAGATGTATGAGAGTCAGATCCATGTATAATAAATTAGTTCGCTAGAAGTTCAAGAATTTTCAACACAATAAGAAATCCACATGAAGTCATTTTGGTTCCTTTTATTGCTTATCCCCGGAATCTTTCTTCAGGACAGTGGGGAAGTAGAAGTGTATCGGGTTGAAAAGGATGACAGGTTAGAAATTTTTGCCAGAAATACCTACATATATCCGGTAACGCTGGAACTGAATCTGCAGATCAAGAATCTCCGACCTAATAAAAGTCTCCCGTTTACTACGGTGATCTCCCCGCAGAATAATTCAAAGATCATGGAGCTTGCGTTCACCGATAAAGCAAAAGGATGGGAATATCGGTCAAGCTATCGTTATTATATGGGAAATATCTTCGCGCGGCATGATGATTCATTTGCTTATCGCTTACCGTTTCCAAATGGTGATTCTTATCGAGTTAGCCAGGGGTTTGGAGGAGACTTTTCTCACGGCGGAGAATTACAGCATGCCCTCGATTTTGATATGCCGGATAAAACGCCGGTCTATGCTGCAAGAGGTGGAATTGTGGTTATGATGGAAGAAAAAAATACCGAGGGCGGCCCTTCCGAAGATATGATGGAGTTTGCTAATTACATCACCGTAATGCATAGTGATGGCACTTTCGCTGATTACACCCATCTTCGACACAATGGAGTTAATGTAAAGCTCGGGCAACAGGTACGTATGGGACAGCTGATAGGTTATTCCGGTGCAACGGGATATGCAACCGGGCCGCATCTTCATTTTGTTGTAAAAAAAGCAAAACGGGGAGGAGGCTTTATTTCCATTCCGGTCAACTTCACTACCACGCAGGGTATTATCCAGCTGGAAGAAGGTGAAACTTACTTTGGATATTAGACTTTAGATGTTAGACATGAGATTAAAGATATAAGACGTAAGATATTAGACACAAGATGTAAGATTCTACGTCTAAACCTTATTTGTCTTTAATCTTACGTCTTTAATCTAATGTCTATTATCGTCCTTCTTCTAAATATTC
>Ga0136558_1000620_pt1 | contig 19212 bp, 15 predicted proteins | sample AntRauTorckE6833_FD_101391 | JGI IMG/M metagenome (GOLD analysis project Ga0136558, IMG submission 101391) | Saline lake microbial communities from Rauer Islands, Antarctica - Metagenome Torckler E6 #833 | ecosystem: Environmental > Aquatic > Non-marine Saline and Alkaline > Saline | place...
AGCAGAGTTTTGGCTGAGGCTGATATACCAAACCATCCTAAGATATCATCTACAGAAGAAGATGTCATCGATGATAAGCCCTTGGATGAAAAGATTGAATTGGTTAAAACAGAGTCCACCGACTCTGATGTTGAGGAATCACACCCCGAAGTCGAATCAGACCAAACTGAATTGAAATTAGATGCTCCTGAGGATTTAATCCTTGAGGGTGACTCTGCCACCGATGAGGTTGAAGGCCTTACACAAGAAGACGTAAAAAAAAAGTAGATATAACAGAAGAACCAATAGAAGAACCTGAGTTGACTCAATCCGAAATTGCGTTGAGGAAGATGTTTAGGTTGTCAAATATAAAAACTAAGGATGGTTTTGTAAGGGATGGAAACGGTTCTGTTGTATATGAGACGGATACTTTTTAACTAAAAAATTTTATTATAAGTTGACATTGGTATAATTGATTTGTAAGTTAATAAATCACAATTCGTTACAAATCAAAATATATGAAAATCGTCAAAAACAAAACAAAACTTAAAAGAGCTACCCAACCGTGTGAGTCAGTTGAAGAAGGCAATAAAATTGCTGAGAAACTCATCGAAGTATTAGATGAAATAGGCGGATACGGATTGGCTGCTAATCAAATCGGTATAAACAAAAGTGTTTGTGTCGTTAGATGTAGAGAAGATTTCGAAGATAAAATTTTAATAAACCCAGCCATCATTGAGGCTTCGGATGATAGAGCACTTTATATGGAAGGTTGCCTTTCGTTGCCTGGAAAAACTACAAAGACAATTCGACATAAGACCGTAAAGGTTTCGTGTGATAATTGGGAAAATGAAATCGAATTCGGTCCCGATGGCGACTTGGAAGAGAAAACTTACTGGGAAGACAGAGGGTTGTTAGAATGTGTTTGTGTTCAACATGAGATTGGACATCTAAACGGAGAGTTAATGACTGACCCACAGTTTCGTTATCGTAAACCTATCAAACCTTCTATAAAGCATGGCAGAAATGAGAAGGTTATGATTGAAAAAGACGGCGAAAGTAAGTTTGTCAAGTTTAAACACGCTGAACCTCTGTTGGCAGATGGTTGGAATATCATATAATACCTCTCAAAACATTTTTATTATATACTTAGACATATGGATGAACAATTTTTATTTGATATACGCAAATCTTTGGAAGATGGTTTGGAGTGTGAGGACTGGAAATGTATTGAAGAAGCAATCGAAATGATTCGTGACGTTCAAGGTGATTATGATGAGGATGACATTGAATACTAGAGAGTTATGTTTGTAATTTTGATAATACTGTTAACGATATGTCTAACAGTTTCTACATACTTGTGTGTAGTTTTACATAAGAAAGTTTCAGTATACGAAGAGTGGGTCTTTGATACAACACGGTCTGTACATGATACATGGAAGAATATGAGAGAGTTGGACAAACAAGAGATGTTCGAAAAAGATGATGAAGTCGGTTTAATATTTAACGAACTGAAATCTTTATTAGACAATTTAAACGAAAAAGTAGGAGAAGATATTTATGCCAAAGAAGAAAACGACGACGAAAACAGTTACTAAAAAAACAGTCAAGGATACTACACCAATAAAGAAAGCAGTTAAAACTGCTGTTAAACGACGGCGTAAACGTAAGTCGAAAGGTAAGATGTATTTCACCAAAGACACTGAGGATGCTATTGTAGCTTTCAATAACAGCGACGACAACGAATTCAGACAAAAGATATACAATGAGAGAATTCATTATCCGTTTTGTAAACTAGCGGAAAATATATTTAACACCTTTAAGTTTTCATACTTTGATACTTCACCTCAGGATGTTCAAAAACAAGTTGTGTCAGCGTGTACTGCTAATATAATGAAGTATAAACAAGATAACGGTAAGGCATTCTCATACTTCAGTATTGTCGCAAAGAATTGGTTAATTTTAAATAACAATAATACTTTTAAGAAATGGAAACAACATACTGAGATTTTAGATGCTCCTGATTCAGAGACTCAAGGTGAAATTTTAATCGTCGAAGAATCCAAAGACGATGAAATTAAAGAATTCAATTCGTTGATGGTCGATTATTGGGATGAACATATCTCAAATGTATTTACTAAAAAGAGAGAATTAGAAATAGCGAATGCTATAATCGAACTATTTAGAAATTCTGATAGATTGGAGAACTTTAATAAAAAAGCGTTATATTTATATATAAGAGAAATCTCAGGGTGTAAAACTCAAAATATAACAAAGGTAATCAACAAAATGAAAGACCACCAACGAAGCATCCACAACGAATATTTGGATGATGGAGTTGTGACGATTCATTCTGATGGTTCGGATGATTCGTTTTTCAGTGAATATTAAATTAAAGTCGGTATTATTAGAATCGGTAATTGGAAATTTTAATAAGTTCCAATTATCGGTATTACATGATATAGCGAAACGTTTTGGTTATCATGGTGTAGATTCGTTCGTTAGTGAAGATTTCGATTTGTTTATGGAGGTTGCTGAACTGATACGTAAGTATATGGACATGAAGTATGAAAAGACTTCTAGGAATTCATATAACGTAGAAAATGATGATAATGAAGTAATACGAAATACATTACAACATATCGTTTTTAAGTATATTGAAAGACTTAGAAATACTACGGTTTCCAAGGCAGCGTAGTAAAAACTGTATAACCCCATATTTATACAGTATGGAAGATGATTTTGAAATTTTTAACGGGAAGAAATTCTCTGATTTGTGTAGAGAGATACACTCAAACTCACAAACAACTCGTAATCAGATAGATGTCTTAGTATCAGAACTGAGGAATTTGATAAAAGGGACCAACGATGCTTTAATGATCGTCCCTCTAATTAAAGATTATCTATCTGTAGGTGTAAACAACGACGATCAGTTATTGAAGTTGTTGAATATTGTATCTAGAGTTGCAAAAAAGCAACTAGCCGCGAACGAGTCAGGTTCTGGATTTGAGTTGACTAAAGAAGACCGCGATAATTTGCAGGTTGAGATAGATAGAATTACATCGAACAACTCAAATTCAGATGATATTGACGTAGATGAGATTGTAAGTAACGCTAAGTCTAAACTAAAGAGATAACGAAATGTCATATATCAAGTATAACAGGCCTAATCGAAACTCTGATTCTGGAGTCGGATTGGTTGGTTCTAAACAATACGATTCACGTCTCTTTGACGATGTTGAGTTTTATCAGTATGAACCTTCTGTGGTTGTTGACGTTATATTAGATGACACTCACCCTAGATTTAAAGAAGCTAAAAAAAGAGTTTCCGCTTTATTACCTTTGAGATCGGACGGGACACCACATGAAAGTGATTCTGTCAATTATTCTATAATTGGGACTGTGTTATTACGTCCTTTACACTCTCGTATATCTGCTCCTGTAGAATCGTTGGTTTGGGCTCGTCCACTATCTCCGAGTAGCCAAATTCCTTTGTTGAATGAGATTGTTAACCACGTAACAGTTGACAATTCGGATTATTATACGGAACGAGTTTCGTATGATAACAGAGTTAATACTAACGCTAACTTTTATTTAGAATTCATCAATGGTGACGGTTTTGGTGGTCCTAAAGACCCCAAAACTATATCAAATGGGAAATCGTTGACGGAATATAAAGGTCCATTGTCTGATGTTACTAGCAGAGGAGAAAATACAACAAGCCGACACGCTGGCGTATTAGGTCGTTACTTTTCTTTTAATTATAAGATTAGACGACTTCGTCGATATGAAGGTGACACTATACAAGAAAGTCGATTTGGTAGTTCTATTCGATTCGCTGCGTATGATCATAACAGAGAGAATGACGACGGTTGGTTTCAGTATGCACAGGGTAAGGAGAATCCCAACGGGGGAGTCACCGGTGGTGGAAACCCTATGTATCTACTTCGAAATCGTCAGCGTAAGATCAATGAGTTGCCGATTAATATACGAGGTGAGAGAGTTGATGCTTACGATGTTGAGAAGAATCCGACGGGAATTAGAGTAGGATATGAAAACGAATTTCACTCTGATATCCATGAGAATGTAAATTGGGATGGTACATCACTTCATATAACCAGCGGGAAGACTTTGACACGTTGGAACCGTGATTGGCACTTCGCTAAACGAATGTGGTATGACACACAAGAAGAAGTTCCTGCGTGGTCGCCTAAGGATGCTTCTACTTGGACTTTTCCTGTTAACAAAGCTGACGATATAAATCCATTCTGGGGAAATCAATCTATTCTATTTTCTGATCGAATTGTAATTGGTTCGCGGAAGAACGAAACCCTAATGTTCTCAAAGAGACGATTTGGAATTGTATCAGATCAAGAGTTTACAGTCGATGCACACGAACAGATAGTATTTAATACCAATGAGAAGTATGTAATAAATGCACCCCACATCTACTTGGGCGAATATAATCAAACACGCGAACCGGCGGTTTTAGGGGAGACAGCTATTGAATGGTTGTATGCTTTGTGTGAATGGATAGAACAACACGAACATTGGTATCATCACATTCATCCAGTGAGAGTTCACGGACACCCCCACTCCGGAGCAGCTGGAACAGCAACTCACCAACCAAACAACGTTCACACACAAGAGCCTGTTACTCAACACGTAGCCTTGTTAAGACAATTAAAACAACGTTTGCCTGAAATGTTAAGTCAACGAGTATTTTTAACTGGAGGTGGATATGCTCCCGGTCGTGATGGGGTTCCAATATTAGGCCACGGCGGCGGAGATACTGACGCTGGAGATGAAGACGTCACGGTTCCAATTGATAATTCCCGAGTGGGAAAGATAAACAGAACTCCTGGAGGTTACTATGTGTCTAAAACCACGAATTTCAGTGGTGAGATTGAAGGTTCGACTACAAGCGGAAGAATTGGGCCTGATGCTTTAGTAGATGCCCCAAAAACAAGACGGTCAAATACATTTATGAGACACCCGAATGCAATGAGATTTGCCCACTCATCAGGGGGAGAAGGTTCTATATCAGCTATGCATGTTAGTTCGTTGGTAAATTCACCGAGTCGAACCAATCGGGTATCGGATTCTCGGTTGAGTAGATAAAATTTAAAAATCAAATACTTATAATTATGAAAAAATCAGAATTGAGAAAAATAATCAAGGAAGAAGTTATTGGCGTGTTGTCAGATGTGTTGCCTTCGTTGTTGGCGGAAGTTGTAGCAGAATCACAAATACCTCCAGTCGAACAGTTACAAGAAAGTCGCCGGTTTGAACAGACACACACGACTAAGAACCAAAAGAAACCTTCTATTGCTGAAATGATAGGGATTGCAAGCGATGACGATACGGAAGAACCTTTTAGATATACAAGCAATCCTATGTTGAATGACATTCTAAATCAAACTAAGGGGGGATTGCCACAAAACGCGAATACACCGGCCATGCAGATGGCTATGGATGCAGAGAATGCCAGCATGGCTGAATTAATGAATGAATCTGTCGATACATCATTCTCGTCAGCAAACCCAACTTTCGGGAACGACTTTGAAGCTAAATTGAACAGAACGGTTCCTACATCCAGCCCTCAACCACAAAAACCTCAACAAACCGAAGGGACATTTAACCCCGAAAGTTCTACCGTTTCTGAGATTGGTGATGTCCCGATGGATTTCATCGCTAATATCACACGGAATGCAAAATCTACATTGGACGCTTCTCAGAAAAAAGGACCACGGGGAGGCGAAAGTAATATCAACTTCGAAGCTTAATGGGTGATAAAATACAGTATGGTATCAGGTATCCAATTATAAAAGACTCATCTGGGTTTTTTGCGTCTACCTATAGTACTTTAGATTCTGCGAAGAGCAATATAAAAAATTTAATTTTAACTAAAAAAGGAGATCGTCCGGGTCGTCCAGAGTACGGTTCTTCTTTCTGGCAATATTTGTTCGAACAGTCAGTTGATGACGTCAGAGATTTAATTTCTGAAGTTCTAGAAGAAGATTTTAGGATTTGGTTACCCGAAATCATAATAGATAAGGTTGTAGTGTCACAAAGTTCTGATTCCGTTGATATTTATAAATTAAGGATTGACGTTACATTTCGTATAAATACAAACGATTTGCCGGTAACTGATTCTACTACTATTACATTGTAACATGAAAAAATCAAACAACGAATTTCTAAAAAGAAGACCGATAAATTATCTAACAAAGGATTTCGGTGCATATAAAGAGAATCTGTTAGAGTTGGCTAAGACTTACTATCCTACGTCATACAAGGATTTTAGTGAAGGTTCTACTGGTATGATGTTCATGGATATGATGGCATACGTAGGCGATGTGTTGTCATATTATACCGACGCACAGTTCAATGAATCATTCTTGACTAACGCTGTTGAGAGAGAGAACATTATAGCAGCCGCTAAGTTCTTAGGTTATACTCCGAGCCTATCAATTCCCGCTACAGGCGAAATCTCAGTGTTTCAGGTAATTCCAAGCATTAGAGATTCTTCAGGTGAGTTTGTTCCCGACAATCGTTTTGCTTTGTCTATTTTACCCGGAATGCAAGTTTCTACAACGAATCAAAACTTCTATATCACAAGTCAGACCGTTGACTTCTCAGTCAATACTCAAGAATCTCCAGCGGAGATTTCTGTTTTTTCGAGAAATGCCAGTGATGAGATAGATACCTTTCTCGTGAAAAAGAAAGTGGGGATTCAATCTGGTGTTGTAAAGACACAAGTGGTAGATGTAGGCGCTGCTAAAGAATTTTTTAGAGTTGTTTTAAACTCCGATGATGCTTTAGAGGTTTTGAAGGTTACTGATTCCGACGGCAACCGTTGGTATGAAGTAGATTGGTTGGCACAAGACATAGTATTCACAGAAACACATAACATTTCTACAACGGAACAGTCGTTAAGTCGGTTTAATGATTCTGTTCCTTATATATTAGGTTCGTTGAGAACATCACGAAAGTTTATAACAGGGGTGAATTCAGATTCTATGTATATAGAATTCGGCTCGGGAGTAAACGTTGACTTTGAGGATGAAGTTATAAGTTCTATAAAAAGAGTATCATCAGAAAGGTCTAAGATTGATATGGCAATTGACCCATCTACTTTTTTACAAGGCCGCAGTTACGGTGAAGTACCTACTAACACTACTCTCACGATAGAGTATATAGAAGGTGGTGGAATATCAAGTAACGTAGGCAGTGGAGAGATAACGGAAATAAATAGAATTTCTTATAGCGACAAACTGGACGGATTATCCCAAACCGAATCCGGACTAATTAGTTCATTGCAAGATAGTATAAGAGTTGTAAATGAAGACGCCATCACAGGAGGAAGAAACTCTGAAAGCGATGAGGAGATTAGACAAAACGCATTGGCGCATTTCAACTCACAAAATCGTGTGGTTTCCAAAGAGGACTATTTAGTTCGTTGTTTGTCTATGCCATCTAAGTTTGGTAGAGTAGCTAAAGCTTTTGTAGCGTCTGAAGATCAGTTACAGTTTCAGAGCACATCTCCGTTCGCTGAGAAGGATAGATCGTTCTCAGTAAACATATTTACTTTAGCTTACGATTCAAATAAGAAGTTGGTATCCCCAAACAAAGCGTTGATGGCAAACTTAGAAAAATACCTTCACAAAAACAGAATTTTAACGGATGATATAACTTTAAGAATCGGGAACGTAATTAATATCGGAGTTGACTTTGAAATTATAACGTTTAAAGGTGAAAACAAACAGTCTGCTTTATTTGATTGTATCGAGGCTATCAAGAACTTCTTGGATATCGATAATATGGATTTCAATCAACCCATCAATTTAAGTCTACTTGAACTTGAACTAGCAAACATAGACAGCGTTCAGTCAGTTTCTAAATTGGAGATTAAAAATTTAACATCTGTTGATGGTGATTATTCGCCCAACAGGTATTCTATTATTACTGCTACTAAAAATAAGATTCTATATCCGTCGTTAGACCCGAGTATATTCGAGGTTAAATTTCCAGATAGGGATATCAAGGGTCGTTGTTTATAATAAGAACGTCAAAAAATGTGAAGATTTCAGGTTGGTGTATATTTATAATTGATGTTCAAGTTTACATATCCACAAAAAGATTCCTTCATATCCAACCATCCTCAGTTAACGCTCCGTAATTTCGGTAACGATGAGATAATCGAGGTTGAGCAGAGAAGAAATACAAATGCGTTAACTGATATACTCTACCAATCTAGAGGGTTGATACAATTTGATATTTCTAACATATCGTCGTCTATATCAAGTGGGGAGGTGTTGTCACCCAGGTTCTTCTTGGAACTCTTTACGGTTGAGGCTGTTGAGACACCCTCTGAGTATTCTGTGATTGTAAATCCCGTGTCTCAGAGTTGGCAGGTTGGGACAGGTCGGTTGTATGACGATCTTACAACCGCCGGTGTGAATTGGAGATATAGAAACGAACTGAACGAAGCTTGGGAGGTTTCGCAGTCGGTTGTTAGTGGATCGACTTTAAACCACGTAATTGACGTTGGGGGAACATGGCATTCCCAAATCACTTCTCAGAGCCTTGGTTATGCTACCGCTTCAATACCAATCACATCCGTTAACGAAGGTGACACTTTTTATATAACTGGCTCCGAAGAAACATTCTCATTGGTAGCAACTCATAGTATCTTTACAACGGAAGTTGGATATGCATCCTCTTCTGTGACGATTCCTATGATAAGTGTATTCGATAGATATTGTATATCGGGAACGGATCAGTGTTGTGTAACTTTCGTTGGTGACATGACTTTACCAAACGATTGTGCCGGAGAAAACTACACGAAATGGATTGGTTCTATGTTATACCCTACCGAATCAGTTATTACAAAACAGTTCACCACCGAATCATTACAATCTGGAGATTCGTTTGAAATATCCGACGGCAGATTGACTTATACTTTGGTCGCTAGTTCGAATAGTTCTATTCCTGATAGTTGTGCCGTTAACTTCTTCTATGTAAATCAAAACATTCAACATGATATTATTTCAATGTCGATGGAGATTAATTCTTTGGATAACTTCTATTTAACTTCCAGCGTTTCGTCATCAGCGTCTGATTATTTCTTAGTTTTAGAGTCTGTAGATTTGGGTAATTCAGGGAATGTATCTTACATTTGGGATACCTCAAATGCCACTGCGTCTTCAAGCGTTAATTTGTGTGGTCAGACTGAAGTTACGATGATTAACAACTACCAATTCCTAACAGGAGGATCAGGCGTTGGTAAATTGGAGAGATTTGATATTCTAATCTCAGAGTTGTCAGCGATTACCTCATCTTGCGGCGTCACGTTCGACGTTGACGGTTATACTATAAACTTTACATCATCGGTTTCTGGTTCCGCTGGAAACTCTTACACGTTTTCTATAAATGAGACAACATCATCTTTTGGTGGGGGGTCAACCTCTTCATCAGTTGGTATTCCAGACGATTCTGATACTGTATTATACTTCTTGACGGGTTCTACGTTAGATGACTCAGTATCCAACCTATCATCCAAAATATCAAGTCTAAACATATTAGAGTCGGAGGCATCTACATCGACGTTGTCTTTGACTGCCGCTACTTTGGGTATTGTTGGAGAATCTATTACTTTTCAATCAGGAAGTAGTCAATTTCCGTTGGGTGGATCAACTACAAACACGAACGTTTCCAGTAGTGTGTCACAGTCTTATAGATTTGAGTCATCCGATGTCAAATTGGATGTTACTGACATTGTAAATTCTTGGGTTTCCGGAGAGATTCCGAATAACGGCTTTATTATACGAAACTCCGATGAGGGTGATAATAAAGATTATGGTAAATTGAGATTCTTCTCTCACAATACGAACACAATCTACATTCCACGATTGACAATGAAGTGGGATGATCAAGTGTTTTCAACTGGCTCATTAGAAGCCGTTGATTTGGACATTGAGAACGTCGCTTATGTTCGGAATTTGAAAGAAGAGTATAAATCCGATGAAATTGTAAAGTTAGATATTCTAGCAAGAGATAGATACCCACAGAAATCGTTCACAAATAGAGGAAGTCGTTACACTACAACAAAATACCTTCCAATTAATAGTGTGTTTGCTGTTCAGGATGCATCAAGCAAAGAATACATTATACCATTTGATGACAAATACACTAAGATTTCATGTGATTCTGATGGACCATATTTTATGCTTGATATGTCGAGTTTACCACAAGAGAGATATTACCGACTGATGTTCAAATCTTCGGAAAACGGAATCACTTCGATATTTAAAGAGAAGGCAATCTTCAAAGTAATTAGGTAAACACAATGTCAAGTATCAGCAAATTAAGTCGTTTCGATCAAGATATGCTTCAAACCATATATCAAAACGGAAGAGTAGATTATACGATTGGGGACTTCAACTTATTTTCGGTTGACGTTAATACACTCGACCCTAATAAAGCGCTTGTGTCAATACCACTGAAAATGGAAAGATATTCTGAAGAGGATGTTAGAAAGATATACGATTTTAGGTTTAAGACTTTCGTTGATGAGGTTGTAAACGAAGAAATTGCGACTGATGGCGTTGAAACCAATGAAGAGTTGGAAGGTGTTATTGAGGAATTGAGAAACGAAAATGAGTTGTCGGAAGCTGAAAGAAAGAATTTGATCATCTCACTTAGAATACAATTAGAACAAGGCAATGTCTCAGATGATTTCAAACCCGTATTTCCATATGAACCTATTAATCAAATCTTGCCAGAAGATATAATAATACCATTCGATCCAGTCACGGATGGTCCGGTCGGATTTTAAGATATGAGAGAATTAAACTACCCAAGACAAAGCGAAGGTTCTTACCAAATAAATAGCGCTTCTTATATATCTCAAAAGGATATTGACTTCATACGACCCGTGTCGGTCTTGAAGGACATTCCTTTCGACTCTCCTTATCATGCGGTTGAGGTTTCTGCTTACGACATATCCAATGGTGAGTTAATAAACTGGGAACTCTTAACTTCTTCAATTAACCACGACGTTCAGAACGGTGGCTATACTAATTTAGACGGAAACTTCATTGATTATGAATACGTTACACGTACATCAAACTTTCCTGTTATAAAAACCGGTGAGGGTGAGTCTTCTTTTATATTAGATCCGGCAAAGGACATTGACTCTCTTGGTTTAAATGGGAATTCATACACGTTGGTATATAACATGGTTTTGAATGTAGCCGGAAATCCAAACAACAAGTTTGAGGTTTTAAACGTATCTTCAGATCGAACGGAGGTTCATGCTATATTGGAAAATATAGACAACGACGAATCACTACTACGGTTACAGTCGTTCACTGAAAACATACCTCTTATTAGTGAGATTGCTCCACGTATTTTAAAAAACATTACCTCCGTAAAGTTTAGTGACCGATATTTTGATGTTAGGGATAATGATCTGAGTCTGGTTGATACTTTGTTACATACGTATGGTTTCAAGGTGGATATCAATTTTGTAAACTTTCTTTCTCAAGTTTACTCTGATAGGAACCGAAATGATGTATTTACAGTAGATTATCAATTCAGAAACTACTTGTATTCAAACTTCAATACGATACTATCGTATGATACAATATACAAAAAGTATTATGATATCGTAGATCATGTTGTCCGACTACAACTCAATAGAATCACAAATTTCCCTGTTTTTAATAAAGATGCAATCATAGAGTTTGTAAAATCGATTTATTTGTCGGTTTATAAAGAGGTGGTTTCTAACTTACAAGAGGAGATATCCATAGCAACAGATGGGGTGCTGAAGACCTTTTTTAACTTCGGGAATAACAATCTGTTGATGGTGTTAAATCACAAATCGTCAACAAATAAAGGCGAACTTTTTATAAAACTACGTGACCCTCTTCCAGACGGTGAAGTAGAAAATTTCTATATATCAAAATTGGTTATAGACCCAATTATACTTAAAACTTCATTGTATTCAATTACAGAAATTGGATTGACTGATTTGAAACCAGCAAATTTCAATATAGACTCCACATCGGCACCTACCAAGAAAGTATCCTCAGACGAAATCGTTAAATCAAACAATTCTGTCAGATCAGAATTACAGAATTCTAAGTCGAATATAGATATCGATTACACGGATTTCAATAACTTCGTAGCGTTCTCATCCGCTGAGATTCGTTTGTTTAATTATAAACAGAAACTAAAACATATACATGAGTTGAGTGGGGTTATTGAGCAGTTACAATCAGAGAATTTTGATACGTATCGGAGTGTTCAAATCGCAGAACTTTCTAACAACATAAACTCGATTACACAGAAGTTTGACGGATATGAGAGATTTTTATATGACAACCCTGAATATGTAACGAAACATTCTGCTGTCTCTGCTGGAGGTTTATCAGTCACCCAAGAATATGACCGATCTAATTCTCATAGTTTACGAAACAACTTAGCCGAATACATTATAGAAAACACTGAAAATTTTGAGTTCTTAAAATTCGTCGACATGATTGGACAATCCTTTGATGAGATATTCAATTACATAAACTCTTTCACACGTAATAAAAAGGTCGAACACTCAAAAACCTTAGGCGCATCTGATGATATTGTAAATTCTATGTTGTCAATGTTGGGTTGGGACAACTCTGGAGTTGATGATTCCGAACTGTTATTAAATTTATACGGAGAGAATGGTTCTGGAGATGTTATTGAAGGCATCACACCAAAAAGCCGACGTGATATTATTTGGAGACGATTACTTAATAACCTACCTTATATTTTAAAAACCAAAGGTACTGAGGAATGTGTTAGGGTTCTCTTTAGCACATATGGAATTCCTCATAGTTTATATTCTATAAATGAATACTCAAGTATTCCATCACCAACAAAAACCGAAGCATTTTACACATTCGATAATGATTATTACGCTTTACATTATAGTGGAAGTGGTGAATATATAAAAACCGATTGGGATATTAACGCCCAAAGCGTTGAATTTAAAGTATCGTTTGACTCTGAGAAATTAAATCCGGAGGGTTCTGTGTTTCGTCTATTTGGAGTGGAAAATAACTGGGTGATTGGTGCGATTAGAGACGACCGGAACGACGAGTTGGGTAAGATGTTTTTCACTGTGGCTTCGGATACGGGTAACACGCCATCCATCGAGACTATCGTTACCGATACGGTCCCTTTATTTAATGGCAGTGTATATTCGGTATTGTTGACACGCAATGACGTTGATGGTGACATTTTATTACCGGTTGATTATGATTGTGGTGAGACCGCTTCATTGGATTTAAGAAATTTAGTACCTACTAGATATGATTTAGTGGTAAAACGTTCTGAGAACGCTCGTATGATTGTTGAAAGTTCTGGATCGGCGTATTTAGATGAGGTATATAATAAATCATTCTCATCGACTACAGGAAGCAACTTATATATTGGCAATTTTACGCAAACACCATCTAACATAACTCCAGATACCGAAGCATTCTATGGCACTATAGATCAAGTTAAGGTGTATAGATCAGCAATAACCGAAGAAAGATTTAACTCTCATGTATATTATGTAGATGCTTATGATATAGACGATTACTCCATATTGTCAGATGACCTTGTTTTACATTTAAAATTTAACTGTCCTGTTGACTTATATAACACCGACGGTTTTGTAAGCATCACTAACAATTCTATAAGCGATTACAGAATGACAAATGTTAACGCTTACAACTTTCCGTTTGTTAATTCCGCCGTAGCGGAACCGGCATGTATAGAGGAGGATTGTTGTACAGACCCAACGGAAGTTTTAAAATATATATCGAAGTTTCCGTGGCAGTTTAAGAAGTTCCAGACGATTGAACATATAAAGGTTCCCAGTTTCGGTGCCTCAACATATAAAAACAACAAAATTTCATATGACCCAACGGTTAGGTCAGGTAGCTTGTATACTGATGTGAAGTCTTTTGTCAACGATGATTTATCGGTTGACATCCCAAGTCCATCTTTGGGTGTGTTCTTTTCACCTACTGAAGAAGAAAACAAAGAGATATTGAAATTCTTTGGAGATTTTAACATCGGAGACTTCATCGGAAACCCTTCACTTATATACCAAAAACAATACCATCAGTTTAGTAAATTTAAAAGAAATTTCTACGACAAATACACTAAGATCGATTTTAATGATTATATGAATATAATTCGTCATTATGTAGATAGATCGATATATAAAAACTTGGAGAATATTGTTCCTGCTAGAACAAAGTTAAAAACGGGTCTATTAATAGAGTCTTCGATACTTGACAGAAACAAGCTTCAATATAAAGAGATAACAGTAAATACACAAACACATGATGCAACAGTTAACTCTTCGATATCAGTGAAATCAAATCCTGTTTTTGCTGTTGCGAGTTCTTCTACATATAACAGAACCGGTTTGATAGATATTGAAGAGGGGGTTGGTGAGTCACGAGCACAAAATCTGAATCAGGGGGTGTTCCAACCAAATCTGGACCCTGAGCTATTCTCATTGTTTTCATATGACGGATTTATTACACATAAGGGGTCTAGATATATTCCAGAGATTATAACTGAGAATCAGATATTTTCTCGGAGAATTACACATGCCATGGATGCCACACGTAGTTACCAGACTGTAGAAACATCACCGTCTAGTTCTATAATCGTATACGACCCAATACGTCCTGAAAATCTTAGAAGTGATGAGTGGAAAGATTTCACAGTGGAAATCGATAGACTGAACTTGATACGCATTCCTGATGAAGTTGATGAACCTATGTCATATTATAATAACGATTTGATATTACGATCAAGCCCTAAGACCCGTATTCTAAACGGGTATCACAAGACACACAGAATAAATAAAAGAATAAATACCTCTGGAATATCCAAACAAACGACATACACAACAATATCTGATAAAGACCGTCTCTTAAATGGCAAACCACCATTCGAATCGTTTGAGGTTGATAGAGGAACTATTAATGTTGCTACAGAAGCTGATGGTGTTGTTCTTGAAGGAACGGATTAAAAACCGACAAATTTTCTAACTTATATATATTTATACGATATGGCATACCTTGACAATAATACAATTACAGTAAACGCAACACTCACAAAGAAGGGTAGAGAGATTTTGGCGAAGAAGGGTGAATTGAAAATATCATCATTTTCATTATCCGATGACGAAATCGATTATCGCTTATACGATCCGACTCACCCACAGGGAAGTGCTTTTTACGACGTTGCTATTCGAAATACACCAGTTTTCGAACCGTTTACAGATGAGTCACAAGTTTTAAAATATAAGTTAGTTACATTAGCACCTGGCGTAACGGCGATTCCTGTGATTGAAGTTGGATTGGATTCTATATCGGTTGCATCTTCGTATAGAGGTGAGACTGTAATATCTCCATCTACTACACCTGCATTTAATACAACGCTTGGTTATACAATCATTCTGGCCAACCGTGAAGCCGGTACAATATTAGGTGAGGGGTTGGAAGAATCTGTAGGTGCTACAATACCATCGTTTATTGGTGACGTTTCCTCACAAAGTTCTCAGGTAGCAACAGGAACAAGATTTACGTTCGTTCCTAATAACTCATTGTCTAATACTATCGTCACAAACATAACAATCATTGGAAATGAAAGTGGGGGAAGTAAAACAATTCCTGTAACCGTGAAGGTAACTTAATATTATGAGTACATTTAAAAATTTCGAACCAGAAGATGTTGTATCAGGACGGATTCAATCGGTTTCAACGGGATTGTTTTCCGCTTCAAACCCGTTTTTTAACGATCTCACATATACGTCTAGCATCCAAACCCAAACGACAGGATCAGGAGATTTTGATGTTAAGAGTGGGTTATATTACTATGATGTGTATTCAGACGACCCCGACTCAGGACGAGAAACTTCCGAATATCTATTCTCAGTCTCATATGGTCATATAGAAGGAGCCGGTTCTTCCGACACGGACATAGATGATTACAGAATATTCCCGACCAAGGCAGTATACGGTCAATATAGAAATTTACTGTTAACTCCACAGGATAACAAATTCACTTTCCAAGTTGATGATTTAACTTCTTCTCCTGGAACGACAATTACAACTGTTACAGACTCCGATGACATTTATGTAATAAATTTTGCTGCCGCTAAATACAAGGATAAACTCGATCCGGGAAATTTCGAAATTACACTTTCGGGTTCAATGGGTTCGGTGTCATTCGTTGACGATTCGCTTTCACAGGCAAATCAATCCGGATCGGTTGAGAGAAGCGTTTATAATATGGTAGTCGGATCAGTTGCAACATCAAATTCTAACGCCGTATTAAACCCTTCGGATGGTATAGGTCTTTTCTATCCACGATTGGGGATTGTAGTCTTCAACCCGCTTAAGTTGTCACAATATGTAGGCCCCGAACTAAATACGCCAGGCTCCGGACTAACCAATTTCAGTTTACAACACGCAGTATTTTATGACGCCATATCAAAAGGCAGTAATATAAAAGCTAGAAGTACTGAACAGGTTCCCACACGACAATATTTTGTAAGAGTAAAAAATCAAGAGTTTAACTATTCAAATAACCCAACGTTCGTGAAGTCGGATGGCGTAGGTACTATACTATATCCTCAATTTTATAACGATCCGAAAGTTTATATAACATCTGTTGGATTGTATGATGAAAACAGAGAATTGGTGGCTATCGCTAAGTTAAGCAGACCGTTCTTGAAATCTTTTGATACCGAAGCATTGATTAGAATCAAGTTGGATTTTTAATTTATCCATAAAAGCAGATATTGAGTCAATTATCCACAAAAGATTGGGCAGTTGATATTTATGGGTAATGAGTGTTAAGAAAATAACAACATCTGATAAAATCTCCCGTCCATTCGAAGTCTCGAAACATTGGTCGTTTGACTCTCGGTTGGTAGAATATCCCATATTACGTGAAGATGGAAGTAATGTGAACATTGAGGGTGATGATGTTGACTGTCCAACTTTTTTAGCATTAGAAAGTCAATACCCGTTTAGTCAAATTAAAGTATCTCATGGTGTAAAATCTAATGGAGTGTTCTTTGATACCGGAAGTTCTCTGTATGATTCTAACGATAACCCTGTAAACCTCAACGGTTCTTATAAAAGGTCTATATATGACTTCGTGTATAGAAATTTCTATGACAGTAGTTATGGAGTTTTCAACCTATCAGGAATCGAAACTATAGATAGAGGAGTCAACGGAGACTTTATTGAGGAGCGGAATATAGGAGACTCCGTGGTGCTGTTAGATATATCTCCCGGAGAATTCGGAGAAAAGATTCTTCCGAATACAGTTTCCTTAACAGGTTACAGAGAAGGAAATAAGGTCTTTACCATAGCCGATGACGGACACACGAATTTACGATACGTTGACAAGTCTATTCCTATATCAACACTCAATCCCAGTCACGAAGACTTTGTTGACGGATATCAACCAATCAACGATAGATTTGGCCAATACATTAAGAGCTATGGGGGTTATGTGTTGATTAGCATACCATCAGATGAAATGTCTTTCAACGATCCTAAAGCTGGGACTGTTCAACTGTTTAAATGGGATGGTATAGATAAAGACTATAGGTTTGTAAAAGAGTTCTATGTTCCTGATAATCAAAACTCTGTGACCAGAGAACTTTCTATAGATAATGATCACCTGATTGGGTTAGAACAGGGTGGATTTATTCTTACGGGCAACGCCCCATTTCCTTATACTTCATTACAAGATGATTTCGGATCGGCTTTGGACATCGGTGATCAATTTGCTGTTATAGGTTCGCCGGGAGATAATACATGTGACGTCGGTCCTAGCGGAAGTGAAGATCCGGGTTTTCAAAACGCCGGAATGGTTTATATATATGACAAGTATAAAGGTGGCACTGATAATTGGGGGTTGATCAATGTTTTACAAGCTGATCGTGGGGATAGGTTCGGAGAATCTGTAGCTATCCATGGAGATACTATCGTCATTGGTGCTCCGGGTGTATCAGGCAGTGGTGCCGTATATGTATATCGTCGTAAGATATTTATGGATGATGATGCTTGTATGAGTTGGGTTACATCATCATTCTATCAGGTATTAAAACCCGAATGGGATTTTGAGAATGGTTCATATACATCATCACTGTGTTCAAATCTAATAAATGAGAGTAGTAGTCTGTATGATTTATATGATCTATACGAAGAACAAGACACCCCATATTTCATCGCAGGAAACAATACCTTTATATTGGAACAGATATTATCACCTACTGACACTAATGATACAGAATTTGGAATTTCCGTAGACATATACAATACTGATATTGTTGTTGGGACAGGAAACGATAGTGTATATGTGTTTTACAAAAATTTTGATTTCGATCATCATGGGGTATATCTCAGAGTAGATGGGGAGGAGGCTGTATATTTTCAGCCCGATGAAGATGATGAGGATGAATTTTTGTATATGCGATCTGGCGTAGTGGATATATGTGCTCCTGGTTCGTGGGAACAGTCGTGTAGGTTTGATAGACACGTTACATCTGACAATTCTCCCGATATTATATCATACAATGAAACATCTTCTTTTGGGGCGTCTGTGTCAATAAACAAGGACTTCTTAGCGATTGGAGTTCCATACGATAAAACGTTTAAACAATATGTTAGTTCTTCGAATACGTTCTCTGCTGGGAGCGTATACATTTACCAGAAGAACTATACGAGTTGTGGGACTGAGGATTGTGAAGACGGTTGCCCATACGAATCAGATTGTAAATGGACGTTTACCCAACGGTTGATCCCCCGCGTCAATACAAATTTAAATTATACGTTTGGACATTCATTAGACTTGAATCGACAGTATCTCGTTGTGGGTTCTAGAAACAAAGACTCCATATCAGGTTCTCTACTTCCCAATGATGTTATTGAATTTGAGGGTGCTTTAGACAACGACTCAAATGGAAATGCTTATTTGTATAAATTTGATAAAGATACAAAGAAGTTTGAGAGCGTCAATGAGTTTGAATATAGAAATCCTATCGGCGATATTCCACGCATTTATGGAAGTTCTGTTACTCTAAATGATTCACATGTATTTGTTGGCGCACCAGCGATTATAAGTAATATAGCAGATGTTCTTACAGCATACGCT
>Ga0136558_1000626_pt1 | contig 19073 bp, 13 predicted proteins | sample AntRauTorckE6833_FD_101391 | JGI IMG/M metagenome (GOLD analysis project Ga0136558, IMG submission 101391) | Saline lake microbial communities from Rauer Islands, Antarctica - Metagenome Torckler E6 #833 | ecosystem: Environmental > Aquatic > Non-marine Saline and Alkaline > Saline | place...
CACCACGATAACAAATACGATGGATGGGTTACTGAATTTGTTGAAAAGTTAAATCAAGAGTTAAACGCTACACTTAAGGATAAGCTTAACATCTATTTTGACAAAAATCCTTCTGAAGGTCTTTCAGATAACCATGTTGTAGATCAGTCGATAAGGGATAAAATAAAATCTATTATTTTTATTCCAATTATCTCACAAACATACTGCGACACATCCTCTTTTGCATGGAATGAAGAGTTTAAAGTTTTTAAATCCAACTCTCAAGAAGACCGGTTTACTCGTACTATACAGCTTCCCAACGGCAATTACACATCCAGAATATTACCGATAAAAATACACGATATTGAAGTAAATGACCTCAAACTGCTTGAATCCGAATTGGATGGAACTCTCAGATCTATTGATTTTATCTACAGAGAAACCGGCGTTAATCGACCGCTTCGACCTGTTGACGATGAAATTCAAGCATTACAGGGTAAAACTCTTTACAGAAATCAGATAAATAAACTGGCTTATGCCATAAAGGAGATCATTCAGGGAATTAAGGCCATAGATAAGTCTACTCCCTCTCAAACGAATGCATCAACACTCTCCTCTACTGAACTGAAAACCGGAATGTTTTCCTCTTCACACCCGTCAGCATCGAAAATAAAGGTACTGGATCAGACAGGGCCCAGTGTTTATCTGGCATGGACCTCTAGCGATCTAAAAGAAGCCCGAGAAGAGATGGCCATTACCCTGAAAAAAGCCGGGTTTAATGTACTCCCCTCAACCGACTGCCCAGCCGATGATGAGGCTTTTAAATCGAAAGTGGCAGAGGATCTGTCTCGTTCATCATGCTCACTCCATATGCTTGGCGGAGAATTTGGAAGGCGTCTTGAATTTAACAGTGAATTATCCTTCCCTCAGTATCAGTTCCTTGAAGCAAAGAAAATTCTAGAGTCCAACAGTGAGGATTTCAACTGTTTTATATGGCAGCTACCGGATGCAGCTCTTAATATGAAACCTGATCAAAAAAATCTTATCACCTACATTCGTAACAACATCATTCATAATATGATGTTCTCCAACAGCCAGGGCCCCATGCAGCTTGTGGATGATATGCGTGTGGTAATGAAAAAAGAGGAACAAGAGTTGTATGATTCCAAGGATACAGAGATTTTCTTTATCTACAATCAACAGGATGAGGCAGAAGCGAAAATTATTACAGATCATCTGAGTCTGGAATATCCTATTGAAATTATGAATATTCTACCCGATGGCGAAGATAAATACAGAGATATCAGCACACAACAAATTCCAAAAAGTAAACTTGCCGTAGTCTATTTTAAATATGCAGCAGACTGGGCATTACCTTTTACCAAGCAAGTCTGGAAAACAGTAGGGGGCGCTTCTTCTCCCACTCCCCTTTTCCTGATTGGAGAGGATGATCCCATCAGTAATAGAGCACGTAATTTCAAAGCTCCGAAGGTTGTTTCCACAATTGTCCCCAATGAGGATGTTCCCGGCGAAGTAAAGAAAGTGTATATAACCGTAAAAGATATGAGTTAGGTTATACACTATGTTTGATGATTATCAAATTTGTCCATTTACCGGATTACGCTCTTTTACCGAGGAAGAGTCCATTTATTTCAAAGGGCGTGAAGATAATATTGAAAAGGCTACCGAGCAGCTTCAAAAGAACAAATTTTTGATGTTAACCGGTGCTTCCGGAGATGGAAAATCATCGTTGGTTTACGCGGGTATCATTCCAAATGCACGGGCCGGATTTTTAAAATCACAATTCTCTCAATGGGCAGTAGCCGACTTCAGACCCGAAAGATCTCCATTCAAGAACCTCTGCAAATCCATTGCATCACAACTAGAGATCGACAATGTTGAAACCGTTGAATCGGAACTGAAACACGGTTTTTCGGCACTCATTGAATTGTATAAAAATTCTTCCCGATACCTGGATACAGAATCTGCAGAATATATTGAAGCCGATGAATCAAAAAGAACTGAATTAAAAAGAAAACCGGCCAATCTGCTCATCTTAACAGATCAGTTTGAGGAGTTCTTTACCAATCCCGAAAACTATCAGAACGGTGCCCCCTCCCGCGAATCAAATCTCGTTCTGAACCTGCTACTAGAAACAGCACGAATATCTTATGAAGAAGATCTACCCGTTTATGTGGTCTTCACCATGCGTTCCGATTTTATCGGGCAGTGTGCAGCGTTCAGGGGGCTACCCGAATACATCGGTTTTTCACAGTTTTTTGTTCCCAGGCTGAACCGCACGCAACTTCAGCAGGTTGTTGAAGAACCAGCCACACTGAGCGGAAACCGTATTTCTAGAAGACTGACCGAGCGCCTTATCTACGATCTTACCGAAGGTGGCGACCAGCTGCCCATTCTTCAGCATGCCCTGAACCAGATCTGGCACGCAGCTGATCAGGGCAGACAGGAGATGGATCTGATCCACTATGCAAAGGTGGGAGGCATGTCGGCCGATGAACTACCGGAAGATCAAAGAGCCGATTTCAAACAGTGGTTCGATGAACTTCCGAACGAAATTCGGGATTGTTACCACGAACCGGGTCTGCAGAATGTTCTCGATAGTCATACTAATAAGCTCTATCTGGAAGCTTCCGATTATTACCATCGTAATACCGGTAAAACGATCCCTCACGATGATGTAAAAAAAATCATCAAAACAGCTTTCACTTGTTTAACAAAGATTGATCAGAGTCGCGCTGTGCGAAACCGCATGACTCTGCAGGAAATTACGGATATTCTGAACCGTCCCGGCCTGGATACCAATACGGTTGGAGCTGTATTGAATATTTTTCGTGAACCGGGCAATACATTCATTCGCCCTTTTATTCTAGAAGATGATGAAGCAAACACGCTTCAAGGATCAGATGTTCTCGATATCACACACGAAAGCTTAATCCGGAATTGGGAATACCTGGAAGAGTGGGCTCATGAGGAATATGATAATTACACTGTTTATCTCGATTTTGAAAAGCAGTTGAATCGCTGGCTCAACAGTAATAAATCGAATGGATATCTACTTTCTATCGGGCCGCTGACATTTTTTGAGAATTGGTATGACCGCGTTCAGCCAAATAAACATTGGATTGCCCGCTATCTGCCTGAGGAGCTTGAAAGTGATAAAAAACTGGACAAAGCCGACCAAATCCTCACTAATACCCGTGAATTTCTAAACCGAAGTGCCAAAAAACATATTGTTACCCGTAAGGTTATGCAATACGGCACAAAAAAATTGGCAGTCATTCTTGGAGTATTGTTGCTGATATCACTGGGTACATTTGCTGCCTGGGATACTTACCAAAAGCAGAATAGTACTATTCTACAGACTATTAAGAATGAGACTATTACGCTTGCAAACCGGCCAAATCTGGCACTTCAGATTATTGTTCCTTCCCTTGTTGAGCAGATGATAATGGGTACGTTAACGATTCCGGAGATTATAACCGGAATTGAAAGCCGGGATCAGAAAATAAAAGTGGCTACCGGCATCGCATCCAACCTTTTATTACAAGGAAGGTATGAACCTGCTAATGAAATTCTTCAGGCACTTGAAATTGCTGATCGCTTGCTTGAAGAGATTTCATATGAAGAGCAGAACGTCAACGGGTTGTCGCACGGACTTCAAATGGTTTATGATTTCACTGCTGCATCAGGATTGGCACACTTTTATCTGCAAAATGACAGGTCCGAAGCTCTCGTTCAGTCGAATGCAAGGCGATCTGCAGCATGGGCAATGTATGTCCTTTTGAACCGACCTGATGGATTTACCGATATTCAGCACCTTCATCTGGCTATAGAGAATAGTCTGAATCACCGGGTCTTCGACGAAAATGACCTAGATCAAATTCTGAATATTCTTTCACCATTCGAATCGGATGAACGCAGCAGCTGGGTAGTTGAAAATTATCAACGCGACAGGGTATTGATCCGCGGGGCACAACCCATCTATGGTAATCGCCACAACGGGCTATTTCAGATTTTGGCCTATCTTTATGCAGCTGCCGGGGAATCTCAAATGGTAATTCAAAGTGTTGAAACAATTCTCGCTAACCAGGGATCTTTTTTCGAGAGCGACTATACCACTCATGTTGAAAATGCTACAAATATTGCCGGAGTTTTTTACACATATGATAACATTGATCAGCTTGATAATTTTGTAGCTGCGTACACGGCTCGCATTAACATTCCTACCTATGAATTTTACAACAGGCTTATAGCGCGGACACAGTTCGATATCTACCTTGTTGACCATCTGAACTACTATACCGGTACTGAAAGATATCATAGCAACCTAAATCTGAAATTTTCGGATGATGAGATGTTGACCTTTTTCTTTACAAAAATCAGGGAAGACATTCAGAAAATAGAAAATCCGGATGTAAGGAACTTCAACCTGGCTCTTTCTCACAAGGATGAAGGTGTGATGCTTGCATTCAGAAATGACATGAGGCCGGGCGATCCATTCATATCTGAAATAAATTCTCATTTTGAAAAAGCCGTAGGCTATTATAGCCAAACATCCGAGGCCTATCTAAGGCAGAATATTACCATTTCTACGAATTCAGGGCTAGACTTTGTATCTTATACCCGCAATCATTTGTTTCAATTCCCCGACTACAGAGTCCCTTTTTACGCGGGAGAACCTAGAGCAAGGATCTTTTCCTATAACTCATCAAAATTCACTGAATATCTGATTGATAATCGTTTATTTAACCAGATTTACAGTGACCGGGAGTCTCTCAGAGTTTTTGAACTCTGGATACAGGATTATCATGCGGTTATGAGTTCGCGCGACTGGACTTCGAGGGAGCCAATGCCGTATGAATCAATGAAAAAAATTGCCATCAGGCTTGAAGAGGCCGGTGCAGACAATAATACAGATCTTAATCTTTTGTATCTGCATCTGGCTGATGCTGAGTTTTCACAAAACAGCCCCGAAAATGGCATTGCTTCATTACAAAAAATAAAGACAGACCGGCTGCTCAACTCTTTTCAGTACAGCCTGCCATTTTTTGTTAATACATACTCTCTTGAATTGACCGCTAACGCTGTAGCAAATGCAACGTTACATGGAGAAACAGAACTTGTCGGCAATCTGATTAATGTCTTTCAGCTTGAAGTAAACCGATCATCAATCTATGCTTACGCAAGTCAGCGGCTATCCCTCCGGAACGAAAATGAAACGGTTGCGATTCAGCTACTTGACTCAGCCCGGACAGAGATGCTGAGACTTGACAATCTGTCCGTTTTCCAGCCTAACCGCCTTATATATGCCACCGCTCTTACCTTTCAGAATCCTTCTGAAAACCGTGAGGCAGCATACCAGACCATTAAAAATTCGGGTAATAAATTCTCGGCTATATTTATGTTTAGCCTGTCTGATGCCTTTTTTGACGATTTGTATAGTGCGACAAGTCATATTCCTGAACTGGTTTCCAGTAGTGACAGGCTCCAATTTTATTATTTTACCCTTTACGGTGCCAACATGAACCGTACAAATAAAACCAAATGGGAGAAATACAGGAATAATGAATTTATTTTTATCCGCAGGTTTCTTCCATATATACCGGAGAGTTCATAAATGTTTGACCAGCAACCCATATGCCCCTATACCGGCCTGCGCTCTTTTACGGAAGAGGAGAGCATCTATTTTAAAGGCCGTGATCAGCAGGTTGATCAGATCACCTCACTGCTTGAGAAAAATAAATTTTTAATGCTCACCGGTGCTTCAGGTGAAGGGAAATCCTCTCTGATTTATGCCGGACTTATTCCGAATGCAAGAGCCGGTTTTTTTAAAGCCAAATACAGTAACTGGGTCATAGCAGATTTTCGTCCGGAACGCACCCCAGTAAAAAACATGGCAGCAGCCATTGCAAATAAATTTGAAATTCCTCAGGGTACTGCCGAAACAGAATTACGCCGTGGATACTCTTCCCTGATTGACCTCTATACCAGCTCAAAATATTACAACGATCAAAATAGTGACGATTGGCAGAATGCTACCGATGAGCAAAAAACGGAGATGAACAGATCATCTGCCAATCTTTTAATCATTGCCGATCAGTTTGAAGAGTTCTTTACAAATCCTGAAAATTTTTATAACGAAGCCCCATCTCAAGATTCTCAAATTATTGTTAATATATTGCTTGAGACGGCAAAAATTGCCTTGGAAAAGAACATACCCGTCTACATAGTATGTACTATGCGATCCGATTATATTGGCCAATGTTCCGCATTTAGGGGACTTCCCGATTATATCGGCTTTTCACAGTTTTTTGTCCCCAGGTTAAAACGAAAGGATTTAAAACAGGTTATTGAGGAACCTGCCATACTGAGCGGTAACCGGATTTCTCAGCGGTTAGTCGAACGATTGGTTTACGACCTTTCCGAGGGTGTGGATCAGCTACCGATCCTGCAACATGCACTCAACCAGATCTGGAGAGCAGCCGGAAATGGAACGGATGAGATGGACCTGATTCACTATGCCATGGTTGGTGGAATGCCCGCAAATGAACTTCCTGATGAAGATCAGAAAAATTTCCTAAACTGGTACAAGGAGCAACCTGAACACCAGCGTGGCTACTACAAGGACACAGGACTTCACCGTGTCATTGAAATACACGCTGATCTCCTTTTTGAAAATGCCTGGGAATACTATGTTGCAGAACATCCTGACGAAATGATTTCAAGGGGTCAGGCTGCCCGGATCATAACCACTGCTTTCACCTGCCTTACCAAAATTGACAACAGCCGTGCTGTTCGCAATAGGATGAGCATTGAAGAGATCACGGAAATTATCCATTCGCCAGGAATAACTTCGGAAATTGTAGGTAATCTACTCAATATTTTCCGGGAAGAAGGCAACTCTTTTATCCGTCCATATAAAACAGAGGATCTCGAAACCCAATCGCTTTCATCTGATACGGTTTTGGATATTACTCATGAGAGCCTGATTCGAAACTGGACACGCCTCAAAGAGTGGGCAAATCGAGAATATGAGTTCTTTTCGACCTATCAGGATTTCAAAAAGCAGCTCGACCGGTGGAAATCCAGCGGTAAGAGCAGCAATTTCCTATTGCCCATAGGGCCTTTGTCCTACTTCGAAAACTGGTATGCTGAGTGCCGTCCGAATGCGAGTTGGATCAGGCGCTATTCTGAGATCGACGGCAATAAAGAAACCGAACTCGAAAATGCAGAACTGCAGCTCACTGAAATCAGGCAATTCTTAAAGTGGAGTGCACGGAAAGTAGCCGTTCCGCGTGCATTTATGAAATACGGTCCAAAGCGAATTACTACGGGTTTTGCAATCACTGTAATGTTTATTCTTACTATATTTTATTGGATTGACGCTGAGCAAAAACAGAACGACCACGTTATCGACAATATCCTCACCCGCTCAACCGCACTGCTGCAAAGCAACGAGGTAAATAACGAGATCAAGGCTGACTATTTACTGATTAATGAACGGTACGAACCTGGATCCCTTCAAACAAATCTGTCACAATTTAATACTCGATCCGGATTAACCCTCACTATTGAGCTGTATAAGCAGCTGCTAATGTACAATAAATACGACAAAAGTGATCTAAAAAATGAGCTTATTGAACGAATAGATGTACATTTTAGTGATTTATTGCAACAGAATTCGGATCTGCCTTTCCTACTGAATGAGCTAAACCAATTTACAACCATGCTGGCCTATGATCATTACTACAATCCCGGCAGAGATAATGAAACCATACTACGTAATTATGCAGATTCAGGGTATGAACTGACTCTGAAATTTTACCGCGACGGATCACTGTTCAGGTCCACAATCCCCCTGGAACTGAACTATACCATTCAGCAATGGCTTACATTCGGGACAGCATCAGCGGAGAAATCGGAACAACTGCTTCAGCTAATCTCTCCTTTTGAAAATTCGGATGCACAAAATTCTTTTCAGATTTACTATCCCCGCGGCAGCTATGAAGTGAACGGCAGAATTTCCAATAATTTTAACGGCGGTTATCACACGCTTGCCTCACTCTATGCCTCTACAGGCAATGTTGGGAAAGTAATTGAAAGTTTTGAGAAAATTAGGGAGACAGGTCAGGATGATTATTTTATCGGCAGCTTGTTTAATAATTATAACCACATTTTGGGAATTTTTTATCAGTTCGGGCATCGCAACAGTGCTGCGCCGATGATTACCTGGCTTGGAAAGAACTATGAATCGAACGTGCCGCTTACCATTTATCGCAACGCCGTAATCCGTTCAGGGTATATGTCATCCATGTACCGCACTAATATTGACAGAAATATTTTTAGAGCATTTGGCGGTTATTTCTTTCCTAATCTGACACTTGCTGACCGTGAACTGTATGAGGCTCTTAACAATGATTATGAAAATCTGATCCAAAGCATTCAGGATCCTGACGAAAGAAACTTTCTGCTGGCGACCAATAAAAAACGCCATGCTATGTTCGATCATAAATACGCATTCGATCGCGGAATCGATCCCGATTTTAATAGACTGAACACACTCTTAGATAACGCTCTCAGCCATTTTCGTGATGTAAACGAGGATTTCCTGAATGAGAGTATACCCGTTACAGTACCTTATTTTGGTGAAGGGGTACGAAGCCGCCAGTATGAGCGTCGTGAGCTTTTTATTTATCCCGATTATATGGAAGGCTGGTTCAGCAAAACATACCACACTGATCTATTTTTCAATTATATCGATAGAAATAGCCTGTTTGAAGAATTCTACAGAACTCCTGAAGAACTTGATTTGATACATTTATGGCTTGCCAAAGCTTATGAGAAGAAGCCCAATATGGGCTACTTAAAGTTTGACAACGAATATCCACTCTCAAATCAGGTCCATTCCCGAATCCTTTCGCTGATGGAGACCCATCCTGAAGGTGATACATTCGATCTCAATTTGTTGAGTCTGATCATGGCAAATAATGAATTTGAAAACGGTAATATTGAATCCGCAATGATTCATTACAACCGTTTTGACAATCAGAACTTTCAGTCTTCACGAGACCGCTATGAATATATTGAAACCACTTTTTTCATGAACCAAATGAAAGATCTGTCAGTGAACCTGGCACTGAACGGGTATCAAGAAGATGCCGTTGAAATGGCCGAAATGTTCGAAAGAGAACACGAAAAAGCTTACGCCTATATTTTTATGGCAGAAAACGTCTACCTGGAATCTCAGTCGCCAACCGCCTTTGTCTATCTGGATTCTGCCCTCACCAAAGCAAGCCGTATAAACTTTTCTCAATTTGATTTTGGTGTTAATACTCAGATTGATATTCGCCATAATTTGGTTCTGTTGCTTTCAAGAATCGGAGGACGTGAACTCAACCGTATCTCCGACGATGTCATAAGGGAAGTGATTGAAGGAACTAAATTTCAAAGTATTGCAAGCAGGGTGTATGGTGTGTCGGAAGAAGGTAATTTTTACAGGGCATTTACTGCAATGCCGCCAACTCTTACGGAGAGCCAAGAGCTGTTTCTACAAACTATCATGTTGTGGCAGGCATCTCTTGCCAAAGAAACGGAACAGGAACAAAACCGATGGGAACCCATGGATGAGTATTTCACTCACGACTTTAACTATGTATTTTATCTACCTAACTAATGAGTAAATACAACACACTATATTACCTTCTGATTCTACTGCTCATAACAGGAGCCTTTGCTTCCATGGCACAGAACGCATACGGTATTAAATTAATGGGTGGAGTGGCAACGGTATTTTGCATCCTCTTTATCTTCCAGGCAGTGGAATATTTCAAAAAGGATACAGCAAAAACTATTCCTCTCATTGAACTCATCTGCCTTGCTGTACTGTCCGGAATTATCAGCCTCCGTATATTTTATATCCACTTCCTCTATGCCGAACTCCTGTTTGGATTGGCCGGATTCACCCTGTTCATTGTTTACGCAATTAAATTGGTTTCAATCTATCCCCGGATACGCAATGAGAATACGTTTCTCTCGTGGATGGTCCTGCTATTTTTCGGGAGTCTCAGCCTTTTTGTACTTTCTCTCACTATAACCCCCTTTATTCCCTGGCTAGCTGAGCCGGCAGGAATGGCGGCATTTGTTTTGATCCTGCTCTTTGCAGCCGCATCTCTGACAAAAAGAGAGGTACTTTATGAAGGTGAAAACGTGAACGCTCTGAAAATCGCTGTACATGCAGAACCCAGGGCACTGATGCTGCTGTCACTTTTTGTTTTATTCAGTCTATATATTGGGTTGAATAAAGTTAACCTGATACCGGCCATATACTCTGACGAATTTCCCAGTACATATTTCGATCTTGTCAACCGGGCAGAGATTGGCGAAGATGAACCCTCCGATGGCCAATATAAACATGAACGGTTCAAACAGGAATATGATAAGTTTATAGAAAAACACTCAGATACATTTAAATATTAAAATCCGTCGACCTGCTGAGATTGACTACTGCTTCTGACGTTCTAAGCTCCACTCCTTGTTTTGCGAGCGCAAATAGGTTTCACTCTTCAGTACAAATGCATTAAAGTGCGCATCATCCTCAATTGATTTATGTTTTTCCATGAGCGTTCCTAGCCCCTCAGCCATTTGTTGATACTTAAACTCCATCTCTTTGGTGTTATTGGATTCTGAATAAGTGGAAATCAGGGCGATAAAACCAACCATCATTCCAATCAGGCTAATATCGACAACATAAACGGGAAGCGTATAAAATTCGCCAATGATGTTTAGTGTACCCCATACCAAAGATAATGTCAGAAAAAGATAGATCACGGATTTATATAGAATCAATTTTTTCCTTAGATCAGCACGCTTCTTGTTAAAATACGTGAGCTGGTCCGACAGACGATACTTATAATAGTACTCTTTTTTTTGAGACAATGTAAACGTTAGAGCACGCTGTTTCAAACCAATGAGCCTACTTAAATTTATCTGGTACCCGTGCCACAGAAAAGGTTTTAGGTGATCAATGTACCATTCAAACTCACTCTCCGAATAACACCCTGATTCATTGTTTTCGGACCGAATATTAAATAGATAGAACCAGATCTCACTCCGAATTTGTTCCGCTTTTGCACGATCCTGAGTCCATTTACTGAAACTGGTTTTATCCGACAGCCTCAATTGTAGTGTCACAAATATCCCGGTCATAGAGATAATAACTGCAATAATCCGTACAAACGGTGCATAACCCCAAAATAAATGATCCGGTATGTTTGCAAATTCATCAGAAAAAACGATGATGGCCAAAATGATAAGTCCCGCTATCAACCTCTGTTTCCATTTATTTTGATGGTATGAAGCAGATTTGTCCAGCTTCATGAATACAGGAATCAATGATTCCAGCATATAAACTTCGTTTGGCTTCTCTTTATTAACAGGCCACACCAGATGAACGCCGATACGTCTTTTTTTTAGATCCTCCACAAAATGGGAGGTCCCACCCTTTTTCAAAGCTTCTTGTGGTCGCATTAGGGCCATAGCCGACACTAACTCTTTGTTCCCTCCTGCTTCTTTCAGTGCATAATCTATCATCGCCCGATTGCACTCCTCGAATAGATTACTATCACCATTCTCCTGATCAATGTATATTACACGCTCCGCCTGTTGCAGAACCCTCTCAAACTCTTTTTCCCACATACTGTTCTCTTCTTCTCCATCTGTTTTTTTATACAGTACGGACTCCTTTAGAAATCGCTTTTTTTCAAATGGCAGGAAAATAACAAGTGGAATACCTCTATGTAAAACTTCATCGGCAAAGATCATGTCGCCACCCGCCCCCAGACTGGTTATAGCGACTTCCGGAGCGTCATGATGAATCTCTTCGTTGAGGTATGTTTTGATCAGTTTTCTCACATCCTCAATCATGTCAACTGTAAACCGTTTCTCTTTTCGATCTGTATCATCAATCAGATGTCCAGTAAAGATAAAAGAACGTCTTGTATTACTGTAATTTGCCATAAATTTTCGTCAGTTTTGTAGTCTCAAAGAGCAGATACATCATTTATTGAGGAAATTTAGGTTCGGGATAAATACTTGATGCTTATGAATGATTTGAAGACTTTACGGTGGAGGGTACTGTAATGATTGGAATTGAAAAATAAAAGGTACTCCCTTTATTGACTTCAGAACCAACCCAAATTCGGCCATTCAAATTATCTATAATTTTTTTGACCACAGGTAAACCCATTCCAGTACCACCATATTTATTCTCTTTATCCAAACGCTGAAAAATGATAAATATCTTTTCGCAATACTCAGGATCTATACCTTTACCATTATCTTTTACTGAAAATATCCACTCCTCTTCTTTTTCTTCAGCTTGAATTAATATTTTTGGGTCAACTCCTTTTCGACCATATTTAAGTGAGTTTTCAATTAAGTTTTGAAATATTTGTATGAGTGGAGAGCGATAAAACGTAAGAGTGGGTAGTGTCTCTACTTCAATAGTTGCATTTTGTTCTTTAATCAGTTTTTGATTCATCTGAAGCACAAAATCAACAAGTTCATTTAAGTCAACAGTCTCCATTTTATCCTCATTTTTACCCACTTTTGAAAAATCAAGCAGATCTAAAATGATCTGTTTCATTTTTTCAGCACCATCCATAGCATAATAGATGTACTGAAGGGCTTTTTCATCTAGTACATCGCCGTATTTCTCCTTAAGAAGCTTCATAAAGGAGGCTATCATACGTAAAGGCTCTTGAAGATCATGAGAGACTACATAAGCAAATTGTTCTAGTTCTGCACTAGAAACCTGTAAATCCTTGGTATATTTCTTTAGTGTTTCATTTACGTTTCTGAGTTTTATTTCATTTTCTTTCTGATCTGTGATATCAGCAGCCCAACCGGCTACGGCTCCCTCTAATTCAGGAATTCCTTTTAGAAGAAACATGTTTGATTGGTAATATTTTACTCCCTCTGATGTATTAACTTTTTCAACAAAAGTAATACTACCTTTATTCTTTACTCTAATATCATTTTCATCAAATTGTCTGGCTGTTTCATTATCAAAAATCTCACTGTTATTTTTTCCAATCATGGTTTTTTTATCAAGATCAAATAGCTTAATAAATTGTTGGTTAACAAAGTAAAATTTTCCCTCTTTGTTTCTTATCCAAACCGGCAGCATGGCTTGATTGGTAATAATTTCCAACAGCATTCGATTTTGTCTGGAAGCTACTTCGGACTTTTTAAATTTCTTTCGCTCCTCATATTCATGAATACTTCTCTCTGCAACCGGTGCCAAATTGGCTTCCGCATTATTTTTCATTAAAAAATGAGAGGCCCCTTTTTTTATAAGATCTGCAGCTTTTTCCTCTCCAATATGACCGGAAATAATAATAAACGGGATATGACGACAATGTATATTTCTATAGGAGAGTGCATCCATTCCGGAATATTGATGCAATCTAAAATCTGAGATAATCAGATCCGGGTCATAATTCCGGACACACTCTTCAAATTCTTTTCCATTTTGTGCAATTTTGATGTCGAATGTCAAAGATGATTTTTTCAAGTACTGCTTCATCAGTGATGCATCCACTTCATTATCCTCAAGTAGGACCGTTTTATAAATCATTGGTTGTTTCCGTTGAGTGTTTTCGGGGGTCTGTTTAGAAGCATCCAATAAAGGCCTACTTCTGCAATAGAATTCATAAACTTCTTAAAATCTACAGGTTTAACAATATAACTGTTTGCGCCCAGATCGTAGCTTTTAGCAATATCTGATTCCTCTTGAGAAGAAGTCATGATCACTACCGGAATACGTTTTGTCTCCTGATGTTTACGAATCTCCTTTAAAACGCTTAATCCATCTACTTTTGGCATTTTCAGATCCAATAGTATCACCTTGGGTATCTTTATAACATTTTTTTCTTCATGGATTCCTCTGTTAAAAAGATAATCCAAAGCCTCTTCCCCATCCTTTACCCATGCAATATTATTAGTCACATTGTGCTTTTTCAGAGCACGTATTGTTAAATCTGCATCTCTTTTGTTGTCTTCACACAATAAAATGTCCAGTTGTGGCATTTGTCTCTTTTTTAATTTTAATTTAATATTGATGGTTTAAAATCTTCTATTGAGCTGTTTAGTTTTCGTTTATAATTTCATTATACTAATTAGTAACGTTAGTAACAGATTGCATTCTCTATAATTTTCTACTGAAAAATGAGTACTACTCAAAATTCCATTTCGCCAAGAAGATCAAAGATCCTTGATGTTTTAAAAGAGGTCGGTGAAGCGATGCAAATTCGCGACATTGTTGAGAAAACAGGTTTAGATTATGGTAATGCCAGAAGTGCATTATCGGAAATGACCTCCATGAATTTGATAGCCCGCGTTAACAGAGGTGTATACGATCTGCCAGACAGAGTGGAAAAAAAGGAAATGGATTCGCCTGATCATCCATTGCACAAAATTTTATTAAATCAGCAGATTCTAAAAGTTCTCCTCAATATTGTAATCACCAATAAAGCTTTAATGGAGGCACTATTATTGGGGCAACAGGAAATTATCCAGGCGCTGCGTACCATCAGTCCAAATAGTGAGGAGGGCGAAGAAGCAATCAAAAATCTGGAAGAAATATTTGCTAAACGAGTGGAATGGCATTTTGATGTGGCTGCAGAACAAGTGACCGCGCAATACACCAAACTACCTGAAGAGGTTTTTGATGTATTGGTTGCACCCCTTACCAGAGATAAGCAGTCTAAATCTAAAATTATGGATGCTTTCTCAACTCAAAGCCAATCTCCAACAAAGACAAAACGTACAAAGAAAAAGACAAAAAACAGCGAATAGTACACTACACATAAACCTCGTATGGTTACCGCACTGGCCTTGCTTGGTGGTGGCGCCTACTTCGTGTTTTACTGGGGTATCGCTTTTATCTACAATGTTGGTCGTTGGGGATTCAAATTGGGATGGTATTGACACGTTAGGTAACACCGCAAAATCAATACTTACATTAACTTATAATCTATTTTAATGTAGCAAACAGAGACTCGTTCAGGTTATGGGTGAGTCTTTTTTTATCAGATGAATCGGCTCACTATTTTCAATATTGCTGATCTCCGACAACTCCTCGCCCGGCGCCACCATTCGTAACCAATAGATTCCAGACAGTACAAGCATTACAGAAAAAAGCACCATCGTTGAAGTCAATGTTAATAATTCAAATTCAAGGATAAGTGCTGCTACTGTAACAGAAATAGATTGAGTAAACGTAAAAAGCAACCACTCCGTACTAAAAACGCGACCACGAAACAGATCCGGGGATCGACGCTGAAGCAATACTGTACTAAATACCCAGTTCGATCCGGACGCCATGTGAGCTGCCAATATGAATAAACTCATTAAAATTACCGATCCCATAAAACTGGCCATCGCATACATACAACCTGCAATAATCATAAAATAGCCGATTGCCTTAATCCAATTTGATTCACTTCTAAACAATCTGCGCCCAACAACCGGTCCCAATCCGGTTCCTACTCCTCGTGCAGCATAGAGAATTCCCAAACCAACACTCCCCATTAAAAGCACCTCTTCCGCTACAATAATGAGCATATAGACCAAAGCCCCTAAACTCATTGTAAATGTAGCTTTAGCAAATACAGGTCTCATTATCTGGGGATTTCCAATAATAAATCGAAATCCTTCAATGATTCCGGTCATTGGATTGCGATTATCATACTTTTCTCGACTTGTCATCTCTCTTTGGGGAATAACTGCACGATAAATAAACACCGCTGATAAAGCATAAGTGAGTCCATTTATCAAAAAAACCATATCTGTACCCAAATAGGCCGTAGCAAATCCCCCGATCGCCATTCCGGTTGTAAATATGATACTCCATGAAGCTGCAGACAAAATATTGGCTACAACCAATTCAGACGCAGATGTTACATTTGGAATAGATGATGTTTTAGCAGGCTCAAAAATAGCTGAAAACACCATTTGAAGAGCGGTTATCAGGTATGCCAGCCAGAGTAAATCTTCTGATTTAATCAAAATAAACCCGGTTACAAGTACACCCCGTGCAATGTCACTGATAATCATCAGTTGACGACGGTTAAACCGATCAGTTAAAAAACCGGCTATGGGTGATGAGACTGCTAAACTTAGCATTTTCACCACAATGATTAAACCCAGAAGAAGCTCAGAACCACTGTAAGCTTGTATGATTGCATAGACAGCTAAAATTCCAAACCAATCACCAAAATTGGAAACAATCTGTGCCAGCCACAATCTGCGATAATTTTTGTTACCCGATACCAATTCGATATAGGGTGCCAGTTTGCCTTTCAAAAAAACAGTGATTAGAGATTGAGATGATATAGTAACACCTTGAAAGAATTGTTAGTTGTAAAAATGGTGATCATCTATTTAACACCTGTGCTTCCAAATCCACCTTTACCTCTTTCAGTTGAAGGTAATTCAGATGTCTCTTCTATGGATATTTGTATTACCGGTGCAATAACCATTTGTGCAATACGATCACCAAAATTGATCAAAAATGAGTGTTCTCCATGATTGATGGCTAATACTTTTACCTCTCCCCTATAGTCAGAATCGATGGTACCCGGCGAGTTTAGCATGGTTATTCCATTTTTGTATGCCAATCCACTTCTGGGACGTATTTGAGCTTCATATCCATCAGGAAGTGCCATTTTAAAACCTGTCGGAATCAGCATCCTCTGACCGGGTAATAAATCGATGGGTTCACGATTAGCAGATCTGATATCCATTCCGGCAGATCCGGACGTTTCATAGGATGGAAGTTCTATATCCGGGGCGCCTTCTAATCGTTGAAAATAGACCTTAATCTTCTCATTCACGCTCATAGGATATTAATTTCACTTTTACATTTCCAAATATGATCCTTACATGAGCCTCCACGGGTATTCTTAAGTCATCCGTTGAAAACCAGGACTTAAAGGTCCCTCGGAATCCAAAGGGTCCTTCCACATCAGCCGTGCCCTCACTCAGGTAAGTTGGAATCGGTTCATCAAAAGCATCATAACTGCGATATTCAACTGTATCACTGCTTCCGGCTCTCACTGTTCCTTTCTCATTTTCTGTATAGACGGGCAACTCATATTGCTCTTCAAATCCTGCAAATAGTCTGGAGTAGTAAAAAATAATATCCCCTCCACTTGCCGGTTCTTCCAATTCCAAACTCTCTTGATATTCCCCTCTTTCATAAAAATGAACCATTCCTTCTTCTCTGTCAAATATGACTCTCACACGATCATACTCTTCATCATGAATATCATCGCGCCAAAATAGATGACTGAAAAGCCATTGATCGTTAGACTGAAAAATCGATTCGTAGTTTACAATACGAGTACCCACAAACAGCAGTCGGTTATTAGATCGAATACGTGTTCGGAGGTGATAGGCTTTTTCACCATTAAACGTTGTATCAGGCAATAATTCAACATCGATCCACCCCAATGTCATAAATCCGTAACTTACTTCGTATTCAAACGTTTCACGGGCATTTATTATCTCTTCCAGAGTCGGCGCAGTTTCCTTTTCATAAGACAATACAGACTGCGAGTACGCATCACTTATAGTAAAAGTAATCAATAAAGCCAGTATCCAGTTACTCCACGAAATGTTCAAAAGCCTCCTCATCATATCCCACCAAAATCGCTTCTTCATTAATTAAAACAGGTCTTTTCATCATTGTTTGATTTTCTAACAGCTGATTAAAAAGCTCATCATCATTCAAATCCTTGTCATTCAATCCCAACTGTCGCCATTTCATTCCTTTTTTATTGACCAGTACATCCAACCCGATTCGGTGGACAAATTCTGCCAGTTCTTCACGCGTCAATGGCTCTTTTTTTAGATCATAAAATGCAAACTCAATCTTTTGTTCCTTTAACCAGAGTAAGGTATCTCTTATTTTATTACAGTTTTTTATTCCGTAAACCTGTATCATTTGTAGTATTCTTTTATTTGACTTAACTCCTAAAATAAGACATTATTTAAAGGGATTCATCGATAAATAATATCCATTATCATTTGTTAACGAACCGAACAGAAGTTCATGTCAAATTCTTCAAACAATATTTTTTTCCATACCCTATTAGTTCCTGTACTATCTCTTCTTCTAATCAGTTGTAATCAAAATAGTGATCAGAGAGATTTCGAACAGCAGGCATTCAGTGAACCTTCAGGAATTACTGAAACAGATCAAAATGGCGGAATTATCAATCGTGATCCGGATGATTGGAGAATTGCGCCTTTTTTTCAAGGTGATATTGAACTCATATCCCCCCCATACCCAAATCCGGTTCAAACAAACGATCGCCTTACCATTAATATCCAGGTAAATTTTCTAGATCGGATTAGTGGAATCTATATTCGGGTTTTTCGTTTTAACAATTTCTACCAAATTGATGACAGACCACAGGTTTCAACAGGGATTACCACATTTACTATCGATCCTAATATTATTGCCGGTGGAATTCCTAATCCACAGGGAACTTATCGTTTAATCATTCAGGATGAGAATGAAAACGTAATTACATATGGTGACATTGAGTTACAATAGTCTAAACCTTGTCCCTTATTGATCATTTCCATATAAGATTATGTTATGCCTAGAGATAAACTGACCGGCTCTGAAAAAAAAATTTTAAGAGAATTGATTTTTCCTGAGACATTTGATCATATTATCAGTGAAACAGAATTATCCTATGGAGAAATTCGTAATGATTTAATACAACTGATGAATCATGGTTACATTGAGGTTTATCAGAGCGATTCAAAACAATCAGGAATCTATTTTGACTCCGATAATGTGCAATATTTTTCATTTAAAGCTACAAAAACAGGTTTAAAAAAAATACAAAATGATACCGTTTGAGACAGAATTTAACGGGGAAAAAATTAGTGTAGAACTGAATGATGAAAGTGATTCAGCAATAATAAATGGTAAAGTGGTTCACTTTTCAATTGTTGAAAATGATCATCATCGTTTTTTACTCAGAGTTGGAACAAAA
>Ga0136558_1000630_pt1 | contig 19027 bp, 20 predicted proteins | sample AntRauTorckE6833_FD_101391 | JGI IMG/M metagenome (GOLD analysis project Ga0136558, IMG submission 101391) | Saline lake microbial communities from Rauer Islands, Antarctica - Metagenome Torckler E6 #833 | ecosystem: Environmental > Aquatic > Non-marine Saline and Alkaline > Saline | place...
ATACAATTTACACCTAACAAGTACCTAGTACCTGTGCAGCAAGCCTATCCAGACCTTTCAGCACGTTACGAGCATGCTAGAACCTTGCCTAAACAGATAAGAAAAGCCACCGAAGCGGCTATAGAATCGGAATGGTACACCGGGAGGGATTCGAACCCCCGACCCTCTGTTCCGAAGACAGATGCTCTAATCCGCTGAGCTACCGGTGCTTAACTGTTATATTATACGGATAAAACCGCAGTATATGGTAATGTGCCGACAGGTACCTTGCGGATTGTAGCGGTGATATCATGAATCTTGCAGTAAACTGCGTCCGCAGAGCTACCGGTGCGGACCATTACTGTGTTAAAACAAATCAACACTAGGGTATTCTAGCAGATAAAACGTTGAATTAACAGGGATAATCTGCTATAGTCTCATCCGTTGTAACAAATTATAATTATGGGCCAGTAGCTCAGCTGGTTAGAGCACCTGCCTCTTAAGCAGGGTGTCGAGGGTTCGAGTCCCTCCTGGCCCTCCAATTCATGAAGCCACCTTGTGTGGCTTCATGAATTGGAGAATTAGTGGGCTCGAATCCTCGACACGCCAAAAGGGTGTCGAGGGGGAGAACTGCCAGTGGCAGTTTGGACGGGAATAAACTCTTGCAAACTGGTTTTGCAAAGATGTTTTTCTGGGGTCGCCAGAGGTGACCGAGTCCCTCCTGGCCCTCCAGTTCCATCTAAAACATTCAAGTGTTGTTAGAGTCATTAAGATTGTGTATTCATTTTTCTTGGGCCTCCTGCTTGTTATATTCGTTGGGGTTGGCATTAGTACCTTTTAACCGGCACCGGAATATCCGGAATACCCCGTAGAACTACAGAGTATTCGGGAAGAACCGACAGATGAATAACGCGCACTCGAGCAGGATTATATGACCAAAGTAGCGTTGACAGAAGACGATATGAACGTATGCAACCGCAATGTATCAATCGCGATATTAGTTGCTTCGATAACCTTGCTGTCAATCAGTATTGTATTTGAGCGGAAGATAAAACTTATATCTGATGGCATTATGCTTGGTGGGTTATTTACGTTGTTGTATAGCATTGGGCGTGGGTTTGCCTCTGATGACGGTAAGTATGTGTTTGTGGTCGTGAGTATCTGCCTGGTAGTCGTGCTGTATCTTGGCTATCATCGTTTTGGGAAAGTTCCAAAAGTGAGCAAGAAAAAATAGCTCCCGTAAAACATGTTTATAGTATCTTAGTGCACCTCTATTCGAGTAGAGTATACCAAAGAGTATGAGCACCAACGCATCGCGACTCAGGCAAGTAGAGAATGAAGTCGTATTCAGGGAAGCTAATGAACGGGTTGTCGAGGGACTAGATAGCTTAGATAAGATGGCTGACACCGAGGGGTACACCGAAATTCCTGATAAAGAAGACCTGCAACTTCATTTTTACTGTGAATGTTCTGATGAGAATTGCAGGGAGCGAATTGTTATGAAGTTGAGCGAGTACGATGACCTACACAACAACAGAAAACTGTTTATCGTGATGCCAGAGCATGAAGTTAAAGAGATAGAACGAATTAAAGATGCCAACGATGAGTATGCGGTGGTCGAAAAACGCCTGGAGCCTTCGGAAACGGCAGAAAAGCTCCAGTCAACGCCGACAAAAACATTTAAACGCTGGAAATTACGGTTAGTGTGATATATGTCTCAAAACGTTTGTGGCAATAATGGTATAACCGTAAGTATTATTATGCAAAAAAGAAAAAACGTATGAATCTTTCATATCAGTTACCAGTACCAGAAATTGAGTCACTATGTCTGCCGGAGCCAGAGTCAGCCCGGGTGCGCCCCAGCAAAACATCAATATTTGAAAATTGTCAGGGAATCTTGCGGGAGCATGTAGAACTACAGAGGTTACACGTCCAGACCCAGACAGAACTTCAGGCATCAGAGAACAGACTTATCGTTGCTCGTAACCTCTGTATGATGTACGGAGTAGAGCCTCCCACTGCTGTGGGTGAGGATGGTCAGGGCTCCGGCGATGTTTCTTTGTCGTCTGTCACTTTGAGGGCAGTGGAGTAGTAGTTCGTAATTGGGAGGTGGCTGGAGTTTTTCTCGCCTATTACTTTGTGGTAATGTTCATAATTTTTCGTCTTGACTTTATCACGGATAGGACTATGCTACGTGGTAATCGTAAATTAAATAATCACCAAAAAAGGTATTTGACATGAGCAATGCGAGTGAATTGTACGATGGAATTTTTCCGTCACGCGAACAATTAACGTTATTAGACGGGACTGTGCCTGCTGTCACGTTATCAGAAAGCCAGGAAGCCTGTGTTCAATTTGTCCCTGATGAGTCGGTGTGTGTAGACGAACAATTAACGCTTGATGATTATATTCTGGAAGCGCTATGGGAAAAAAGACAGCATTACGGACAGCTCATACTTAACGCCTGCACACATAAGCCATGTCAAGAAGAGTTGATTTCTGAGGCGGCCACTAAGCTGGCAGCTGTCAAGAGTCTGTACACTGATACGGGGTCTGCGGCATTACACTTTGCTAAAAAAAGCGCCTAAATATCAGCAAACGGATTGTAGAGTTTTAGCGAACTATCGCTGAGCTCAATCCGCAACAGTTCGTTATATTTTGCAACCCTATCAGTACGGGACAGGCTACCTGTTTTAATTTGTCCGGCTCCAGTGCCAACGGCCAGATGGGTTATAGTTGTGTCCTCGGTCTCTCCGGATCGGTGAGAAATGATAGTGCTCCAGCCGGCGTCTTTTGCGGCACGGACTGCCTCTAGGGTCTCAGTAAGTGTACCTATTTGGTTTGGTTTTATCAGAATAGAGTTTGCGGCATCCAGATCTATGGCTCGCTTGAGCCGCTCGGTGTTTGTAACCAGCAAGTCGTCACCTACGAGCTGAGTCGAAGGGAGTGTTCGTCGAAGGTCGGTCCAACCACCCCAATCGTCTTCGGCCAGGCCATCCTCTATCGAAACGATTGGGTACTGTCGGCAGATGTGTTTGTACCAGGCGGCAAGCTCCCCGCTGGAGACCTGCGCATTGTCTGCCACGAGTTCGTACATGCCATTAACGAAAAACTCGCTGGCTGCCGCATCAATACTAAAGACAACATCCTTCACATAGGTATGTTTGGTGCGCTCCACTGCAGTCTGCATATACTGGAAGGCTTCACTGTTACTGTCTTGTAGGCGTGGGGCATAGCCGCCTTCGTCGCCGACAGAAGTTGCGTAGCCCGCGTCACGCAAGACTTCGGCAAGTTGATGGAAAACGTCGGCTCCTATCTCTACCGCGTGGTGAAACGTTTTTGCGCCACGTGGTATTATCATAAATTCTTGGATATCAGACGTTCCAGCAGCGTGTTTCCCGCCATTGATGATATTTATCATCGGCATCGGGAGGCTCATAGTGGGCTTGCCGGCAAGCTCGTTGATGTGGCTGTAGAGCGCGACTTTTTTGCTCATGGAAGCGGCGTGAGCCACTGCAAGAGATACCGCCAAGGTTGCGTTTGCGCCAAGGCGCTGTTTGTTGTCTGTGCTATCAAGCTCGATCATGACTGTATCAATCTCTTTTTGATTGTCCGCTAAGAGTCCGCGTAGGGCAGGTAGTATTTGTTCATGAATATTGTCAACGGCTTTTTGAACCGATTTTCCACCAAAAATAGACCCCCCGTCACGTAACTCATGCGCTTCGTGCTCGCCGGTCGATGCCCCTGATGGAACTGAAGCTCGACCGAAGCTACCGTTCTCGAGCAATACGTCTGCCTCCACGGTTGGGTACCCGCGTGAATCCAGAATCTGCCGAGCTATAATATTCTTTATATTCATTCCCTCTATCATCGCATAAAGCTTTTGCTTATGCCATAATTAAAAACGATATGGCTCTATTATATTTTTATGATGCAACTGACCTGGATATCCAGCAGATAAGCGATGGGTTAAGAGACACAGACCACCATTGGGAGTATGTCCGGGATTCACTACGTCTCGATAATCTAAATCCGGATACCGAAGTTTTATCGGTATTTATCTCTAGCCACGTAACAAAGGAAGTGCTTGATCGTCTGCCGAACCTTCGCCTTATTGCCTGCCGCTCGACTGGTTATAACAATATCGACATGTTGGAAACGAAAAGTCGTGGCATAACGGTTGTGAACGTGCCAACGTACGGCGAAAAGACCGTAGCCGAGTACACCTTTATGCTGTTATTGGCATTACTAAGAAGGCTTCCGCAGACAATGTCAGCGGTACCGCTTGAGGGCGTTGCGTTGCGTGGTGTTGATATTTTTGGCAAAATGCTCGGTGTTATCGGGGCTGGTCACATTGGGCAGCACGTTATTCAAGTCGCGAAGGGCTTTGGTATGGAGGTGTTGGTCTACGATGCATTTCCGGACGATACCTTAGCACTGGAGCTTGGTTTTCGCTACGTAGCCTTATCTGACATTGCAAAAGAGTCAGATGTCGTTACGCTCCATGTACCGTTATTGCCGGAAACAAAACATTGTATCAATGCAGAATTCTTGGCCCAGATGAAACCGTCGGCTATTTTAGTGAACACTGCCCGGGGCGAGCTGATAGACAGTGGCGCCTTGATACATGCACTGAATGATAAACGTATTGCCGGCGCCGCACTTGACGTGCTCGAAGGCGAGCAGCTTATGCATTTGGACGAGGAGGTTGCACTGCTTCGTAACCCGCACCCGCCGACAGAAGCATTAGCCCAAAGCGTACAATTACTGGCGCTCCAGAAGATGCCAAATGTTATCATAACTCCACATAATGCGTTTAATACCGTAGAAGCGATTGAGCGAATTAATGCAACCACAACCCAAAATATCAAAGATTTTTGGCAGGGTGTTACGCTACATAAAGTGGAAGCGCCAAAACAAACCAGTGGCAAACTTATTATTGCTCGCCACGCAGAGTCGGAATGGAATGCGACCGGTCAGTGGACCGGATTAACAGACGTTCACTTGAGCGAAAAGGGTTTTCATGAGGCAGCGTTGCTAGGCTTAACCCTCAAGGATGTCGTTCTAGATCAAGCGTATTGTTCACAGCAGATTCGAACCCTAGAGACGCTAGAAGGGATTTTAAACACATCAGGAAACTTAGACACCCCAATCGAGCGTTCGTCGGCCATCAATGAGCGCGACTACGGTCAGTATACTGGAAAGAATAAATGGGAGATGCGTGATTTAGTGGGAGATGACGAATTTCATGCAATCCGTCGAGGCTGGGATCACCCGGTGCCGGATGGCGAAACACTCAAGACCGTGTATGGGCGCGTCGTGCCGTTTTATCGTGACGTTGTGCTTCCTCAGCTACATGCCGGCAAGAACGTGTTGCTGGTGGCGCACGGCAATAGTATTCGCGCACTGAATAAATACATAGAATCAATCAGTGACCAAAACGTAGAATCACTCGAAATGGTGTTTGGTACGGTGCTTTTATATGATCTCGATGATGCCGGCCGAATACTACACAAGGTAGAGAGAAGTATAGACTCACCCCCTCCTAACGCCTAAATGTAGGTTTGCTTTGCAAGAAACCACCACTGGCTGTCCAGCTCCGCCGTGCTACAATCCATAAGATATGAAGATATTAAACGGCAGTGAACTAGCTGGTTTTATTAAGGAGCGCCAAGCCAAGCAGGTGCGAGCACTTCGCCAAGCCCACGATGTCTTTCCGAAGCTGGCTATTGTGCAGTGTAAGGACGATCCGGTTATCGACACCTACGTACGCCTAAAAAAGTCGTACGGAAGTGACATCTTGATTGAGGTTGACGTGTACAGAATTTCCCAAGATAAAGCAGACGAGACGATCAGTGTCTTAAACAATGATCCGAGCGTGCACGGCATCATCGTGCAACTTCCGCTTGCTGATACGTCAGAGACCGATCGGGTCGTCTCGCTGGTAGAACCTGAAAAAGACGTTGACGCTCTTGGCCCAGACGCTACCTTTGAGCCAGCCACGCCGATGGCTATTATGTGGCTCTTAGCGGGGTATAACATTGACCTAGCGGGGAAGAAAGTACTACTCATAGGTAGGGGTAAGCTAGTCGGCGCACCGCTTGAGAAGATACTGCAAGCCAACGACATAGACGTCGCGGTTGCAGACAGGTCCACAAAAGAACTTGACGTGTTAAGTAATTCCGCAGACGTTATCATAACCGCTACTGGTAGTCCCGCTATACTGTATTCAAATATGGTGAAGGAAAGAGCTGTTGTTGTGGACGCTGGCATTGCCAGCGAAGCCGGAAAAACCGTCGGAGACGTCGCCCTCGAGCTGTACGAACGAGACGACATAACTATCACCCCATCTAAGGGTGGTGTTGGCCCGCTAACCGTCTGTGCGTTGTTTGAAAACGTTATCGGCGCCGCCCAAGCCAGTATTCGTCAGGAGGAAATGTAAATGAGCACACAGTACATTCAGAATATCGGTGTATTTGACTCTGGCGTGGGTGGTGAGTCGGTCGCTTCAGCGATAAAGCAGAAACTCCCCGAGAGTAATGTTGTATACGTTAGCGATTCAAAAAATATACCATACGGCACAAAGTCACCGGACGAGCTGTATGAACTTGTAGAGCCAATACTGCAAAAGCTGGCCAAGCATGTCGATGTCATTGTTATTGCGTGTAACACGGTCAGTACGACGCTGGCTCCACGATTACGAAAAACCATCAAAGTACCGATTGTAGCTATCGAACCAATGGTAAAACCGGCGGCAGAAATGACCTCGAGTGGTGTCGTGGCAGTGTGCGCAACTCCTACTACGCTCGCGAGTAAAAGGTATCAGGAGCTCAAAGATATCTATGTTTCAGACGTACTTGTTATCGAACCCGATTGTAGCGACTGGGCTGCTATGATCGAATCAAAAAAAATCGACAGAGAAAAGATAGCCCGCCAGGTTAATGACGTCTGCGAGAATGATGCTGATGTCATTGTCTTAGGGTGTACACATTACCATTGGATTGAAGAAATTATCAAAGAAGAAGCTGCTGGGCGTGCGCAGGTTCTCCAGCCCGAACAGGCGGTTATTAAGCAGTTGGAGCGAGTGCTTTCACAGACTGTTTAAATAATGTGCCACGTTCGTGGTAGTTTTTAAACATGTCAAAACTGGCACAACTTGGAGAAAGCAGAACGATGTCACCCGGTTTTGCATTTTCGCGCGCTGTTTGTACGATGCCTTCGATGCTGTCACTACCATCGACGATGTCCATGAAATCAGCGGTACGCAGAGCCTGTGCTATAGCCGGACCTGTCTTGCCGATGCAGATAACTGACCTAACGTTGTTGGCCGTAACGGCTTGCGCTAACGTATCATACAGGGCCCCTTTATCTGATCCGCCAACAATAAGTACTTTAGGCTGAGTGAACGCTTCAAGCGCGACGATGGTAGATTCGGGTGCCGTTGCAAAAGAGTCATCATAGAAGTTTACGCCGTCAATTTCAGCAACATATTCCAGCCTGTGCTCCAGCCCGCTAAATGTCGTAACAACCTTTTTAATGGCTTGTGTATCTTGTGCTATCTGCCACACGGCGGTAATCGCCGCACATACATTTTGCCAGTTATGCCGACCGAGTAGGCGAATATCCTGCACATTACATATAAATGTGCTGTCTATCACAACCTGGTCATCTACGATGTGCGCTCCTTCGTTATTCATGTAGGCGATTTTGTTCCCAGGACTACACGACGCAGTACGTCTTGAATCATCGCTTTTGGCGTAAAATATAGCAGTATCGTCGGTTTTTTGATGCACGAATAGCTGTTGTTTTGCCTGGACATATTCCTCAAAGTTGGTGTGCCAGTCCAGGTGCTCTGAGGTAATCATCAGACAGACGGAAATTTTTGGCGAGTAGCGGATGTCAATTAATTGATAATTTGCTAGCTCCAGCACAACCCAATCATCTGCTTTGATATCAGCAGGAGTTTCGGTCCTTTCCTCTTGGTGAAGCAGACCGGTGCCGTGTAGTAGTTCTAGCGGAGGGATGCCAATGTTTCCACCAAGGTGTACGCGGTGGCCCATTTGCTCAAGCATTCGGGCGATAAGCGTGCTCGCAGTGCCTTTACCTTTTGTACCAGTTACACCAATAATGTTTTGGGTGGGACAGACTCGCATAAATTCGTTGGTCACCGTGGTGACTTTTTGTAGAATATTTGGGGAATCAGGGTTTGCCGACTCGATAGCCTTGGGGTGTAATCCGGGAGTTCTTACCAGTAGGTCAAACTCGTCTAGATTCTGGAGATACCCGCCCCCAAGCTGAGACGAAACACCTTTTGGTACTGCTGTCTCAGGGTTCTTGTCACAAATGACAATAGTGTTATCTGCTGACTGCCAGTATTCAAACGCCGATTTGCCCTGTCGGTCAAATCCTAATAGTGCTATCTTCATACGCTAATTTTAGTAGTACCTTTTTAGGTTTCTATCTCGGCCGTAACCATTTCCGCGACTTGTCGAGGGGTCATTTCCGCCTTTACGATAAATCGGCGCACACCAAGTTCTTTAATAATAGCCGGAGCTTCCTGTTCGCCCATGTTGGTCAGGATAATTACTTTAATATCTTTGCCCCAGTCGGTCGCTCGAAGTTCTTTGAGCATTTCGTCCCCAGGCATTTCTGGCATCATCAGATCCAGCAAAATAATGTCGGGCTTCATCTCTTCGGCAAGGGCGAGCCCAAGCCTTCCATTCTCGGCTGTTTCGACTTCAAAGCCTTCAGCCTCGAACTTCATCCGGTACATTTGCGCTATTGCGACATCATCTTCAACGATTGCAATTTTTGTAGCCATATCCTTGAGTTTACGAGATATGCGCCTTAAACACAATTATTCCTGAGGTGAGCCAGTTGATGTATCGGTGTTACCAGCCAGCGTTTTTCCGACAATTTCAGCCAGCTGATTATGCGATAAATTGACTTTGACGATGTAGCGCTCAAATTTCAGGTCATCAAGTGAGAGAGGTGCCTCTGACTCACTGATATTGGTCAGGATAATTACTTTAATATCTTTACCCCAGTCACTAACTCGCATGCGCGCCAACACTTCGTCGCCGGATAATTGTGGCATCATCAGGTCTAATAATACGAGGTCTGGCATGGCTGTATGGATAAGATTGAGCGCTGTTAGTCCGTCATGAGCGACTTCGCACGTGTATCCTGCTAATTCCAGTCGCGTCTGGTATATTTCTGCTAGCATCTGGTCATCTTCGGCTATGACTATATTGGCCATATGGTTTGTTCTTTCGTTTGCTTAGCTACATTTTGGTCTATTGTCGCGCACCGGTCAACTTTTATTATCGTAAGGGTTCTACTTCAACTAACGTTAGGGTGGCGACGCTGGCAATTATATGGCTAACAATGTCATGTTGTTTTTTGGTTAGTTCGGAAGCTGCGCTGTTATGGAGCAGTGTTCCCTCTACGATAACCCTACCGTTTTCCTCCGAGTCCGTGTGCATAGAAAATAGGCGTTCTTGGTCGGGTATATGCTGCATGGCAAGATTACATACGAGGTCAGTTGTTTCCCAATTTGCAGTTTTTCTGTATATAATTCGGCCGTATTTTTTTTCTGAAGCCCATATCGGATGGATGAGGTCCCACGAACCTTCGTAGTAAGAAGATGTACTTACGTGTTTTTGTGATGATTCAATAGCTACCGCCATATAGCTGCATATCAGTTGTTCTTTGTTGGAGGCGTTTTCTATGCATCGGACTATGTCCGTCTGTAGATCAAAGTTTTGTGCACCGAATTCTTTATACCGTGACATGGATTCAGAAAACTCTGGATATGCTCGGTTCATTACTTCACAGAAGGGCTCTTTTGCCTCGGGTAGTCTCATGACTCACTTTCTTTCAGGCTTTGCTACTTTACTTAAATAATACTTTAATATTTTTACATAATTTCCAGTCAGTTTTAAAGCGTTCCTAAAATTACTCAACATGTTAAGTTTTGTATAGATGCCGGCCAAACAGCTACCTACAGATTTCTTGGACCACTTTAACGACCTCGCTAGGCGTATGGTGCGCCTTAACGATGTAGCGATCTATGCCCAGCAGACGCAGGCTCATCGGTGCCTCATCCCGACTGATATTGGTCAACACAATGACACGAAGATCTCCACCCCAGTCAGACTCTCGAACTTTTTCTAGCATTTTGTCACCTGTCATAACAGGCATGCGTATATCTAAAAGCACCAAGTCTGGCTTGAACTCTTTGATAAGTTCAAGGCCCTCAGCACCGTTAAAAGCCGTCTTGACATCGTAACCACAGCCAGAGAGCTTCATCTTGTACATCGATGAAATCGCTACGTCATCTTCTATAATCGCTATTTTGTGCATTTGCAAACTTATTATTTTAATGTTGTTGTTGACATTTTAACGGATTACTGTTAATATAGCAATGTACATTAGCAAACGAAAACGATGCTTCTGCCTGCGAATATCCGTAGGTTAAAGCATCGTTTTTTAATTGGAATAAAATTATGAATATACATATTACAAAGGGCCTTGGGTCTGGTCCAACAAAATTATCCGCGTTTGATTCTGCCCTGAATGATGCGGGTATTGCCAATTACAATCTTTTAACTCTCAGCTCAGTTATACCGCCTGACTCTAAGATGCACATGCATGATTCTGGTGTGCCAAAAGATATGTTGCCCGGTTCATGGGGTGACAGACTTTACCTCGTTATGGCAGAGCAACGCGTAGATAAGCCCAATGTAGAAGCTTGGGCGGGTATTGGTTGGGTTCAGGATAAGAAGACAAACAAAGGGCTTTTTGTTGAACACGAAGGTTTTAGTGAATCTGCCGTTAGACAAGATATACAACATAGCCTTGAAGGACTCATGGCAACAAGAAATGTCGACTTTGGGCCGATACAGATGGAGGTCATGGGCCGTACCTGCAAGAATCATCCGGTATGTGCAATGGTTGTGGCTCTATATCAGGTCGCTGATTGGGACGATAATACGTATAGCCTGTAAGTTTTATTATGAGCGGAATTGAAAATACACCCACGGAATCAGTACAAGACAGCACTTTACGTAGTCGTTCAATTACTGAGCGAGCAAAGCTAGGTTTGGGTGTGACTTCTTTTGCGGTTCAACAAAGCCCTGCGAACGAAGCGGTTCGAGCTTGGGCGGCGTTGAACGTGTATGCGGAAACAGGTAGTCCAATATTGGCAGGTGCAACGGTAGGGGCGATTACTCTTGCCGTAGAAGGAACGACAGGTATGGCTATTGCTAATTCCCTCCGCTCAGAAGATGGAGCTTTACAAAAGATTCGAGATCGTATGGGAGCTAAGGGTATATCACGGAATCGTCATGGAAACAGAGCATCAGATATTACGTTAGCGCTTGGTATTGGGTCTGGTGCAATCGTAGCAAAGCGACATCTCGGAGAAAAGAACAGAACATTACGTAATGACTTGAGTACAACGGCACGAGCCTCAACGGTCATCGCAGGATTCAGCGCGGGCGTTGCTAGTTTAGCGACTGGAGGTGTGGAGTATGCGGAACGCTTTGGTTTTGAACAAACTGCTGAGGTAAGCGTTGCGGTACTATCTGATTGGCGTACCTATGTTGGAGCTATCGCACTTACACAGGGATACGGTTACGCTAGAAATAAGCTATCCGGAAGGAGCAAAAAACATGAGTCCTGAGCAAAGTTTTTTAACAGCAGAATCAAAGTTTCGCCTCGAGAGTGACTCTGTATTTTATGATGTCGGCCATGATATACACATTGGTTTGCCCGCAAAGAGCGATACATCAACATTGCAACAAGTCGAGCAGCGTGAAGAAATAGAGTGGGATCGAAACGATTTTGGAAGTCTAGAAGACTATAAAAAATACAACTCGCAGTCGCGAGTTTATGCGGCATTCAAGGAAGGGGAATGTGTTGGGTTGACGAGAATATTCGCTGGTTATCCAGAAACGCCTCCGTTTGCAGAGATGCCGTTTTACTCGGAGGAACAGCGTAAGGAAGTTTTTTCGCTTTGTGGGCGGGGTGAAATTGAAGAAGTTGGCACTGCCGCAGTCAACCATGAGCTAAGCAAGGCTCCAAAGCATTTTGTTGCATTGCACCTCTGGCGATTAGCTTACCGTGATGCCGTAGAGAGCGGAATGCAAAACTGGGGTATCATTATGGAGCCCAGACGAGTAGAAGTGATGAACCAAAAATTTCATTTTACTTTTGAGCAATTAGGTCCTGCAATTCCATACCAAGGAGGCGATTGTGCCGCATTTGTCATGAACCTGCAAGAAGTTGATAAAAGTATGAGCGAACACTTACCGGAGCTCTATGAATGGTTCGTAAAAGAGCCGCTCGTAGAAGTATCTGAAGCCAGTTAGCCGATTACAATTTATTTCAGTATAATAGTTGTAATGCTTAACCTGTTATTGATATTTTCTGCCGTTATATTGCTAATTCTTTCTGCCGTTATACTGTTTAGCAACCCAAAGGCACCTACCAACAGATATTTATCTGCATTTATGGTTTCTGGGCTTTTCTGGGTGGTTGCCAATATTTATGCGAACAATGCCATAAACCAAGATTCATTGCTCCTATTCTCGAGACTCACGATTATCGGATCATCGTTGTCAGCGTTGATGTTTCTATTATTTTCCTTTCAATTTACAAATAGCTTCGACAAGCTATCGTTCAATAAAAAAGCACTAATAAGCGTCCCTATTATCGGTCTACTGTTGACTACTTTCAGTGATTTAAACATCAAGGCGGATGAAGCGAGCGATATCGGCATCAGTACGGGGTCAGTGTACTACATTATGATTCCTGTATTATTGGCATATTTTGTCTATGGTATTTATCTATTTACTAAAAATTATGCACTTGCATCATATGAAAAAAAGCGCCAACTTGTATATATTTTTTGGGGAATTACGCTAAGTTTTATACCAGCTCTATTGCTGAATGCTATTTTTCCACTCCTCGGCTATACTGAAACAGCATTTTTTGGGCCGCTTTCAGTTTTATTTTTCGCAGTATTTAGCACAATTGCAATTATTAAGCATAGATTATTAAATGTCAGATTAATCGTTGCCAGGTCAATAGCGTACTCACTGGTGGTGTTTACCCTTGCCTCCTTGTACTCTCTAATTATATTTTCTGCCTCGAATGCCGTACCGGCAGTGGAACCACTGAGCGTAGAACAGCTCTTGGTGGCGACTATAGGCTCGCTGTTTCTCGTATTTACATCTGTGCCTTTAAGGGATAGCTTCAATAAGCTTTCGAATCATTTATTTTATAGAGATGCTTATGATTCTCAAGAATTTCTAGATAACCTCAACAAAGTGCTAGTTACGAAAGTCGATGTCGAGCCATTACTTAATGATACAAAATCTGTCATAAATGCTCATTTAAAATCTAGTTTTTGTGCATTTTCGATCAGGGAGACCCAGTACGTAACTAAACGTATGCTTGGTGACAGTAAGAAAGATATTCCAAACAATGACTTAGAAAAAATCGGAAAGCTAACATCGCACATTCAGCAAACTGTTATTGCTACTGATGAGTTGAATGATTCCCATGCTGAGCTTAAGGAAATACTACGCAATCATGATATTACGATAATTGCGCGCCTAGTGACAAACATAGAGTATGGAACAGAAGGTGTTGGATACATGATGATTGGCCCAAAGCAAAGCGGTAGCCCGTACACAAATCAAGATATTAAGATAGTTGAAATAATTGCGAATGAGCTAGTCATTACGATTCAGAACGCATTGCGATTTGAGGAAATCGAGGAATTTAACGTGACCTTGCAGGCCAAGGTTGATGATGCGACGAAAAAACTGCGCCATACCAATGAAAAGCTAGAGGCTATGGACGAGACAAAAGATGAGTTTATCAGCATGGCTTCGCACCAATTACGGACACCGCTTACTTCTGTGAAGGGTTATTTGAGTATGGTACTCGAAGGCGACGCCGGCGAGATTAAGCCGATGCAGGAAAAACTGCTTAGTCAGGCCTTTACGAGTTCGCAGCGTATGGTTTACCTCATTGCCGATCTGTTAAATGTATCTCGTCTGCGAACCGGCAAGTTTGTGATTGAAGACATCAAAACTAACTTAGCAAACGTGGTGCAGGGCGAGGTCGAACAGCTGAAGGAAACTGCTGGCTCGCGCAATCTCGAGCTGACCTACGATAAGCCAGAATCATTCCCGGACTTGATGCTGGACGAGACAAAGGTGCGTCAGGTAGTCATGAACTTTATCGACAACGCCATATATTACACACCAGCTGGCGGAAAAATCGCGGTCAAGCTTGTGGATAAGGGCGACAGTGTGGAGTACACCGTAACGGACGATGGTATGGGCGTACCAAAGAGCGATCAACAGCACTTGTTTACCAAGTTTTATCGAGCTAGCAATGCCCGAAAAGCCCGTCCTGATGGTACGGGTCTGGGATTGTTCATGGCCAAAAAAGTCGTTATCGCGCAAGGCGGGGCGGTAATTTTCAAGAGTAAAGAGGGCGAGGGTAGCACCTTTGGCTTTACCCTGCCAAAAGCAAAACTACTACCTCAACCCCTGGAGTCTGAACCTACAGAGAGCCTCCAGACCAAAGACTAAAACTCTTTAAATCATATATTACAAGTGCTATAAAAAGGTATTGCTTAATACGCAAAAGTATGGTAGTATATGTGCATTATGGAATTTGAGAAGTATCAACATCTACCAGCTGACGCCGTTAATTTTGCGGTTAATGGTGGATTCGAAAACCGACCACTTTTGACTGCGGCCGCTATCTCTGCTGCTGTCGGCGGCGCCGCGATAGCAAGTCGCTATCGGCAGATGAGAAAAGGAGCCGATACTCTTGTCTTGTCAGATCCCGACATGGCAAAAGAAAGTCAAAAACGATTCAGCAGACACCGGGCAGCAGTATTTATGGCTGGTCTATCAGCTGTAACTGCATTATCTGCAGGAGTTGCGCATGAGGCAGAGCCGTTTATTGAGACTTCAGAAAACCAGATAGAATCAGTTGCAGCCATTGTTGATATGAGCTACGAATCATACGCCAAAGATGTGCAAGAAGGCGATAGCACGACGACACGCCTGCAGGCTGCCGTAAACGGTATTAATGAATTAGACGACCTTGACGGTATTGACGTTTCCTTTATTGCGGCTGGCGACACCGCCGAAGCAATGGGTGAGATTGAAGACGGTTCAGGCAAAGCCGAAGTAGTAGGAAACTTTGAACGATATATAGATACATTTGGTAACCGTTCTAGTGCTGATCTTGCCGGTGCACTAGGCATTGCAAACGCTATCGAAGCAGACAGGATCTTGGTCTTTACCGGGTCTGTCGAAGGCGTTTCTACAGAACTTCGTGGCGAAGCAGATGAAGATAACAATAGGACAAGTGTTGTAGCGCTCGGGCAGAGCGGTTCGACCGTTTCGTATCTTGGGCGAGAGCGCCCAGCCGACATTAACGAATCTGCCAACAGTCTTATCGTCGGCGAAGATGATAGCTACATCGCCTCAAGTGTTGAAGAACTGCAAGAGGTTGTGAGTGGCATCGTTGACGAACAGTATGTTGACGTTAACCGCGATGATTTTGATGGATTTGAAGACCTACGCAATGTTGCAGCAAGTCTGCTAGTTGCTAGCGTTGCCGGAAATACCGTTATGCATGCAGGTAAAGGTGCTTCGCGTAGGCGACGCCGTGAAGAAAGAGAGAAATAATTATGAGCGAGGTTAATATGAGCGAATTTGAAAGACAGTGGCCAATAAGTGAAGACTTACGGGCCCATGAACTATACGCGCAGATGGGTCTGAGTGTTATTAATGATCGTCTGATTTTGCCGGGAGACGGCCGTTGGGGTGTCGGTTACGGCGATTTAGTACAAGGCGGAGCGGTAATCAGCGAAGGTGATCCAGGTAGTGGCAAAACCGAATTTGGAAACGTTGTTATGAGCGAAGCAGGCCGCGTCGACATAGCATCTACCGATACAGCTGAAACGCTGGAAGGTTATAACCGGCCGACTGATGGTGAGTACAATCCAGGCAAGATGGACCTTGACGGCGAGGATACTCGATTGTTCTTGAACGAGTTATCTCACCTTAGGGACACTGGACCTTTGCACAAATACTGGGACGGCGAGAGACTGGTTGTCAACGGACGGGCGGTAGACCTTGAGAACATGCCAATTTATGCTACGACAAACTTTGCCGACGGTCGTCGCGCCAAAGAGCTTGATGCTGCACTGCGCAGTCGATTCGACATCAGCATATTGGCCGGAGATAACGTCGATCAAGTAGCGCAATCACTTCAGTCAGTTGATATGGGGCGACAGAAAAAATCAAGCCAAGCCAACGGTTTATTGCCGCCTCAAAAATCTCGCCAGCAAATCCGAGAAGGCTTGCAGCAGCAATATCCGCTTGATCGAAAAGCAGGTGAATATATCACGCATGTAATTCAAAATTTGAATAACCTTGGTGTTACGCAGCCGATTAACCCGAGTGATGCTCGTATTGGCCGAGGATGGCAACAAGCCGAACGTGCACGACGTTTGGTCGAAGGATCTAGGGGTGGTGAAGTGGCAATTAAACCAGAAGATCTGTTCCGTGTTGCATCATTAGCCCTTGGCTCTATAGCGACACTCAGTAGTGAAGCCGGCGGATATTTCCAGGAAAAACTTGGTAAGATTGACCGACTTTCACCTCTTGAAAAAGCAGTCATCACCCGACGTACGATTGCAGCAGTGGCGTTTACGTCAGTGCTGGATATGGATACATTTGTGAAAAAAGGCAGTGAAGAGAAAATGGTTCGTGGCATGGATGAGCGTTCCTACGCATCCAGTCCGCAATCGGACACAATAAACGAGGCAATTGTAACCCGAATGCACGGTTCAGAAAAATCTGTAGAGCAGGAGGCAAAGAGTCATGACAAAAAATCCCGAAGCTTCTTTGAACGACGTACTCAATAGTCCAGGTCCAGAGCAACTCGATTACCTGACACAGCAACTTCGCGCAGAGTCCCTGCTTGGAGCGGACGATGTAGCTGTTGACGGCTTGATGCAGTCACTGCTATACCAGAGAAACGGACAGCAAGTCGACGCTATTGGTCCATATGTTCCCGGCGTTGATGCACCGCACAACATTGATATTGTCAGTAGTTACGCGAGCGATAAGCCGATGGCCCGAAAGGTACTTTCAGAAGCATCGCCAGCAATGTTGCATGTGATTCTAGATACACCGGAACGACTCGACACTTTGACCGGTAATTATCGGGCAAAAAACATTGCTATGTTTGTAACTGCGCTTTGTGGCCGTATATCTGAAGTTACAGAGTCAGATATTGCCCTACACCACAACGACGGGCATACGACCGGCCAGATTTACGAAGGTACAAGTCGGGACCTATATCACGCGTTTAATCAGATTGACGGACGAGTACCGCGCCAGTTTATTGCTGGATCACGAGAGGGCGGGTTGGAGCAATCACTGCAATCAGCAGATGAAGCGATCGATTATGACAATGACGCAGTGTTTGTGGTATCAGATTTCTTAGATGGCTACGACAAGAACAACTATGCATTTGCATGGGAGAAGCAATTCTCGCAACTGCACGATGCAGTAGGTGACCGATTATGGGCGGTACGGCTGACATCTCCATCGCAAAAGCGCTATCCGCCGCTTGTTAGCGACGCGGCGTCTTTTGGGGTTATTCAGGCCATGAACAGGGATTTTGCTGACCTGACTAATCGTAAAGAAATTACTTTGAAAGAAGTGTTTCGAAATTTGACATATCAAGGACCTACGCAAGAGAGCCGAGTACTTGCAGTTGACACGTTTCGGGAACATAACGATCAGCATCCGGTGCGAGCCTTGACAGACTTTGTGCTTGGCAACACTGAAAAGTAAGCACATGCGACATCACTATATAGGTTTATCCACAACTACATGATAAAACTATTGACAGGACTGCACTTTTAATGTTATAATCAAAGGGTATAAGTGAGAGTCGGTAAAACGTTTACTGAAAACGAGGAGAAGAATATATGAGCGGAGAAAATTTTACACCAAATGTACCTGTTGAGGCTCTAAATGTTGAGGCTCCAAAGCCTGGAAAGGTGCGAAAAGCGTCAGCCCTTATAGGTGCAGGCCTATTATTGAGTGGCTGTGGCATATTTGGCGGAGAGACTGAGGAAGAAGCTCGCTTGGGTGATCCAACGACCGACCAAGAACAATTGTGTGACGATGCTCAGGTATTGCAACTTAATCAATACCGCGAACAGATGCCTAACGGCGGACCGTTCGAGACGAACGATGCGTTTGACGCCGAAGTTCGCGATAACGACGAAATAAAAGCAGAAGCCGCACAAGAGCTGACTGCAAACACGATGGGTATTGCATTACTACACGAATTCAACAGTCAACAGGACGGTGACTATGTTATTAGTGATGTGTTTGCTGCCGTAGGCGAAACATTTACGACGATGTCGAGCGATGAAGCATTTCGTGAAGAGATCTGTACGACAGCTGTCGAAACACTGCTCGAAAAAGGTGAAGTCGTTGAGCTTACTGCTCCTCGATTGCTCCGAGCAACAAACAACTACAAAGAAGCTGGCGAACTAGCTGGACTTGAATACGAAGTTGTTGACTCACAAGACACGGTCAATGTATTAACCGTGCGGGATGCAAATGGTGCAGCCCGGTTTGGCGTTGTATTAAGCGAAGAACGTGATGGTGAATTTGTCGTTGTATTAAATGAAGGAGAACTAGCTGGCGCAGATGATCAGGGCGAAGCTGAAGAGCGAAGCATAGAAGATGCAGAAGATGCACTTCCCGCAGAACAAGAAGCCAGCCAAACTCCAGAACAGCAGGACCAACAGTCCGCAACTGGCGAAACCGGAGCAACCGGAGCAACTGGTGAACGTGGCGCTGAAGGCCGAGATGGTACCGACGGAGCTGAAGGCCGAGATGGTACCGACGGAGCTGAAGGCCGAGATGGTACCGACGGAGCTGAAGGCCGAGATGGTACCGACGGAGCTGAAGGCCGAGAT
>Ga0136558_1000643_pt1 | contig 18901 bp, 30 predicted proteins | sample AntRauTorckE6833_FD_101391 | JGI IMG/M metagenome (GOLD analysis project Ga0136558, IMG submission 101391) | Saline lake microbial communities from Rauer Islands, Antarctica - Metagenome Torckler E6 #833 | ecosystem: Environmental > Aquatic > Non-marine Saline and Alkaline > Saline | place...
CCGTCAGGCGAGAACGTGACATCATACGGCTGGGCGTCCTGGGCCGACACGTCCTTCAGCGAGACGTAAGAGGCGTTGGCAATATCCCAGGCCATTGTCAGGCCTCCCGTGCGGCGAGAGCCGCACCGACGTCAGCCAACGTGCCAAGCGGACCAGACAGCTTCGTCCAGCCGCCATCAATCATCGCGACCAGATGGACGGTAGTCTGATCCTTATCGGACACGCCGAGCGATACCGAAGGAGCAGAAGCAGGGTCGGTCACAATCACAAGACGCTCCTTCAAGTCGGTCAACTCAATCGTCAAGGTTGACAACGCAACGGCCAGCGTCCCATCGGAGGTCGCGAGGACTGTCCGCAGAGACTCAATCGCTGCTGCACGCAACGAGTCACGCGCCGCTGCCTCGTCAGCTGCCGCGTCGGCCTCGGCAATAGAAAGCGCGCTAGTGGCTTCGGTGCGAATGCTCATCTCATACTCCTTGTCGGACCGCTTGCCTCAGGCCATCCAGAAGGTCGTCAGCCGAGCTTCGATCATTGATGTTCGGGAGGACAATGTCCCCTTGGAACTCATACCGAGATGAGGACTCGCTGTAGCTGTTCCCTCCGGTGGGTCCGGCTCCCACAAGAGCTGCCGCGTCCCGAGCCGGACCTATCGCTGCCCCAGCGGTCGCGCTCGACGCTCTCTCCACGTCTCGTGCCATTGACTCCATACCAAGCCGGAAGCCTTCAAACGTCTCAGAGCCTATCTTCATGAACACCTTAGATGGAGAGCTCATCCCAAGCATGCCCATGGCTCCGTCAATGACACTTCCTACGGCATCGCCAACGGCAGACACCGCGCCACCAACCATGTCTCCAATCCCGTCAATGAGTCCTTGGAGCAGGTCCTTGCCGGCATCGTACAGCCAAGTCCCGATGCCGGACAGGCCGTCCATTATGCTGTCCTTGACCCCAGTGACTGTATCAACAACGCTATCAATCGCATCAGTCACTGACTCCTTGATGGAGTCCCAAGTATCACTCAGGAAGTCCTTGATGGAGTTCCAAGCGGACTCCCATCCGCTCTTGATGGAGTCGAGTCCTCCGCTGATAGTGTCCTTGACCCAATCCCAAGCAGCAGTGAGAGCCGCCTTGATCCCATCCCAGATTGAGCTGAAGAACATCTTGATACGGGTCCAAGCAGCATCCCAGATTGCGGAGATGACCGCCATCGCCGCTCCGATAGCTGTCTCAAGAGCAGTCCAGGCAGTCTTAGCAATGAGGATGATGGTATCAAGTATCTGGCTGAAGATTGCGGAGATAGCATTCCAGATACCTCCGAAGATACCCTTGATGCCTTCCCAGACCCGCGACCAGTCGCCGGTGAATGCTCCCGCAAAGACGTCAAAGATGCCCTTGATGATCCGCAAGACAGCGTCAATAACCTGCTTGATGTTCTCCCAAGTATTACTGAAGAACTCAGAGATGAACCCAAGGAAGTTCTGAGCTGCGGAGATGATGTGCTCTCCAAACCGCGCCCAGAGGTCTTGAACGAAGTCCCTGAAGAATATGAACACAGCCGTGATAGCATCAACCGCTGCCCGGAACACCTCCTGTATCTGAGTCCAAACGGTCATGATGTACGGAAGAGCTTCTGCCTGGAACCAAGCAACCACTGCCGCGACCGCTACCTTGATCCCTTCCCAGACCGCCATCACGATGTCTCTGAACTTCTGACTGTTCTCCCAGAGATACTTGATGCCAAGAGCAAGAGCCGCAATAGCCGCAATGACCGCAACGATGGGGAGGACGATGGGGAGGATTGTCCCGATCAAGACTCCGAAGCCGGCAATCATCGCTGGCAGGAACCCAAGTATCAGGAACAGCGCACCTCCGAGCGCGAGGAGTCCTGCCGTCACCGCCGCTCCGATGGCAACGAACTTCATGGTGTTATCAGAGAGCCCACCAAACCAACTCACGACCTTGGAGACGGCATCAGCAATCACCTCAAAGGCAGGCGTCAGCTGTTCGCCAATCGCGATGAGCGCACCTTCCGAAGCGCTCTTGAGCTCGGTCATAGCTCCATTGAGCCCTTCCAACTGACGGTCCGCCATCCTCTTGGCAGTCCCGCCGGAGTCCTCCATTGCAGTGGTGAGTTCGCCCAGTGCACCGGCTCCCTGGCTCGTCAAAGCCATCATGCCTGGACCGGCTCGCTGGCCGAAGATTTGCATTGCATCGGCCGTGCTGAGTCCAGCGTCCTCAAAGTTCCCGACAATGTCCGTCATACTCAGCAGGTTGCCTTCTGAGTCATGAGTCTTGACGCCCAAGCGTTCAATCGCTCCAGCAGCCTTGTCGGTTGGGTTCTCCAGACGAGAGATGATCCCGCGCAGCGTAGTGCCGGCCATCCCTCCCTGGATACCTGCGTCAGATAGCTTGCCGATTGAAGCAGTGGCCTCCTCAAAGGAGATACCTGAGGCCTGTGCAACCGGAGCGACCATCTTCATGGCCTCGCCAAGCTGCGTTACGTCGGTGTTGGCCTTCGATGAACCGGCCGCAAGGACGTCATTCACGCGACCGATGTCCTCGGCTTCCATCCCATAACCGGAGAGGACGTTGGAGGCAATGTCAGCTGCCGCCGCTAGCTCCAGTTGACCTGCTGCCGCGAGCTGGAGCGTCCCAGGCATCGCTGCCAGCATCTCATCCGTATCAAAGCCGGCCATGGCAAGGAAGGACATGCCCTCTGCAGCTTCGCTCGCGCTGAATGCCGTTGTCCGACCCAGGTCCTTCGCGAGGTCCGATAGCCCATTGAAGCTCTCACCTGTCGCTCCGGACACCGCGCCCACACGGTTCATCGACTGCTCAAATCCACCTGCAGTCTTCACCGCGAGTCCAAGACCTGCCCCAATGGCGACAGCACCGCCCATCATCGCAGCACCGCCCTTCTTGAGGGCTGGGCCTGCGGCTTTGAGCTTCCCTTGGAAGGTGTCTGCCTCGCGTGAGGCGTCCTTGAGTCCTCTGATGGCGCCAGAGGCATCAAGGTCGATGTTCCCTCTCGCGCTCCCGAGATTGTACTCAGCCAATCGGACTCACCGCCTTATGTCTTCTTGAACTTTGCTGCCGGGTCCGCAAACGCCAGTTCCGGCTTCCCTTGGAGTATCGCTTTGAGCTTCGCTTCCCTTCGCTTGTTCGTTGCCGCTTGTTTCTTGGCCGCCGGGACCTTGTCTAGCTCTGAGATGATCCATTCTCCGAACGTCCAGACCGCGTTATCCAGGCAATATGCTGCCCACCCGTCTTGGACGTCAAGGAGCTCACTTGGCCGGACCGTCCACGCCTTCGCTTGGCTGTACAGTGTCCATAGCTTGCTTCTGTCGTTGAAGATACTCCTCAAGGTCTTTGGTCCCACCGACCGCAAACTGAAAGATGAATACCTTGTCCTCAAAGTCAACATCGTCCGCATACAGCGTCTCGTCGTCTCGGTCCTCTGCCTTCTTGGGAGGCATCACGACCTTCGGCTCGACCACGACCTCAACGAGGACCTTGTCGAACAACTCAAATGTCGTCAACAAGGACTCTTCATCCTTGATGAAATCAGTTGGGTCAAAGTCCTTCTGCTTCCCCGAGATCATCTTCTGAACCATCGCCATCATTGGGTCTGGGATGACACCAATACGAAGGAAGTGATGGATGCCGGGATTGCGGACAAGCGCGACATTGCCGGAAGGCAACTTGAGTTCTGCTGCCTTCTTGGCCTTCCATTCTCTTGAGCTAGTAACCATGCTGGTCTCCTTGGACTCCGATGGGTTGTGCTATCAGACAGGCACGACGATGTCCGTCACAGCCTCATTCCAGACAAGGTCATACAGCGCGTCCGCGTTGTTCGGATCAGGTAGCGCGCGACCGCCGCCAGTAGTGAGCAAGAACTCCCCATCGGTCATCTCGCCTTCAAGGTCGTCCGTTGCTCGTGCACGATAGATGACAACGTGGAAGTCACCGCCGCTATCTGAGATGGCCTGTCCCTCCAAGAGGAAGTACGGCCTCACATCCGTGCCGACCTTCGCGAAGGTCTTGACCGTGTCTGGAGCGGTGCCCGTCTCGGTGACAGTTCCGCCTCCGATAGCGGCCCAAGCGTCGAGTGAGATACCCCCACTCTCAAGTGACCAGGTAACTTCCGGACCCATCCCACGAACGGCAATGAGCTGGTCGTCACCTCGCAGGTCGCTGAACTCCTCCGCTTCCGCGAAGCTGAGCGTGCGAGCATTTGGGAGGTCAATCATGGTCCCGTATGCTCCGGTGGCGTCGATGGGAGTGATCTTGATGTCCCGAACGCCATATGGAAGTGCGTCAGTTGGCATTGTTACTCTCCTTGCGTCGCGGTTCCTTGAACCTCTGAGTGTCGATGAGCTTCCCGTTGCTCACATCAAAGTGATGGAGGACAACTGCTTCCCTCCCGGCACCGCAGAACCGAGAGTTGCAACGGACCTCCATGACTCCAGGCCTCACGAGGATGCCGTGAAGCTTGTTGTCACAACGGAGCTCATCATTGGTCATTCCTTGCCGTTGCTCGTCTCGGTCACGACCGGGTTCACATTGCCGCGAGTGCCGACACGAGCGCGGTTGGTCTGCTCGGATGGACTCCGAGCGAGACGCTGAGCATACACAGAGTCCTTGCTGCCCTCAATCTCAAATCGGTCGTCCTTCGCCGCGAGGTGTTCCGCAGCTTCGTTGGTGACCTCCTGCGTGTCGCCATATCCGTGCCAAACCACTTCCTTGGAGGAGACGTTGATGGCCTTCCAGTCCTGCTCGCGGATGCGAGCAATACCTGCTGTGCCCCGATATGTTGCCTGCTTCATGCGTAGCTCCTCTCTGTGAGCCGATAGCTTGCGTTACGGGTGATAGTGTCGAGTTGGTCATCCGAGAGGTCGCCTGACATACCCTGCCACTCTACGGCAACCGCTCCTGCCTCACTGACCGGAGCGTCGAGAGCCACTCTAACGGCCGCGAGCACTTCATCGATACGGAGGTAGCTTCCTGGGTCGTCGTGGGCCCATACGGCACACTCGCCCTCACGAGCGGCACGTCCCGCTCGGCTCTCGTCCGGTCCGAACCGGAGGACAAGGAAGGGAACTGCTCCGGGATGGCCCGTCATGGCGCCTGCCCCATAGATGCGCGCTGCCGGGACAAGGTCCGTCACGTCAGTCTCCGCGAGGAGTCGAGCATAGACAAACGTGCGCCAATCCATCATTTCATCTTCCTCAACAGGTCCTTGGCTCCTGCCATGACCTCTCGTCCCTTGGTCCGGATGGTGGGGAGGATGATTGCATATGCTCCACTGTTCCTGACCTCTAGCCAGATGCCGTATGGCATCCTATGGAACAGGATGATGGAGTGAGTAGTAGGTCCGTGCTCGGTTGCGGTGTTGAGCCCTTGACGAGCGTTCCCGGTCCGGTCAGTCCAGGGAGCATTGTTCCTTGCTTCCTTACGGACCTCCCCAGACCAATACTCCGTGAAGGCATACATCGCAGCACCAAACTTCACCGGAGCTTTGTCCAAGTTATTGAACAGGCTTTGGTCGGTCCACGAGATACCAGAGGAGACGCTAGCCACGATACTCAACCTCAGCTGCAGTCCGTCCATAACGGTCGCTGCTGACGAAGATGACCTGGAAGTGACGTCCGTCAACTTCAAAGTCATCGCCCTCCATGACATCCGCGCCAGGCTCGCCTACGATGCGGAAGGAGTCCGGGACTTGAGTACCTTGTTCGGTAGTGATGAGACGGATACCAGCCATTGACGCACGGTCCATCCGGAACGTCTGAGCTGCGAGGGCAGTCGGTACTGCTGGCTTGAACCCTCCTGCCCCATCGGACTCAAGAGCCGAGCGCGTGAGAGTGATGACCACCGGGTCAGACTCAATCCATGCAGTCGTGTTCGCTTGATGGACCTCAGTCTCAACGTCGGTCACCATCTCAGGTCCTTACAATCTTGTGGACGCGCGTAGCTCTCGCCGTGATTGCCACGTCCTCGCCCGCAACTGTCGTCCAATATGCGGTCATTGTCTTTGCATGATCAAACGCTTGACTCATCTTCCGGCTCGCTCCTGCCTCAGAAACATCAACAAGCTTGGAGTATCGCGCTTGCTTCTCTCGCCAGACGCGAGCGGTCGTTGAGTCAGCCCCAAGCTCGTCAATGAGCGCTCCGAGAGCAACGTCAGTCCACGTCTCCTCGGTTGGCTCTCCAGTGTACGCTCGGACAAGCGACACCTGCTCGGAGGTAGCCATTCTCAGTCCTCGTCAATGAGGAGCGCGCGGAGGTCATCTGCGCTCGCATTGCCCTTGTACTCGACCTCGCGAACATCCAACTCATCCTTGAGCTCAGCATAGCTCAGCTCAGCATACGGTTCGTCCTCGTCCTCAAAGACGGCATCATCAGCCAGCTTGCGAAGGACGTCAAACGTTGGCACACCTTCGCGCGCCTTGAGATAGACCACATCGGCCTCGGTCAGCTCACCGGACTCCGCGCGTTCGCGAAGCTCCTTGATACTCTTGCTCATGATGGGTTCTCCTCTCTCCCTGGGGAGGACCGAAGCCGCAGGAGGTCATCGGCTTCGGTCCTCCGGTCAGGATCAGGCGTAGTCAGCCGGGATGGCGTAACTCGCATTGGCGGTGACCTGCATCACGACGCCTGCGCCGCGCTGACGGACACCCGTACCGAACCCACGCCGGTAGAACGAGTCAACCAGCGGGTAGTCATCGCTGCGACCCTTCACCAGCTGGAGCCCACGAAGGCCAGGATTGGCATGCTCGCGGACACCCACTGGGTTGGCGGCAGAAACCTCGCCGCCAGAGGCCAGCCCGACCATGTATCCGGTCGGGATGTAGGACTCCTCAATCACGAGCCATGGACCGTACCTACCTGCAACCGACAGGCCCTGGTAGATTGCCGGAGGCTGAGCGCCGCCTGCAACTCCCCCAGTATTTGTCGGCAAGAGGAACGGAGACTGACCCTGAGCCGGGATGAAGTCATAGCTATCGCCGGTCGCAACTCGGAAGCTACGAATGGCAGTGACTTCAGCACCGTCCTCAGGCACCAACAGGAGGAGCTGACCGCCGTTCGCGGCCGTGCCATGTCCGTGGTGCTTGAGCTGGGTCGCCATCGTGTCCAGGTCGCCACTATCAACAGTAGCGGCTCCAGACGTCAGGTAGTGATCGTGCGTGTCGGTGAACGTGTAGTTCTTGTATGCCGGAGGCGCAGCAGCTGCATCCGCATTGTAGAACGGGTACACGTTGTACGCAGTCCCACGAATGTCCGCAGTCCGCGTCTCGTTGTTGAAGATGGCCCGAAGAACCTTGGTGAAGAGGAGTCGGTTGTCAGCTTCGATGGCCATGTTGTTCAGGCTCTCGACCTGCGCCGCCGTCGCTTCCGCGAGGTACTTCCACGTGTAGCGGATGGCGAGGTCATACCACTTGAACCCAAAGCCCATGGACCAGAAGCCACCGGCTCCAATCCCCTTCGGCTCACCGAACTCCGAAGCCTCCTCAAAGTCTTCAGAACCAACAATGGGAACGTCTTCAACCGGAGCGCTGACATTGTACGTCAACAGGTCGATGAGACGCTGGCGCGCTTCGTTGTGCATCCCCAGCGTCGCCTGGAACTCTGCCCAGACGTCATTGAGGTTACGGCCATCCACGGTCTGAGTGAGAACATCACCCTCCGTGTTGTATCCGGTAGCACCACCGGCAGGGATGGGCATGATGCCCAAGGAACGGAGCGCGATGAGCTCGTGGCCCTCGGCTGCCGTTCCAGAGTACGCATGTCCAGGCAGGAGGAGACGCTCACGCGACTCCTTACCAAGAATGAAGGATGTCATCCCTGTACCTCCTGAACTCGGATCACGAGACGGTCGGCCTCCACCGTATGACCAACGCGCACAGCGTTGTCCCCTGCGGCGGGAGCAGTAGTCCCAAGAACTCCATCTGCGGTTGCGGCGTAGTACGCGGTTCCGGCCACAAGGGCCGCATCCGTGATCTCGCCGTTGGTCATGACGTCCACGATGTCGCCAGCGCTCTTGGCCTGGGTCAACACGAGGACGCCCACAATGCCGCTGTTCCCGGCACCCATAACTACTCGACCATTCGCGTCGAGTCCAACACCAAAGACAGTCTTGATGTTGCCGACGGCAAAGTCAGCAGCCAGAGGAGCGCGGAAGCCACCGGCCTTGGGGTCATACTTGTCATAGCGTCCCAAGGGGTCACCTCATTTCATTGGTTGTGTACCTCAGCGCCCTCTCAGGGCTGGGTACTTGCGAGCGAGAGCGTCCTTGTCGATGCCCTTGCCCTTGTTCTTGTCCTTGTTCTGCGAAGTACCAGATGGACCAGGCTTGCCTTCTTCTTCCTCCTCCTCACCAGAGGTTTCAGCGAGCAGGTATGGCTTCTCCTCGGCCAACTTGTCGAGAGTCGCCTTGAGCGCCTTCTCATCAAGCTTCGCGTCATCATCGGTGACGTCACTGACATCAACCCAACGCAACACATCCTCGGAGTCCCGGAACGGCTTGTCACGCTTGCCGTTGGCAAGGACCATCGCGAGCTTCATTTCAGCCGCTGCCGCTCGTCCCATCGACTCCTCTGCTTGCTTCGCAGCTTCGTCGCGGTCGCTCGTCAGCTTATCAGTCTCGCTGCGGTCCTTGTCTTCCATCTCCTTCTTGAAAGTACGAAGCTCGGTGAGCTCCGTGTCCTTCTGGTTCTTGGCGCGGTCTGCAGAACGCATCCGCTCTAGAGCCTGATCATACTCCGCACGAGAGACGGTATCACCGTCGCTCCCACCCTTGTCGTCAGAGCCACTGGCTCCTTCATCATCCAACTCACCGCTCCCGGAGCCACTGGCCCCTTCGTCGTCAACGGCTCCACCGGCAGGGATTGCGAACATACGTCCATCCACATCCTGCACGACAGGCTTGCCATTGATCCAGCGAGTCTTCAAGGGTTCGTCCTTCGTTCGATGCGCCCTCTGGGACACCATCTCGACCTCCATCGGTCTGTTCGCGAGTCTAGCCTGCTGACCAGATACTAGCTAGTGACCACCTCCTTGTCCTCAAGCGACAGCTTGGATGCCCATCATGCCTTTGCTTTGCAACCAACCATCATAGTTCCCGCTGAGTAGCCGAGAGTTGAACTCATTTGGTTGCACCGTCACCGCTGAAATCCAACAGAGACACATAGGGTGCGGCTTGGCTGGGACATCGCCCTTTGCCCAAACTCCAGGACCTAGACCATCATCCAGCTCCGCAAAGTCATCACACTCGTCTGTGCGAGGGTGACTGCCGGATAGCTCCCATTGGTACGCTTCCACCCAGGGAAGCTCCATCCCCTGACGTATCTCTGTCGCATGGAAGGCATTGTTGATCTCCGTCCTTGCGAGTCTATTGGCTGCATATGAGACTCCTCCTGGAGTGTCCGGACGGATGAGATGTCGCACGCTCTTCGCAATCTCCTTCGCACTCTTCTGCCCAGCAATCCCTCGGTTCACGGTCCGCTCAACCCAGCCATCTGAGAGTGCTCTTGATTTGTACACTTGATCGGATAGCTGGATGTTGTTCACAAGCCGACTGCGTACATCCTCGGTGGCAGCCTTCGCCGCCGTGCTCATTGAGTCCAGGAGGAACCGTGCCTGAGTCGGTCCGCCCAGCGCATTCTCATCGACTGCCCGAAGCAAAACATTCAACATCTCCGCTTGGCTCTGTGATGCCGCAACGGTAGCTCTCGTGATCCCGCTCTGGGTCGCTCGTGTGACCTCGCCCCACAGCTCTGCCTGTGCTTCGCGAAGCGCAAGGATGCTCTGTTGGTACTGCGCTCGTCGCACTGTCTGCGAGACGTTCGCTGGGTCTGAGAGCGTCCGAACAATGAGCCGTTCTGCGTCCGCCGCAGCATCCCGGAGGACAACTGCCATAGCTCGGTCGGTGACACGGATAGCACGCAAGTGCTCAACATACGCGCCTCGGCTCGCGTCCTTCATCCACGACAGCTGCTCAGCCACTCATTCATCCTCTCCTCTGATCCACGCTCGGACCTCCTCGTCAAGAACGATGCTCGCCAGATGGACTAGACCAAGACTCCTTTGCGCAGTGGCGTTCTCCGGAGAGATGAGTATTGATCCCGTCTCTCCTTCGTCATCCATCCACTGCCCGACCAAGTACCAGTCGGTCAGCATCGCCCCAGAGATGAGTCCGTCTGTGATGCAGTCCTGGATGGTCCCATGGATGCGTCGCGAGGCTTCATCAAGCTGCTCTTGGGTAGGCTCACTCACTCGGCATCTCCCGGCTCATCTTGCGTCGCCAAGTCCTCGTTGCCACCTAGCTCTTGGTCCATCCTTGCTCCGGTGACGTCCATCGCAATCTGAGCGAAGATGGTTCGCTCAGTCAAGATAGCATCCATCACTTCCGTGTCATCCGCAAACTCATACCCAATCTTGGACAACTCTCCTCGCACCCATGTCATCGGGACAACAGGCGGGTCGGCCTTCGCAAGCGCCATCAGCTCTGCAAACTTCTGCTTGCGGTTGACCGGAAGCTTGGAGCCGAATGAGACAACCCATAGCGCGCTCTCCATTGGAGCGCGGAGAGTCGGCTCATACGCAATGTACCAACTCCTGAGGTCGAACAACCAGTTGTCGAGCACCGCCTTGATGGTCTCATCCTTCTCCTCCGCTCGGTCAAGCATTGGAGCCATCTTCATAGCAAGAGCCACGCCGCTCTCTGCGACCTGTACATCGACCGTACCAGCCGCGATGTCTGGCGTTCCTGTTGCGATGTCAATCCAGCGCTCAATGTATCCAAGATGGTCCTGATACGGAGCGACCGATGAGACTCCAGTCACCCTCTTGAAGTCAGTCCCATCCGGATGCTCCACGACGCGAGCCGGGCCAAGGTTCCAGGCCTCCTCCTCTCCCGTCTCATCATTGATCGGCTTCCCTGCCGTCGTCGCGTACACGCCCAAACCTTCAAGCGCTAGCGTCAACTCCTCATCAGTCGCGCCCTGGTTCAGCGCCCCAATCAGGACCTCAAACCCTCTCAACTCCGAGCTGCCCCATACAGTCCCGTCCTGCTCAAAGTTCCGGATGTGGTAGACTGGCAGTTGGTCGATGGGTGCTGGCAATGTCTCGGCAGGGAGGACGGTCCGGACAGGGCTGCCCTGCTCGACGCCAGGACCGCCCCACTCGTCCACTTCGTACAACTCCTTGGTCCGAGTGATGGGCGACGGGCCACCGGCTTCCGTCTCCTTGCGGTAGGTGAGCCGCTCGATGAACATCCCGTCCTCCAGCTCAACGTGAGCCACGAGATGGCAGCCAATGATCTCATCAACATTGTCCGGATTGTAGATGGGGAAGTATCCCGCTGGGTCAATGAACTCCAAGGAGATACGTGAGCCATCTTGCCGCTCCGGGTCTGCATACATATGGAGCAGCCAGTCGCCTCGGATGATACCAAAGCGCTTCGCAGAACTGAACTTGCTCTTGAAGCGTTCGCGCCGGAGGAGCGAGACAAGTGTTGCGTATGCCTCGTTGTTCTCTGGTGCGTTCTGGTCCGGAACGAAGCTGATACCCTTGGCGAGGTACCGATGGAGCGTCTCAACAATCTTCTTGGCGGCAGGGATGTAGATGGGCTTGCTATCCGAGCCGCGCTGGATGATCTGGAATGCCTCTGGGACATTCCAATAGACTTGTTCGTACAAGTTGTATGCCGCAATGCGATTGGCATCAAGCTCGCCAACCCACGACGGCATGAGACCCTTACTGAGTGGGTCTGACGTACTCCATTGATGGAAGTTGGCGAGCACCATAAGTTCTCCAGGCTACGCGCTGATGCGCGTGCGACGATTGCCGGACGATACGTTTGCGCGTGACACCCGCGCTCGGTTGTCTTGCTTCCCAAGTTGGCCGTAGTGACCGACAAAGAACCGACCCAACGCCTCTGGCCCGTGATCGTCAACCTTCATCGGTTCCTCCTTCTCAGCTCGTTCATCGCTCTTGTTCTCTGGGTAACGGTACTTGTCGCCCATCTCAGCAATGAGGTCCGCACAGGAACGATCAATGAATAGGCGAGGTTGCTTGTCTGGATGGTCGTCCGCGAGGTGTTCCGGAGTCGGCTTGAGAGCTTGACGGATGAGCTCAAGACGCTCCTTGATAGGTCCACCTGTTCCTCCTCGCGCACGGACCCTGAGAGCTTTCTCCAGCACTCTCGTGTCCCCTGGCGATGCCGGGTCCGGATACATCAAGCGCGCCTTCGTGGCCAAGCCATCCTTCCATGAGAGGAGGTCCCGAGCGATGTCGTTGATGTCGGTATGCGTCACGCGATACTCACCAAGCACGTAGATGTTGTCCCATGTGTCGACCTGGACAAGGAGACAAACGAACGGATTGGTGAAGCCGTAGTCAACCGCGAGGTACAGAGGATACCGTGCATCATAGGCGAGGTTCTTGACGTGGACCTCCTCCTCAAAGCGCTTGAAGACTCGGCCAACGAACTCCGTGAACTCCGCTCCAATCTCCTGGTTGAACTTCGCCTCGCTCATGTCCTTGGACAGCTCGATGATCTCCGGGTCGTCCCGGCCTCCTGGGAACACAACATCATTGGCCCACGAAGGAGCGCGCCAGCTCCCCCAATCGTCCCGGTCTGGGTCCTGACCCCAAACCCATTGATCATAGAACCAGTTGCGGCCTTCCGGTGTAGTGGTTCCGAGCGACCAGCCTCGGTAGTCCGCAAGAGCAGGACGAATGTACTTGGACCAGACAGTGCTCTTCATCTTCGCTGCCTCGACAAGGATCACTCCAGACAGGCCCTCACCGTCCAAGCTCTCCGGGTGGTCCGCACTCCGGCATTCAACAACGAAGCGACCGCCCCAGAGCGTCATCATCATGTTGCCACCGCGAGGGTCATTGTAAGTCCCAGGCCTCTCCCAGGGTGCCTTGAGCTTCTTCATATCGTCATAGAACACACGCCACTCGCGCTCCGCGTCATCATAGTTCGGTCCGACAATCCAGAACCTTCGATGCTTATTCTCATCCTCAAGCTGGCTCTGGATGGTATGAGTGTACAATGCTTCGGTAGTGAGCTCATGACCACCCAACACACTCTTGCCAACGCGCCTTCCTGCCGAGACACGACGGTGACGCGAGGTCGAGTTGTGGACCTCTGCCTGAAGCGCGTGAGGTACGTATCCCAATGCCGGCCAGAGACGTTCCTTTACAAGGATAGGCGGCATTAGCCATCCTCCCAATCGACGTCCTCAACATCGATGAACTCCTCGGCCTGGTCCATCGTCCCGACCAATGCCGCACCCAGCGCATCCTTCCAAGGCTGATCTACTGTCATCTGTACGTGCTCGACAACCTTGCCCATAGCCCTCTCGATGAGCATGTTCATCGCGCGCACCTGATCTCCCTTCGCGACCTTGTTGCCCATGGCAATATCAATGAGCTCAGGGATGACCTCCGGCAGCGCCTTTGTCATCATGAACTCGACCTTGGCGTGATACCGATGCATCAGCTCTGCGTGACAAGCCTTCGGGATGAAGGAAGGAGGGCGACCAGTCAGGTGCCCATTCTTGTCGCGTCGCCTTCCGTATTGCAGCTCGGTGTCATCCCAATCCTTGACATCAGACTGCTTGAGTGCAATCGCAATAGCAGAGCGGCTTTGGATGCGACGGTCCTTGCCCGCGACGCGAGCAGTCATCTCTCGTCCACTCCTGTGCAGTCCCATCTCTACTCCACGGTCACTTGCCCGACCCTTGACGCGACTCCTCCGCGCCTGAGCCAAACATACCAGCCTCCTGAGTTGAGCTCCGGGAGCCTCGCTTGCGCGTGGGGACCGTCGATGAACGCAGGCGTCCATTCGGTCGGCTCCTCGGCCAGCTGCTTCCCAAACCCCATCTCCACGCAAGAGAGGTCGTCATCAAACGGCATCTTGACCCATTCACCCTTCCTCATGCTACCGTCACCACCCCAGGCCGACGCACTGGCCTCTCCGGAGTGTCCGTGATGCGCGTCCAAGCTTGGAGGTCGCCCAAAGATAGCTCGATGGCGACGGTAGCTCCGGACTGCCCCGGTCCCGAGACGAGCGAGCGGATGAACCAATCCACGCCCTCTTGGATGAGGTCGGCCGCCACCCAGTCCACTTCCTCCGGGTCAACTCCGGCAGCCAGGTATGTAACCTCGGCCGTAGCTCCGGACAGGTCATTCGTCGTCGTGATTGAGAACCATAGGTACTCACGACTCAGCGCGTTGAAGTCCATACTAACTCCTGTCGATGGTAGGCGCAGCAACCTCGGTCCGCGCGGCTGGCTCTCCGATTGTAGGTGCTCGCGAGCTTCCGGAGGCAACTGCCAAGGAAGGACTCAACACCGTGAATGTCTCGTCGCGTCTCGACGCAGGCGCACCGACCTCTCCGCGTCGAGCTACATCACCAACCGATAGTTGACTCAGCAGCAGGTCGATTAGCTCAACGCGAGTCGTCGGTGGGCCGATGATGACGGTGATGTCGCGCCGGATTGAGAAACCACCTCCGGTCGCGGAGATGAACACGACCGCCGTCGAGCCTCCGCTAGCACTCTCCTCTGCGGAGCCTCCGCCGGTCGCAGATACCGTGACGGTCGCAGTCGAGCCTCCCGCATCTATCTGCTGGTTGCTCCCGCCTCCGGTCGTCGTGACGACAACCGTCGCAACGCTTCCTCCTGTTGCCGTCTCGGTCGCTTCGCCTCCGCCGCTCGCCGTAGCAAGGACCGTCGCGGTCGAGCCTCCAACAACATCGTCCGTCGCGGAGCCATCGCCAGACGCGCTGATGAGGATTGTTGATGTGCTCCCTCCAGAGAGCGTATCAAGCCCTTCGCCGCCTCCGGTCGTGCTCACGAGGACCGTCGCGGTTGAACCACCCTCGCCTACCTCAAGCGCTGCACCGGCTCCGGTCGTTGTTACGGCAACACCGGCTGTTGAGCCTCCGGTCGCGGCCTCGGTCGCCGTACCACCTCCGGTCGCAGAAGCCACGAGGAGCGCCGCTGCGCCTCCTGCTACCTCCTCGGTCCCGGCTCCGCCTCCCGTCGCGGAGATGGGAACCGAAGCCACTGAGCCTCCCACCTCATGCTGCCCGGTGTCGCCCGCTCCGGTCGCCGTGATGAGGACCGTTGCGACGCTACCTCCAACGACCTCCTCGGCAGCCTCTCCTGCCCCGGTCGCGGTCGCCTGGACGGTCGCCGTAGCTCCGCCCTCAGCAGCCTCCGTCGCGGAGCCTCCTCCGCTTGCGGTCACCGCTACCGTTGAGGTGCTTCCTCCCGCCTCGCTCTGACTCGTGACGAGGTTGACGGTAGGCATCTGGCTGTATGTCGAGAGCACCGCGCCGTTCGCGAGCGTTCGGAAGTCAAGAACGTCACCGCTCGATAGGTCTGCAGATATGAGGATGAGGCTGTACTCATTCTCGGTATGGTCATTACCGGCGAAGCTGGAGCTAGCCGTTGAGCCCGATATGGAGACGAACGTCCCGACAACGAACGCTCCGGTTGGGGCTGTCAGCTGATCCGTCGTCGCAATGCCGTTGGCGACAAATGACGACGTCACATACGTGACGGTGTCGGCCGAACCGGAGACGTTCGTCCAAGTCCCGCCGTTGAGACGATACTGGAGCGTGAGGTCAACGTTGTTCTCAGCGCCGCCAGCTATCTCTTGGATGGCAATCCGCAAGCGGATTTGATGGTCATTGGTTATATCAAATCCGGATGGCGCGACGTTCTCCGTATCAAGCCAGGTCGCTCCCGTCTCGCTCCCGTCGTCATCGCGGAAGCGGAAGGCGACCTGGTCATAGGTAGCTACAACGTGACCCATCAGTCGCTCCCATGCCAGCAGTAGTGGTCCCAGCCGTGCATCAGCGTCCGGTGCTCCGCAGGAGGCATGTCCGGGTCACGGTCGGCTTCCGCGAGGAACCTCTGCCAGTCGCCCTTTGCGACGGTCCTGCCATGGATGACGATTGACGGGCCGGGCAGCGCCAGGCAGTCGAGCAATCCCGCGAGGTCGTGGCCCCACCAACCTCCTCCGTACTGCGGGATGACGACCACTCCCCATCCCGGCGCGTCCTCTGGCTCCCCATCATCCGAACTGAATGTGGAGTCGTCAGAGTAGTAGATGCGCCAAGACATTAGGCTGCGTCGTGATCAATAGCCGTGGAGGCAGCCTGCAACGTGTAGGTCCCGTCATTGGAGTACGTGACCGGAGTCAACGCCTCTCCACCGTAGTCGGTCCCGCCTGTCAGTGCGGAGTACCCACGCCACTCTGCAACGTCCTCGCCGCTCGTCATGGTGAACGCGAGGTCTGCGGTCGGTCGGATGAGCCCAGCGGCTGCACCCGTCCAAGTGACGGCCTTCCGAGCGTCACCCACTTCCGCGCCGACGCTGTTGAGGAGTGCGATGTAAGTGATGAGCGAACCGCCATGGTCGGCCGTTGCGTTCAGGTACGCAGCGTTCATGTGTCTAGCTCCTTCCGCCTACTCAGGCGGTCGGCCAAGCCTCCCGGTCGGAAGCTAGGCGTTGGATCATTGAGACTGTCGCCAGGCTCGACTGTTACCGTGATAGTATCTGGCTGCCCGAACTCCTCCCAGAGTGAACGCGCAAGGTACAAGATACCAGGCACGTCACTCTCGTCCTCCGGCTCAACCGTGAAGATGACGCGCTTCCCGGATGCGTCTACATCCGGCCCCTTCTCAAGAACCGTCTCGTGCTTGAGCAACATCATCATGCGGGTCCTTCATATCCGTACGGCGTTGGCTCGGGGACCTCTGCCTCATCAAGAGGAAGGATGCCGCTGAATGCCTCGCCCTTGTCCGGTCGCTTGTCTCCTGTCTCATCCCCAGTTGTGTAGCCAAGCATGAGCTTCTCACTCGCAGTTGGTTCATGAGGCGGAGGTTGAGTACGGTTCAACCGCACCTTCCCTCCAAACTCTGATGGTGCTCCGGCACCTGGCATCGGCACACTCTCCTTCTTGGCTATTGGTTGCCCATCAAGGTCTATTATCAACCTCATCCATGTTCAGAGCCTAGCTCATCGCGCCCATTCAAGCGAGTCTCCTCACGTACGTCACAAGATGCCTCGTTGCGTCACGCGCGTGTTCACTCCCCTTCGTCCACAATCCCCAACGCTTCAACCGCTCATTCGTGACCGTCGTCTTCGCCATCGACGCCATCTGATAGGTCACATCCATCACCGCAAGCTCTGCCGCAAACGCAAGCATCGACCCCACTCGCACAGGAGCCAAGGGTACAGCTCCCCCAGCAGACACCTCATTCGCCTTCCCTCCATACACCGTGAAATCCTCAATCACAAGCCGGTCAGCAGGGCTCGCAAGGTCCCCAAGGTTCGCTCCTGTGCCAGGACCTCCCTCCATCAGTCCCCATAGCCTCGCAGCACTCGCTCGCTCAGCGGCATACAACTCATGTCGGTCCATCCGATACGGATCACCAGATAGCGCAAGGTCCTCGCCCGCCTCCCAAGACATCGCCCCAGACTCCACAAGCCTCTCAACATCACCACCAATCTTCCGGAACTCAACGAGGTCCAATGATCCTCTCGCCCAACCAGTCGAGATACCAGGATCAATCGCAAATATCGTCAGCCTTCTCAACAACATTCCTCTCCACCCCAGGTCGGACGCTCCCTCGCGTACGTCGCCAAGGCCCGCGAGGCACCACCGGACAAAAAACTCTCCCGTACGGGTAACGTTAGGTTACGCCAACTAGAGTGTTCATGCAGTAAGTGGAGGAGAGCTTCTCGTCCGCATCGTACCCGTACCCGTTACGTACGCGAGTACCTCTCGCCCGACCCCATCTCATCATTTCATGATCTCCGCAACATGCTCCTCCCATCGAGCCACGGCAACATCCAGCACCTCAATGTCCTTCAAGAGACGCCAGACAACGCTCCCAAACTCGCGGTCCCCAATCCGATACCGCCCCACAGCCGCAATCCCCAACTGCCGCCAGAGAGAGCGCCGGAACTCCTCGACATACTCCGCAACAACAACGGTCCCAGCCTTCACTCGCTCCTCATCAGTCACGTCCGCTTCCAAAGCAAGCACGCCGGCATTCGTGTGAGTGAACCTCAACGGGAACTCAGTCGCCTTCGCCCACGCTCGGTAACGCTGGTTCATCGCATGGGCCAACCTCCGCACCGGCTTCTTGTCCGCCTGCCTCGCCTTCGCATCATCAGATGCAATCCTCCTCGGCCAATCGCCGGCAAGCTTGAGCACAATGATGTACTCCTCGATGGCCTCATAGACTTCCTTGCTCAGCTCCTCCAGGTCAGGCGGCTTGACAACCTCCGGAGCGTCCGCCATAGCTTCTGCAACTCTCTTGTCCATCGTCGTCCTCCAACCGTCTCATATCGCGTCACGTGGACCTCGCCCACCCTTCGCGTCCTTGTTCGGGCAGCTAGCCTGCCCCTAGTGGGCGCGAACTCACGAGTAGCCTTGTTCCTCGGAACGACAAACAATCGCGAGCCCATAGGATCACACGAGCGCTTCGGTTCGCTGGCCTGCACACGAACGTACTTCACACTGCACCTCCGTCGCTCTCGTGCCACATAGCGCTCACGAGCGGCACCACCTACGTCCAATGATCCACCCGTTCGGCCTCCTGCCTCGCTGGTAAGGGCCGGTTCAGTCGCTCTGCGTCCTCCCGGAGCCACTCAAGTTCTCCTTCGGTCAACCTCAATCGTCCGCCGTAGCTCTTGGCTCGCCTTCGCGCAGCAACTGCATCACTCTTGTTCATGCTCTCCCTCCGCAACGTCATCTTCCCATTGGTCCATCATCATCCGGTCAATCGCATCATCACAAGAGATGCAGCGCCATTCTCTTGTGATGTCCAGCCGCATCAAGTAGCCGCAGTCCGGGCAGCTCGGTA
>Ga0136558_1000647_pt1 | contig 18871 bp, 16 predicted proteins | sample AntRauTorckE6833_FD_101391 | JGI IMG/M metagenome (GOLD analysis project Ga0136558, IMG submission 101391) | Saline lake microbial communities from Rauer Islands, Antarctica - Metagenome Torckler E6 #833 | ecosystem: Environmental > Aquatic > Non-marine Saline and Alkaline > Saline | place...
ACTTACAATCCCTGTCGATGGTAACGAATTCCTCGATATTCGTGTCAGCATCGATGACAACCGCTCAACCCCGATTCCATTCACCGGGATCCAACTCACGATTCAAGGGGTCAAGCTACCCACTCAGCAGGATGTCGCAGACATCGAAAAACAGGAGCAAGTCGACCAAACCTCACGCCTTGAAATCAACTTAGGCGCTCGCAACCAACACATTGCCAAACTCAATCTCGACGTTGATGACGCTGTGTTCAGCAGAACCTACTCACTCTACTACTGGAATAAATCTGGATCGAAACCACCACAAAAGATCACCATTAGCAGTGGCTCCATCTATTCAGTTCAACTGAATTCTAATTCGAACACGAAACAACTCAGCTTGCCCATTCACCGTGTAGTTCCATCGGATTCCCTTATCTTGGAAATCCAAAATGCAGACAGCCCGCCACTGAAAATTCAACCGACCGTTAAACTCGATAGTTATCCAAGCAAATTGGTTTTCTACGCTCCTCAACCAGGAACATGGACCTTGCGTACGGGATACCCAAATGCCCCAACACCAAGATACGATCTTGGCGCACTGCGTTCGTTTCTATCAAAACCAGCAACCAAAATCCCATCAGGCACACTTACCAAAAACCCCACTTACCAAAAACCACCCACCCTACCCGAAATCAAACCCCAAGGTGCTGATATCGACCTGAGCAACTGGGCTTATCGAAGAGCGATCGAAGCACCAACCAATGGCCTTATCCAAATCTCTCTCGATCCATCCACACTGGCATTATCTCAAAACAAACTCGCCGACATTCGAATCATCCAAAATGGCAAACAGTTGCCATACCTGATCGATCAATCACACCAAACTCACACGATCGACACAACAGTCGAGGTTCTTGCTAAAACAACCCCAGCAAATACATCGACCTACAAAATTCGTCACCCTCATGGCCAACTGCCCGTTAATGAGATTATCATCACATCTGACACCCCCGTCTTTGATCGTACGCTTTCCATACTCGCTGATTACCAAGACCAATACGGCCATACGAAACAATCCTACATCAAGCATCAAAGGTGGATCAAAACGATTAATCAACCCGGCTCTAAATCACTTCACATCGATATTTCAGGTCACCGCTTGCCTGAGACATTCCTTATTGAAACTCAAAATGGCGACAATCCACCGATTACGATTTCATCCATCAAATTGGTTACTGCGATGCCGTCGATCACATTCAAACGCCTCGTTGCTGACCCAGTCTTTCTCTACTACGGCAACTCCAGAGCAACGAAACCCAACTACGATCTAAGCTTGATTCGACACGAGTTGGATTCCGTCGAAAAACAATCCGGAACCGTTGGCGCCAAAGAAACGATTATTTCAAAACCAACACCGAAAGGAATCATTAGCGCAGGATCTCCATGGCTATGGGCAGCCTTGGGCTTGGTGGTTATCACCTTGTTGATCGTCGTTTCCAAACTACTTCCTAAGCTGCCAAATGATTCGTCCAACGAATGAGGCAATACTTAGATTTCGACTGAGTTCTGCTGACGCGTGATGTCATTCAGCGTCAACCAACCCAGCATTTTTCCACGATTACCAGGCGTCACCACAGGGACCTGCTGGAGATTTCGTGAAACCATCTCATTGGCCGCCTGATGAATGCTAAATTCAGGGATCACCGTCAGCAAATCTTGCCCTTTGATGACATCCGAAATCGTCTCCTTTTTCTTGAATTCTTCCAACTCACGATGCGTGATCACACCGGCCAATGCGCCGTCTTCATCCATCACTGGATACGCTCTGAAGCGCTTACCTAACTGAGTGATTTGCTTGAGTGCCTCTGCGGGTGATTGGTCCATTGCGAGTTGAAACACGTCATGTGTCATAATCGTCTGAACCGGCAACTTGCGGTAATCCTGCACCCCTTTATATCCTGGCAGCTTTTTCAGTGTAATCCCGTCCTGAAGTAGCAATGAATTATAGATGCTTATCGGTTGAAAATGGCGCGCAATCTGCCAAGCGAGCAAATTTCCAGCCATCAATGGAAGGATCAACGAATAGTTCCCCGTCATCTCAAAAATGATGATCAATGATGTAAATGGGCAACGAACCACAGCGGCAAACATGGCTCCCATCCCCAACAAGACGCATCCACCAATCACTTTACTGTCCGCTGGAAAAGCAGGGATCCAATTTCCAAAATGCTGCAAATCAGCCAAACCAACCCCCACCAAACCACCAAGCATGCCACCCAAAAATAATGTGGGCGAAAATAGCCCGCCTGATCCACCTGACGCATAGTTCACCACCACTGCACCAAACTTCATCACCAGCAACACAGCCAATACCCCCACTGCTAATTGGTATTCAAATGCTGCCTCAAGGCTATCGTAACCAATACTGAAGACTGAATTCCTAGGGTTTCCCATAAGTCCTGTTAGGTAGAAAGCAGCAAGACCAAACATTCCACATGAAAAACCACCTGCCGCAGGACTCAACCATGATGGGTATTTCTTCGCTCCTTTGAACCACGCTCGAAGATTCAAAACGCTACGCACAAAACCATGCCCGATCAGTCCAGCCGCGACACCCAATGGCAACGCAACCAACATCCAAGCCGAAGTGGTGAAGTCACCATCGATTCTCGCCGTCAACACCGGATCTTCTCCCAACACAGTCCTGGAAAACGCCGCAGCAACCACCACCGCAATAATCATGCCGCCCAAAGCCTTCATTGAAAAATTATCGAGCAATTCCTCAAATACAAATGTGAGAGCCGATAAAGGAGCATTGAACGCCGCCGCTATCCCCGCAGCCATCCCCACGGGCAACATCGCTTGAACACGCGCAGGATCACGAAATGCCCAACGTCCGACTTTAGAAGAGATCGCAGCAGACAAATGAACCGTTGGACCTTCTCGCCCCAAACTGTTGCCCAAACCCACATACAATGTGCTTAAAATGAAACGCCAGATTCCACCACTGGCTGTGAGCTTTCCGCCACCATTGTAATAAGCAGCTTTAACCTGCGGAATGCCGCTTCCCGCAGCCTCAGGGGCAAATCGATACACTGCAATACCAACCGCTAGTCCAGCCACAGTTGGTGCACCGACTAATATGGCACAAAACCCTAGTGTGTTCTGGGTGCTCGCCTGATGCCACAACCAGTCGAACAAATAGTGAATCGATAAGTGAAACGCAACAGCACCTAAGCCGCAGAGCAGACCCACCACCATGCAAAGACCGATGAACCGTTGTTCATCGGTCCACTTCCGCCGCATCCATTCCGGCAGATTTTTTCGTGGTTTATTTTGCTCTTCACTCATGATCCGCGCGCGGCGGATACCACGGAGTGAATCAATTGGCTAGCAGTGAGCGAGGCGGATTTTGTAATCCCCCACGCAAACACTTCAAATAGCCAATCAGCGCTTACATATCCACAAAACGCTCGTCAGGCTTGCCTGGGATAGGAGCCACCTCTGCGGGCAACTCAACTTCACCTTTTTCGAAATCAAGTGCCGTTGGGCCACATGCATAATTGTAATGAGGTGATTTCTCGTTTTTGAGCAAATCATTCAAACGGATCATCTCACCGGTATAACTAGACATCCGCGACATAATCGCCACCGCTGTCACCTCAGCAATACGCTTGGCTTCATTGAGTGGTTTCCCAGTGCGAACACCACGAATCAAATCCACGTGCTCTTGGACCATGCCATTGTTGGTATCGACCTTGATTTCGTCGATTTTGACATCCTTACCCTTGAGTTTGCCGCCACCGTAGCAGGCACCTTCAGTCCCTGTGAACGACTCGCCCACACGCCCATAAGCGCCTGTAATCTGGCGGCATTGGCTATGGATGTGAACATCTTCACCAAAGTCCAAATCGACGCTGAAGAAATCAAACATGTTCCCAGAAACGCGGCGTGCGCGACCACCGAAGCCGACGGCTGTCAGAGGAAAACGACCCAAGAACCAAATCGCAACATCCAGGTTATGGACGTGCTGCTCAACAATATGATCTCCTGACATCTCGTTGAAGTTGAGCCAGTTCCGCGCCAAATAATCGGCATTACTATCGCCCTCTTGGCGTGGCTTCACCCAAGGCACTCGGCCATTCCACTGGACCACACCACCTTTAATATCACCAATGGCACCGGCATCAATCAGTGCCTTGTTGCGCAAATAGTTAAGTGAATGGCGGCGTTGTGTGCCACAAACCACACCCAGTCCTTTAGCTTTCGCTTTCTCACCGGTTGCAATGACCGAGCGAGCACCAACAGGATCCACAGCAACAGGCTTCTCGATAAAGCAATGTTTGCCTGCTTCGACAGCGGCATCAAAATGAACCGGGCGGAAAGCTGGAGGAGTCGCCATCAACACATACTCGCAATCAGTCGCGATGACTTGCTTGTAGCCATTGAAGCCACTGAAGCAGCTTTTCTCCGCAACTCCATATTTCTTGCCTACACCAAGCGCCTTATCCTTGAAGGCATCAGCGACAGCCACCAATTCCGGCTCCAAACCAAGAATCTTGCAGGCATCCATAAAGTTTTTCACGGCCCCGTTTCCTCGACCACCACAACCGATGAGCCCAAATTTGACTTTTTTAGAGCCAGTGCCGGAGCTTTGGCCAAAGGCTGATTGAGCAGCGAGACCTGCACCAACTAGCGCTGTACTCCCGATAAATGAACGACGATCGAATAGTTGTGATTTCATGATGGAATCTAGATGTAATAGTAAGAAATAGGCGAGTGCCTTATTCCATTACTCTTATAAGCATCCTTGGCTTTCACAAAAGTGCAAAATTGCAGATGCTCGTTAAATACGCCATAATCCACCTATTCCAATAACTCACCCATGAAACTGATCTCTATCTTAGCTAGCACGCTGATTGTTACCACTTCTGCTGCCCTTGGCGCTTCACCAACAACCTACGAAACCATCGACCGAGCGATTGCCAAAGGTGACGTCGAAGATGTAAAAACTCACTTAAGCAATGATCCGAAAAGCGCCAATCAAGGAGGCAAACCGACCTCCCGCGCCCCTCTGGAACAAGCGATCCTAAGAAAGAAATCAGAAATCGCGCTATTGCTTATTGAATCTGGCGCTGATCCTAACACCAGCAACGCCTCAAAGCGCACACCTTTACACATCGCTGTTCAACGCAATCAACCTAAGGTTGTGACCGCCCTAATGAAAGCAGGAGCCAAGCCCAATGAACTGGACAAAGACGGATGGACACCCTTGCATCATGCAGCTGCCAAGAATCTGCCGGATATTGCTAAAGCCCTGGTCGGCGGCGGCGCGAATGCCAAAGCACTCAGCGAAAGAGGCGGCACCCCGCTTCACGAAGCAGCATGCAGCGGCGGCAAAGAAATCCTCGAGTTTCTGCTCAATCAAGAAATTGATCCATCCATTCAATCCAAGGACGGAGTTACAGCCTTGGATGTGGCCAAAGAATATAAAAACCAGGCTGCAATTGAGATCCTCTCAAAGCTTTAAACTCGACTCATCCCCCAACATTGCTCTTGATCGCAAATATGAAAAACCCATCCACTTCTAGCAAAGGGTTCACATTGGTTGAACTGCTCGTCGTCATCACCATTTTGGCAGTATTGGCCGCTCTTGGTTTGGTGGTCGGCAACAAAATGCTCGCGAAAGGTAAAGCCACACAATTGATCAACAACCTTCGCCAAATGGCTCCAGTGTTCAATACTTACGCAGCTGAAAACCAGCTCCGACTGCCCGCATGCAATGGCCCAGAAATTCAAGCCGATGGCTCTGTGGCAGACATGCAATGGAATGAAGTCTTACTCACTTACTTATTCCCCGATACCGATGCAGCTCGCTTCAAAACCGAACAATGGTGGGACTCCAACAGAAGCCTCATGCGTAACCCACTTTTCGAAGATGACGCATCCCCAAATCCATGGACACCGCTCAATCCTGGCTATGGATACAATCTGATGCTTGCTGAAAACTACAGTCTGATGGTAGATGAAGGGATACCTGGCGAGGCCGAGCTTTTGGCCACTCGTGTACCCACCGGCGCATTGGATGAACCCAGCAGAACTCCACTCGTTGCACCATACGACAACTACTATTATCGCTTGAATGAATCGGAAGTTGGACGTTTTTCTACAGTAGAAACGCTCCAACGTTTTATGACCGATGGAAAACTGCCTATTCTATTCCTCGGTGGCAACGTTGAACTATTAAGCCCTATAGAATACGGAACTCGCGAGCTTGATGAGATGCCGCGCTGATCGCTATCCTACTTTAGACACATCACCGACCCGTCGCGATCCGCGAACACACGCATCGATTTGTCACAATCGGCCGTTGCCTCAGGCACATCTTCAGGGTCGACCAACATCAAGGCGGTCGACCACGCCTCAGCCACTACGGCCTGATCTGCGATCACCCATACTCGCTGGCATGGATTTTTGGGCATAGCACTCTCTCCCCACGGATGGATGATATGGCTGCCTTGCATACCTATTCCAGAAGCACTCATAGACTGCCCCAATAATTCTAGACGTAGGGTTTCTTGATCACCCTTCAATTCAATAGGCCAAGCTTCGGAGCCAACAGCCAACAAGGAACTGGCACCCGCCGATATCAATCCAGACTCAATATTCCAATCCACTAGGATCTGACGAATCTGGTCCAAAGCAAAGCCCTTACCGGCGCCACCCAGATCAATCTGTCTACCAGCCTCATCACATGTGATCGCCGCCACATCCGGATGCACCGACAACTTGCCCACCAATTCCGGCAAATCACCATCAGCACCCGACTTGCGATGCTCAATGCGCTTACCTAAGGTGATGTCAAAAAGTCCGTGCGTCTCAACACAAGCCTGCATCGATTGAAGCAAACATTGATGACATGACTCGCTTAAATAAAGCGTCTCGCCAGCCTTCATGGCATTGATCCTGGAAACATCACTACCATCAATGAAACGACTGAGCTGCCCTTCTAGCTGATCTAGCAGATAGAAACTCTCAGCAGCAACACTCTTTGCTGTGGCTTCATCACTTTCACACAAGCGCAAAGCGAAACTTGTATTCATCGCTTCATGATCAAAAACACGGCTTCGCTCCAGCGGGCTATCACTCATGATTCATCAGCGGCTGACCATTTTTCCCAAACATCCATCTCAACAAAAACCTCAATATTGACTCCCGGACGGAGGCCATAACCAAACGGAACGAGATGGTGACTGTCCTCAAGATCTCTCATAGCACCATCCAACTCCTCAGGCATACACAGAACAATAGGGAAACCCCGCAGCACTTTGTCAGACTCCGGCCAATACCCCACTCGCTCAAATGCGCGCAAATACCACGGCAATGGCCAATAATCACTTCCAACCACAGCAAGCCGTTCCATCTCGCCCTCTCCCTCCATCGCCTGCAAGCGCTTCAACCAATCTTCCAACTGTTCCACCGGCTTACGGGTCGGCACGTATGCATATGGGTTGCGGTGATCTGATGATAATCGACCCGTGGCATATCGCGCCTGACGAAATTGTGTGAACAACGCAGCCAAAATCAACAACGCTAGCAACACCTGCACGACCACTTTTTGTTTGATCACTTGGTGCACTGAAAAACCAGCCAGCAAACAAACATAAGCCCACGGCAAACAAACAAGCCACGGTGTCTTGTAATCAAACCAACTATAAATCAACAAATGCCCCATAACGGCATAAGCCAAAAATCGAATCGAGTTTTTGATGCGAATATCCATCTCCATCCAAAAAGTGCTGACATATGCCATCAATGCCATCAACACGACTGGCGTAGCAAACCACCAAATTCCACCCGACTTATCAGGGACCAAAAGCAACTTAAAATAATACGCAAATGGCTTATCGTGACCGTCTACCGTATCATAAACAAAGAAGGTCTTCACTGCATCGAGCGCACCCTGAAAATATCGGAACCCATCTGTATAAGCCGCCATTGACACCAAGCCAGCCAACAATACTGAGCTCAACAATGGCATCCGCCATTCTTTCCAAATCTCAATGCACTTCTGCTTGTTGATCCTCTCTCGGTTTTCCGCAAGCAACACAATCACCGCCATACCCCATGCCATCACGCTGATCACAAACGTTTCCTTAGTCGCATACATCATTCCCACCATCACCCCTGGCAATCCATACTTTGGCTTCCTCACGACAACCATGACCGCCGCCACCCCAAACATCACCAGCAAGGACTCGTGAATAAACATTCGGCTGTAATAAACCAATAATGGTGAGGTCGACATCAAGGCCGCAGCAACTAAAGCAACACCATCACCCATCCAGCGACGACCCACCAAAGGCAACAACACCAACAACACACCCGCAATGGCGGTAACCATGCGCAATGTCTGCTTGCTCATGGTTTTCCATCCTCGCTCACCTTTCAAAACGCTCGCTTGCACCGCCAAATCAGCCAGCACAGGGCCATGATAATGCTTTGGATTGAATCGGCCTTCACCATTCATCCGCTGCGCAACAATCCTCGCACCTGTTGCTTCATCGGCGTGAAATGGGCGCGATCCAAGATCGTCAAACCGCAGAAAAACTGCCGTGACGACAACACAAATCCAGACAATAATAAGAGCGACCCGCTTCATCAAACAATTGAATACGATGAAAGAATCCCATCCTCGGCAATGGTAAACTACCAGAACAAGTGATCGACTCTACGAATCAAATCATTCTCGTCACCCCCGTATGGAACGACTCCACTCGTCTGGCCAAATACGGAAAGACTCTCGCCTCTGCATTTGCGGAGTCCGCACTGCCGATTCGTTGGGTCATTGCTGATGATGGCTCGATTTCAGAGGAGCACACGAAACTCAAAGAGCTTAAGACTGAATTTAGCAAGACTTTCGCAAACATCGATTTGCACTTTGCCAGTGACCACTGGGGAAAAGGATCCGTCATCCGTGAAGCATGGGAGCTCTACCCAGATGCAAAATGGCTCGCGTTTGTCGATGCTGATGGAAGCGTCACCGCTCCCGATTTACTCAAATTGATTCATCAAGCATGCGACAACAACCAGAGCATACTCGGGATTCGCAAACGCACTGAGAAAACTCAAATCACCGAGAGCTTTTACCGATCCATCTTTCATCATGGATTCCTTCTCAGCACCCACCTCATTCTTGATCTGCAATGTGAGGATCCGCAATGCGGCGCAAAGGTCCTAAAAGGTGAAGACTATCGATCGATTTGTCACTTACTGGAAGAGAATGGACTGGCCTTCGACTCGGAACTGCTCACCGCCCTCAAACACAATAGCTTTGATTGGATCGAACAACCTGTGAACTGGACTGAGAAAAAAGGAGGAAAAGTAAAACCTCTTAAAGAAGCATGGGGGATGTTTCGTGCGCTACTTAGGATTCGTGACCGCATTCTTTAAGCATACTGCTTGCATCATTGTCCTTTCTTAACCGGCGGCCTAACAGGAACACCCCTGCTGGCAAAGCACCGCTTGGCTTCAGCTACCGTATGCTTACCAAAGTGAAAAATACTGGCGGCTAAAACAGCATCAGCTTTACCCTGGTCCAAAACGTCAACCATGTGATCCAAGTTTCCAGCTCCACCACTGGCAATCACAGGAATTCCCACCGCTGACGAAACCGCCCTGGTTAACTCAATATCATAACCCGCCTGCGTGCCATCAGCATCCATGCTCGTTAATAAGATTTCTCCCGCACCACGATTCCATACCTCCTTGGCCCACTCAACCACATCTAGGCCAACCGGTGTTCGCCCACCATGAGTGTAGACTCCCCATTTTCCGGGACCTTCGCGCTTGGCGTCTATCGCCACCACAATGCACTGACTTCCAAATGCTTTTGCTCCCTCATCCACCAACCCTGGCGTATTCACCGCAGAGGTGTTGATGCCAACTTTATCCGCCCCAGCCAGCAACATCTCTCGCATGTTGGCTACCGTACGAATGCCCCCACCGACCGTCAGCGGAATAAAACAATGCTCCGCCGTGCGCCTAACGACATCCACCATGGTCTCACGATTGTCAGAGGACGCTGTGATATCCAAAAAGACCAACTCGTCGGCTTCTTGCTGGTCATAAGCAATCGCAGCTTCAACCGGATCTCCAGCATCCACCAAATCAACAAAGTTGACGCCTTTGACAACTCGACCATCAGTCACGTCAAGACAGGGAATGATTCGTTTGGCTAGCACTTCGAGAACTTCTGCAATGATTCCCCACTAGGCAAGTGCCGAGCAAAGAAAACGCCCAATCGCTTATGAAGCAATTGGGCGCTTGTGAAAATGAATCGAAATCGATTCTTAGCCGACTTTCGGCTTCCCGGCGCGACGAACGGCACCAAAACGCTTCTGGAACTTGTCAATGCGGCCTTCAGTATCAACAAACTGAGCCAAACCAGTGAAGAACGGGTGGGAATCAGAAGTAACACCAATGGAAATTACACTGTGCTCAACACCATCAATCTCTTCTTTCTTCTCGGAAGTCTTGGTGGAACGGCTGACGAATCGGGTTCCAGTCGTCATATCAACGAAAATAACTGGATTATATTGCGGATGTAGGTCCTTTTTCATGGGAAATATCGGTTAAACCAACACGTTTCAGTCGCGTCGGGGCGGGGAGATTCGCCTTTTCCAGCCTTCTGTCAAGCGAGCATCGCTAGTAAATATGAAGTTTTTTCACTCGAAGCATCGATAATCCTTGATTTTTAATTATGAGCATTTGAAATAAAATGCTGTTTTTCAGTCGCCAATTCTTGAAATCCGTGTAGGGTTATGACTGTTATGGCAATCACCTCGAAACGTACCCGCTTCTCACGCCGCCTCCCAGATCACGTGACCGACGAACTTTGTGTCGTCCTCGCAGACAAGGAAGTCTATGGCTTCAATGATCTGTTTGAGCGTGTTTTCGCCAACCTAAAACTGCGTAACGCAGTCAGTGGTGGCGAAGAAATGCTCCGCTTGCGCGCCTACGAAAAGCTCCAAAATCTCGTCACACGCGGCCTCGTCGAAAAACTCGGCAAGGAATATAAAGGCACCGACCGTGTGCACGAAGCATCCAGCGCCTACGCTGCTGAACAAGAAGCGGCAGCTCAGGACTAAACTTTAAAATTTTAAAAACCTCGCACTCTCAAGGGTGCGGGGTTTTTTTCTACCCAAACGGCTCCATTCTGAGTATGACGATCCCGACACCCGACTGACCATGCCTGAGCAATATTTACCCGTTCTTATTCAAGCTCTGATCGCCTTCGGATTCGCTGCAAGTGTGCTGACTGCAAGCGTGATCTTTGGTCGTTCTGGCCATCATTCCGAAATCAAAAATAGCGCATACGAATGTGGCATGCTCCCCATCGGCGCAGGCGCACCCCGCTTCTCCGTCAAATTCTACCTCGTCGCAATGCTCTTCGTCCTCTTCGATATCGAAGTCGTATTCATGTATCCATGGGCTGTGCAATTCCGCGACCTTCTGAGCGATGGACCAACGGCATTAGCAAGCATGGCCTGCTTCGCTGGCATTTTGGCCCTCGCATACATTTACGCTCTAAAAAAAGGTGCCTTGAACTGGAAATCCTAGATTTCTGGTACATGTTGTCGACGACTGGAGCATGTATGCGCGATTCGCCAGCAAGATCCTGCACGCATTTGATGCAAAAGCCTGCATCTTGGTATGAAACAGGCTTGCCTCATACGCTCTCTATGAACAGTTTTCGTCCCGGCTCGACTGAATGAGCCTCCCCTCTACTAACCATGGCTTTCCAAATCCAGCTTCCAGATGATGCTCCTTTCACCCCTGCCCAACGGGCATGGTTGGACGACTTTCTTTCTAAAGCACTCGCTGAGGCACAATCCAGCCCCGCGGTAACCGGACCAGCCGTTCCAGCAACCATTCTATTCGGCTCCCAAACAGGCACCGCTGAAGGCCTCGCCAAAAAACTGCTCAAAACACTGAAGAAAGGAAATTTCGAGCCGAAAATTCATGACATGGCCGACTACGATAAGTCACGCCTCGCCACTGAAAAAAACCTGCTCGTGATCGTCTCTACCTATGGCGATGGTGAGCCACCAGACAGCTCAATTGAATTTCACGAATGGATCATGGGGCCCGATGCTCCCAAGCTTGATGATATGTCGTTCTCAATCCTTGCCTTAGGAGATTCGGATTATCCGGATTTCTGCCAATGCGGAATAGAATTCGACAATCGCTTCGCCGAGCTCGGCGCAAAACGCATTACCGATCGCGTCGATGTCGATGTCGACCCCGATGAACCCTATGTGGAATGGTCCAAAGCCGTCATTGCCGCACTCGCACCTGCAAATGCACTCGACCAAGCGCCTGTGCTTGCTGAGGACCCAGCAACCGAAGGAGCTTACTCAAAATCACGGCCATTCCCATCGTCCGTGCTTGAAAATCGCAATCTAAACGCCCCTGGCGATAAAGCGACCCATCACCTAGCACTATCATTGGACGGCTCAGAGCTTGAATATCAAGTCGGCGATGCGCTTGCGGTATTCCCGGTGAACCCACCACCAGTCGTCGACGAAATCATTGCCAATCTCCCTTTCCGCGCAGAAGAAGTTCCAGGCAGAAATGGCCAAGATGTGACACTCAGAGACGCTCTTCTTGAACACTACGATATTGGATGCCTCAACAAATCCGTCGTGAAGAAATGGCAGAAGTTCAGTGGCTCCCCTTACCTCCGCTCGCTCGCCGAAGCTGACGACGCCACCGAATGGAAAAACTTCTGCTGGGGCCGTGAGTTGATCGACCTCGTCATCGATCACCCAGCCGATTTCACTGATGCTGAAGAGTTTGTCTCTGTGCTGCGCAAACTCCAACCCAGACTTTACTCAATTGCATCCAGCCCAAATGCACACCCTGGTGAAGTTCACCTCTGTGTTGGTATTGTTCGCTACGAAACTTATGGGCGTGAACGCGGTGGTGTTTGCTCAACATTCCTCTCTGACCGCTTGGGTGGCGACACACAACCACGCGTGTTTGTTCATAACAACCCAGCATTCCGCCTCCCTGAAAATAGCGACACCCCAATCATTATGGTGGGTCCAGGCACCGGCATCGCACCATTCCGAGCCTTCCTCGAAGAACGCAAAGTCAGCAAAGCGAAAGGTGGCAACTGGCTGTTCTTTGGTAACCCACACCAAGCAAGCGACTACCTCTACCAAGAGGAAATCGAAGGCTATGTGAAAGACAAAACCATTTCACACCTCGACCTCGCATGGTCGCGGGATCAAAAAGAAAAAGTTTACGTCCAAGACCTCATGCTCAAAGAAGGAAAAGAGCTTTGGGCATGGCTCAACGACGGAGCCGTGTTTTATGTCTGCGGCGATGCTTCACGCATGGCCAAAGATGTGGACAAAGCGCTGCATTCCATTGCTGAGAAACACGGCAACTTGTCCGAAGAGGAAGCCGTGGAGTTCATGAAACAACTCAAGAAAGACAAACGCTATATGCGTGATGTCTACTGAGCGAATGGTTTAACCGAGACGCGATTGCTCATCGAGAAAGATCTCAGCCAAACGAAAGCAGCGCCTGGACAGCTCTTTTGCATCTGAATCACCCACGAGTGATACTCCCTCTTCGCTGATTTCAGCTAAATAGATTTTCCACGCTTTTCTAGCGATTGCTTCGGGGTCGTGCTTACCCTTCGAATTGGACTTACGGCGATTCGATGAACCTCTCTGTGAGCCCTCTTTATCACGACCTTTACCCTGCTTCGGCTGATCTGACCTGCGATCATCCGAGTTAGTATCAGCATCCTTGGATTTCGCTTGTGATGGTTTTTTGCCCCTGCGGCGGTTGCGCTGGTTTCCGTCACCTTCTCGTTCTTTACCTTCGGATTTAGTATCTGGCTTCGGCTTTGAATCATCAAGTGGCGCTTCCTCAAATTTTGGGAATTCTGGCAATTCTTTGGATGACTGAATTGGTTCGTCGGCGGGTTTTTTCTTCGCCCGTTTCTGCGCCGATTTCTTCTTTGGTTGCTGCTTGTTCTTGCGGCCACCTTTGAGTTCCTCATCAGCAGCTTGAGGCTTTGCTTCAGAAGATTCTTCCTTCGTTTTCTTGGTCATAATTCAGTCATAAGCAAGAACCGCAATGGGCAAGGCGTCGAGTATAATCCCAAAATCATGGGCTCGGTAGCGCTGAATCTAGAAATTTCTGACGTCATCGCGATTGACCTCAATATCACGCGATGGATCCGACTCATTCGACTCTCCATCTTTACCGGTCGACCAAAGATCAAAGTCCGGGTTTTCAGCATTGATACCTTTACGATACCGATAAGAACGTCCCCAAGGATCTTTGATTTTCAAATCCATACTCGGCGTGCTCGCTGTAGTTTGCTCCACCAAGCTTTGTTTGCTATTTCTTGGATCCATATCGACAACATAAATTTCATTCGACTCTCCTTCTACCCAAGATGCTCGGTCTTCGATGAAAACATAGCCTTCATAAAAGAGCGCGTTGTATAACTCCTCACTAATATCACCATCGATTTGACTATCTTCATCCGACCCTGGGTAATCACCCATATCGAGTTTGTATTTTTCAATGGCATTAGAAAGCAAGGCGATATCAATCTCCGCTTTCTTCTGATTTCTTATCTCGTTAACGAATGCCATTCCTCCCACGGAGATGGCACCAAGGATGACCATAATGGTGATGACCGCCATCAACTCAATCAAAGTGAATCCGCGATGCGCTTGATGGGTTTTCGCTATAGTCATATCAAGTGGGGGTTTTAGAAAGCTCTGATTATTGGCCCATGCTGGACACCATTTTGATGAGCGGCAGGAACAAGGCAAAGACCACAGAACCGACGATCAATGCCAATAACACAATCATAACTGGTTCTAGAATCGATGTCAAAGCAGTCACTGCACTATCGACCTCATCGTCGTAAACATCAGCAACTTTAAGCAACATTTCAGGCAACTGACCGGTTTCTTCACCCACATCAACCATCGAAATAACCATGTTGGGGAAAACTCCAGATGCTTGAAGTGGGGTCACAATGGTCTCACCCTCTTTTACCGCCTCATGTACTTTTTCAATGGCTTCGGAGATGATCACATTACCAGCCGTATCACGAGTAATGTTGAGAGCCTGAAGAATTGGCACACCAGAAGTAACCAATGTTCCCAAAGTCCGTGAAAATCTAGAAACTGCACTTTTACGCTGCAGGTCACCAAGCAAGGGCGTTTTGAGTTTCATCATATCCACCACTCGGCGGCCGCCTTTCGTCCGACCCCAGACATTGAATAATAACACAAGGCCAAATGCCGCAGCAAATAGGTAAATAATGTTAAACAAACCAAAGGGTGCCGCGAGACAGAACTCTGAGGCTCCAAATACAATTTGGGAAATCAATGGTAGTTGCTGATCAGTATCTGCAAACATCTCCTTGAACCTCGGCACAATGAAGATCACCAAGAATACCAAAATTGCCACTGCAATGAACATAACGATGACTGGATAAACCATTGCTGAAACAATTTTGTTTTTCAGCTTCTGAGCCTTCTCCTGATATTCAGCAAGGCGCTGGAGAACAACCTCAAGCACACCACCAAGCTCACCAGCTTTCACCATATTAACATACAGCTTGTTAAAAATCTTTGGATGCTGAGCGAGCGATTCGGAGAATGTTGATCCAGCTTGCACGTTATCAGCAAGTTGACTGACTGTTAGTTTCAATAGCGGGTTGGGTTCCTGTTTTTCTAGAACCGTCAAACTCCGCACCAATGGCAAACCGGAATCAATCAATGTCGCCAACTGCCGTGTGAAAATCATCAAGTTTTTGGGCTTAACCCGCACACCGAACTGACCCTTCATAGCTGCCGGCTTACGACCTGCTGGCTTCTGCCGCTTCTTTGCCTTTGCAGGTGCCTTGATTTGCTGCCCTTGTCCCTCTTCCTGGATCTGCGTTGGATAGAGTCCATGAGCGCGAAGTTGTTGAATCGCTTCAGCTTCACTTTCAGCAGTGATGACACCGCTGGATTGCTCTCCTTTGGCATCAAGTGCTATGTATTCGTAATTGGCCATGAGTTTATTTTCTGGTGGTTAGTGGATGGTTTTAAAAATTTATGATAAAAGTGCAGGCAATAGCGATGGAAAAATCACTATGTTTTAAGTGTATTTGAGCACTTCCTCAATTGTGGTATTTCCTTTGTAGATATTACGCAAACCATCTTCCCTAAGGGTATTCATCCCCAGTTCAATGGCCTTTTGCTTAATCACCACGGTCGGTGCACGCGCAGTGATCAAATCACGAATCGGATCGGTAATATCAAGTAACTCATAGAGTCCACGACGACCTTTATAGCCTGACTGACCACAAACATCGCAGCCAGCACCAGTATAGAACTGCTTATCGCCCAACTCATGTGCGGAAACACCCAATTGGCTTAATATGGCCTCATTGGGCTCATAAGGTGATTTACACTCTTTGCAAATACTCCTGACCAAGCGCTGAGCCAAAATCCCTTCTAAAGAAGCCGCGGCTAGGAATGGCTCGCAACCCATATCGAGCAAACGTGTTACAGCGCCGGGAGCATCATTCGTGTGAAGCGTGGAAAGCACAAGGTGGCCTGTAAGCGCTGCTTGAATACCAATCGCTGCCGTTTCCTTATCACGCATCTCTCCCACCATGATCCGGTCCGGGTCTTGACGGAGGAAGGCTCGCAACACACGCGGGAAATCGAGACCGATCGGCTCATTCACCGGGATCTGGATAATTCCATCAATGTCATACTCGACAGGATCCTCAGCGGTTAAAAGTTTTGAATCGATGGTATTGATACGCCTCAACGCCGCATACAAAGTCGTGGTTTTACCGGCACCAGTAGGCCCAGTAACAATGAAAATCCCGTTGGGCTTCTCAATAGTCTCCGCAATATAATCGTAGATATGATCGGTTAAACCGAGGTTCTCAAGTGACAGATTCACCGATGACCGGTCCAAGACCCGCAACACGATCGACTCGCCATGTTGCGTCGGCAAAGTGGAAACACGCATATCAACCTGCTTGTCTCCAACTTGTTTCACAATCCGTCCATCTTGGGGAACACGACGTTCGGCGATGTTCATATTGGCCATCACCTTAACGCGTGAAAGAATCGGCAACGCGAGATGTGACGGTGGCGGAGCCATCTCATACAACGCTCCATCCACCCGATAGCGGATCTTGAAGTCATCCTCGAATGGCTCAAAGTGGATATCAGACGCTTTTTCTTTGATCGCCTGATACAATACCAAATCGACATAGCGAATAATCGGCGCTGAGTTCGCTTCCGACTCCAAATCTTCGGTGTTTTGACCACTGCCATCAATTTCGAGTTGGCTCAGGACGTCATCCATTGCCTTCCCTTCGCCGCCGTAGCAATCGTTGATCTTGGATTCGACCAAGTAATCTGGTGCGACCATCAAATGAATCTCACGGTCCAACGCAAAGCTCAAATCCTCAACCACCTGAGGGTTGAGCGGGTCCACCAATACTACGCTGAGTCCTTTCTCATCAAAACTCACTGGCAAAGCACCATGCAGCCGCGCCGTTCCAGCAGGAACGAGCGCCAACAAGGCTTCAGGAGGATTCCAATCTTTAATATCAACCACCTCAGTGCCCAACTCTGAAGCAATGATTGGCCAAATATCATCTCGGCTTTGGATGACTTGGAAATCAGCAAGAATCTCAGCGATTTCCTTACCGCTGTGTTCTACCTCAGATAATATATCCTGAGCCAACGAACGATCGATGAAACCGCGGTCGATAAAGAGGTCAATGATTTGTGAGTGGTCCATGGGACGTAATAATACAAATTGGTTATGTGTAGTGAATTTCGTGGTTCAGTCGGCATCAGACATCGTAGCGTGCACCACCTCGGATCCAGCGGTTAAACCAGAGAGCACTTTTCGAATACCATCTTCACGCAATGTCCTCATGCCTAATTCGCGAGCTCTCTGACGAAGCTTGGTGGTCGTCATCCCAGTGTTGATCATCTGCCGCACCTCATCATCAATTTTAAAAAGCTCAAAAATACCCATCCGTCCCTTGAAGCCAACATTACGGCATTTTTCGCACCCTTCAGGTCCAAAAATCGTCGCTTCTGTCATCCGTGAAGCATCCAGTGAAAGAGCACGCATCTCTTTATCATTGAGCTCTGCTGGAGACTTACATACAGGACAAAGTTTTCGCACCAATCGTTGAGCAAGAATTGCTCGGACGGCCGATGCAATCAGGAATGGTTTCACTCCAATATCAGCAAGGCGAGCCACTGCTGATGGAGCATCATTGGTATGCAGAGTTGAAAAGACCAAGTGACCCGTGAGTGAGGCATTGATCGCAATATTGGCGGTTTCTGCATCACGAATCTCACCAATCATGATGATGTTTGGAGCCTGACGAAGCATCGCTCTTAGAGCCGCCGCAAATGACATCCCGATATCAGTTTTGACCATCACTTGGTTAATACCCGCAAGCTCATACTCAACTGGATCTTCAACGGTGATGATCTTCTTGTCCGGTCGATTGATTACGTTCAAACAACCATAGAGTGTGGTGGTTTTACCGGAACCCGTCGGACCCGTGACAAGGATGATACCATCTGGCAATCCCAGCATCTGCTCAAACTCCTTTTGGTCGTCAGAGAAAAAACCAAGCTCTGGCAGACCAAGAAGCAATGCCGTCTTATCAAGGATACGCATCACGATCGACTCACCATGATTGGAAGGGACCGAAGACACACGAAGATCAATATCTTTGTCTCCCAATTTCAATTGTATCCGGCCATCTTGCGGCAATCGTTTCTCAGCAATCGACATGCTGCCACTCATC
>Ga0136558_1000650_pt1 | contig 18856 bp, 28 predicted proteins | sample AntRauTorckE6833_FD_101391 | JGI IMG/M metagenome (GOLD analysis project Ga0136558, IMG submission 101391) | Saline lake microbial communities from Rauer Islands, Antarctica - Metagenome Torckler E6 #833 | ecosystem: Environmental > Aquatic > Non-marine Saline and Alkaline > Saline | place...
ATCATTTTCTTTAATTTAGAATTTGATGGTCTAGTATTTACCTCTGTATATCCTTTCCCCTTATAGATAACTTTAAGGAAGTCTGTGGTTTTATCTTTTGGGTGTAGTACTAGTGTTTTCATATATACAATATACAAAAATAAATTGATAAATTAAAATTATTAGTCACCAAAGGTTAATATATCTTTATTAACCATCTTTAAATCATCCCATGTTTCCTTATATGTAACTCCCCTTATTTTTCTATTATCTATCCACATATATTCTTGATCGTCTGTACATCTTGGTTTATTCATTATCAAACCATGATATTTAAACCCTTTTTCGTCCAACCATTTTTCGGTAACATCTCTATCTTTTTCTTCACGAGCAGTGAAAAATGTGATAACATTACCTTCATCAAACCATTTATTTATTATTTTAAGTGAGTCCGTGTATATTTCTGCTGTGGAGTAAAGGTGAGAATCTTCATTTTTTATATCTTCACATATAGTTCCATCAATATCTACTAATATCACTTTATTTTCTATTTTCATTCTCAGTTTTATTTTATTTTATTTCCCAATCGATAGGGTTTAAATTTTTAAATTTTAAATATTCATTACATTTTTTAAAATGACCACATCCTAAAAATCCCCTATTTACGGAAAATGGGGATGGGTGGCTTGACTTTAAAATATGATGTTTATTTTCATCTATTAATATCTCTTTTGATTTAGCAAAATTGCCCCATAATAGAAAGACAATATTTTCTTCATTATCTGATATATATCTTATTATGTTGTCTGTAAAATCTTCCCATCCTAATTTTTTATGTGATGATGGTTTACCCTCTTCAACTGTTAGGATGCTATTTAATAATAGAACCCCTTGTTTAGACCAACTTGATAGATCCCCATGCTTGGGTTTATCATATCCATATTCTTGGTTTAGTTCTTTAAATATATTTCTTAATGATGGGGGTATTTTTATGTCTTTATTAACAGAAAAAGAAAGACCATTTGCTTGACCTTTCTTATGATAGGGATCTTGTCCTATGATTAAAACTTTAATATTATTGATTAGCTCAAATGATTTAAATATATTTTCTTTACTAGGATAATAATTTTCCTTATAATCATTTAAAATTGATAAGAATTTATAATCTTTTTTAAGTTCTTCTTGGATTTTTTCTTTTAGATACATATAAATTATATAACATAAAAGTATATAGGTTTATTATCGTATTAGAGTAATTGTCCCATAGTCTATTTGTATAGTATCATTTAAGTTATATGTAAATTCTAATTTGAAAACATACACCCCATCTTGTGTTAGTTCGTCTCTATAAGTACCATCCCATCCAACTGAATAGTCATATGATTCCCATATAACTCTCCCCTTTCTATTAAATATAGTTAAATGGAAATTATAAGGTTTGTGGGTTTCTTCAAAAGTAGGTAGCCAAGTTTGGTTATGAATATCACCATTAGGAGTAAAAGAATTGGGATAAAATTGAGCATTGATAGAAAATGTCATCAATATTGATACAATCATTAATATTATAATATTTTTCATTTCATTTTTTTTTAGTTATTTTTTAGTTATTTATTTTGATATGATCGCATATGGCTTATCTCTAAAATCTTCTTTAATTGCGTTTCCTTCTTTATCATCATTATAGACAATAGGTTTTCTTATATTAGTTAATTTTTTAAATTTCTTCAAAGCTTCTGGGAAATCTGGAAAATGTTTACAGAATGAGTTACCAAAAAAATCTTCCACGAAAAATTCATAATATCCCGCTTCATTTGACATTATCCCTACTTGAAATTCCATTATATTACCATCAGCATTATAAATACCATCATAAAGAAGTCTATATGGTTTTTTATTATAATACACAGAATTGACTGGTGAGGGCATACAACCTTTATAACTATAAAAATCCTCATCCCATGATGATGTGATTTTAATCCCATTGAGATTATTCATTATGTCTTTTAGGATGTTACTCATATAATCTATTTTTTTAATTTAACGCTATTGGATTTAGTTTTTCCTCTATTTTTTTTAATCACCTTTAATAATCTTTTTTCGTCATCTAAAATGATAAAATCACCAATAGTAAAATCGTGGACTTGATCACTTTTTAAATTCAAATCTATTATTTTATTATCAGACCATATACTATGATTATAATTAGTGCCACTACGATCACATATAGACCTTTTAACCTCAACTTTAAATACTTTGGTCATTATTAGAACTTTTTATTAAATATAGAAAAATGTATTATTAAAACAAAACTTTAACCCACATTAAGCTATATAACGTTTATAAAACAAACAGACAGATATATGAATTTTCCAGATAGAAAAGAACTAACCAATAAAAAGGTAGAAGAGTTAAAAAGAAAGGGTCTTTTAATGGATGATGATCCAGATAAGTACATAGAAGAAGATGGGTTTGATAGAAGTCCTCAACTTGAAATAACAGAAGAATCTAAATCTTATTCATGGACAAGGGTTTATCTATCAGAAGAAATTGATATAGAAAAGGGTGATGATATAACACTTATTTATTCTCCTACTGGAGAGGAATTGGATATAGTATTTGCTACTTACAATAAATCATCTTTAACAAAAGATAAGGATGGTGATAGTGTTGTTGATTATGACCCAGAAGATGATAAAAAAGTTTTATGTTTAATGGTAGATATAGATAAAATAAATACAAGTATAGAAATACCATTTTTAAGAACATTATTTAGATCAGGTAAATGGTATGAGCACCAATTATTGAAAAGAAATGATTTGAAATTTATGTATAAAGATAATGAACTTGATTATTACTCAGTGGATTTTTAATTGGGGAATAAAATGGAAAATAAAAACACAGATAAAAAATTAATTATGTTTAGGTTTTTATGTTTAATACCAGTGATTGGTGGGTTATTTATATTATTAACAAAACAACTAAAATGGTACGATAGAAATAAAAGATCATATCACATTTGGTTTATACCATCAACAATATGTTTTCTGATAATATATTATATAGGATAGGTTCAAATGGAATAAGGATCATCAACTTCAAATAAATCACCAACTTCAAGTTCGTATTTTTCAATTAACGATTTCACTTCTTCTATTTGGGAATCTCTTTGTTTTTGAGCTTCTTTATTTTCTTTTTGTTCTTTGTCAAATTCACCCCATTTTTCATTTTCTTCACTACATTTTCTGTGGAATAAATATCTTTCGTCATGTTCGTTCCCCCTCAACATAAAATTACTTCTATCTTGTATTAAGTAGTTTCCTTTTATTTTTTCTTCACATTTATGGCAAATCATACTACCACATATCATTCCTTTGCTATTTGAAATTGTGTAATAATTACTCCAAGCATCTTCTATTTTCGTTCTCATCGTTTATTTTAGTTATTAAGGTTAGTTTTCTTCAAATGTCACTGTTAATAATTCAGCTTTCATTTTCAAATATATTTTCTTGAGTGTTTTTTCATCACCCCTCTTGACATCACATTTACCTCTATAATGAACAATCATAGCACATTGGGATGCTTGTTGAGATGAGTGATCACAAAGTGACACTAAACATTTTTCTACATGATTAAAACTATTATAATCGTCATTATGAAGAATTATAACCTTACCGTTACTTTCTTTAGTTTCGGATTTCTTTTCAGTTAATTCTTCCGTATCTCCGCTATAAAACTTATTTCCCATATCATTTATTTATTTTTTTTAAAATAGTTATTATTTTTGATTATTCAAAATTAACATTATATATTAACTTTCTAATCAGGAAATGAGGAAATAAGGAAATAAGGTTTTAATATATAACGCATGTCAAAAATTAAAAATAAATCAAATATTGTAATAATATTACTTATTATCGTATCTTCATTTTTCGGTTATAAATGGTATTTTAGTGTTGGTTACCAAGATCATAAAGACGCTATAGAAAAATTAGAATCAGAAAATAAAAAACTAACAAATAAGATAACTTCTAATAATGAAGTAATAGATAAGTTAGGTGGTGAGGTAGATAGTTTAGAATCAAGTATTAATTACAAATCAACTAAAATAGATAGTTTAAATAATAAATTAGATTCTTTAGGTAATAATATTTCAACAATGGAGAATAAATTAGAAATAATCAGGAAAGAAAGAGATAGAAAAGAAAGAGAAATTGAAGAATTCGAAGAGAATTATGAACCCAAAAGTAAAAATGGGTTATTCAATTCTCTTAAAAATAAATTAAATAAATGAAAAAATTATTATTGGTATTTATATTAGGTCTGAGCTTTTTAACATTCTCCCAAGGGGATTCTACTCAAATTCAAGAATATCCTAAACCCTATATAGTAGATGGTGATACAATAGGGGGGATATTAACTATTGATCAACTTCAAAAAATTGATAAAGATAAAGACCTTTTAGTAATGTATAAAGATCTATTATCATCATATAAAGAAACTGATGACTTTTCTTTAGTAATAATTGATGAATATCAGAATAAAATATCAGTATTAGAAGTTAAGGTTAAAGAGATGAAAAGTATTGAAGGGGATAAAGATAATATAATCCTAAAATTGAAAGAAAAGATTTCACTTTATGAAGAAAACGAAGATTCTTATAAAAAGAAATTGAATAATAAAGATAAAATAATAGATGAAAAAGATAAGGTTATTAAAAAACAGCGAAATAAGATTATATGGGGTGGTATAGGAGCAGGGGTTGCTATTATAATTGTAACTATATTAGCCATATTTTAAGTAAAAAGTGTTTTTTTCCTTTAATATATAAACTATATAAAAAAATTAAAAATTATGTCTAAAAGAAACCATATTAGAGAATTCAAATCTTTTCAAAGTAAAAGAAAGGATATAGAACGTATTAATGAAATAGTTACTCAGAAAGACGATTCTTTTATCGTTGGTGGCATTCAAGTTGATAAAAAGACTGTCAATGCTTATATTAAAAAAGTTAAAGATCAGACTGGTAAAGACCTAAAATCTATGTATTCTGAAATGCAAATAGCCGAAGAATTAATGAGATGGAGCGCAAGTAACTTATCAAATATAGATAATGTGCCTATTTCAGCTTTAATGGGAGGTGAAGAAGAAATGGCAGATGAGATAGATGAAGATGGTGAATTATCTGATATCGATGAAACTGGAGATTTAGATATTGATGTAGAAGAAGCTGATGTGGATACTGAAGGTGTAGATTCTGATGTAGATTCTGATGTAGATTCTGATGAAGAAGATCAAGATGCCGATACCGATGGGGATGAGGATTTTGAGGTTGATTTCAATGAAGATGACTTTGAGAGTCCAGATGAGGGTGATGATACAGAGGGTGATGATACAGAGGGTGATGATACAGAGGGTGATGATACAGAGGACACTGATGAAGAAGACACTGATGAAGAAGATGAAGACACTGACTTACCTATATAATTAATAACATATTAAATAAGAAAAGAGGAACTATTATATTCCTCTTTTTATTTTTTGTAATTTTTATTCCTCTTGTCTATTTTTTTGTTTATGTAAACCACCGTTTTGTCTATATTTATAAAGAGATACCAGATCATCTGAAAAGTGATTGGATATGTAGCTATCCTCCCCAGGACGTTTATCAAGTTTAGCACATATTGAATCAACTGGTGGGTATGTTTTATAATGTAATTTAAACCCTGTTAGTTTAAATATCCCACTCAAAATATTATTATTTTTAGGGTCAATAAGATGATCACCATCTTTACGATAATATCCTTTTTCTTTAGCCCATTCTGATAAAATATGTTTATATTTTTCTTCTCCTTCAGAATAAAGACCATTTAAAAATGTATAAGTCTTACCTTTTTTATAGTCTTTATTATCTTCTATTTGTTCCCCTGAGAAAATAACACTTCTAGATTTTATAATATCATTTTCGATTACAACAGCGGTAGATATACCCTCATTATAGATATAAAAATAAAACCATTTAGCCATTGGTTCTTCCCAACTACTCTTCCCAGCTTCTTTCGCTTTTTCTTGTTTAAAATTAGCACAAGATGTTTGGAACTTCAAAATATCCAAACCATTAGAAAAGTTAAAAGCTTTTAAAATATCCCAACCTTTATAAACGACAATTTTACAAGTATCAGTCTGTGAAGCATTCCATGATGCTACGAAATTCTCAATATCCCTTTGTGTCAAGTTTTCATTTATGAATTTTTCAGTATAGACTTTCCTTAAAACCTTTACGGCTTTTGTTCCCTGTCGTGTACTACACCCCCATGGATCATTTTCTTTTTTATTTGAATTAATATAAGTTACAAGGTTACCATCAAAATCAAGGTATTGTGGGTAGTTACTTTTAACATTTTCCTCATCAATTTCTAAATTACCTAATAAGAAATTAGATACCTTATCATTAATTTTAGTTAATCTTTCTTTAAAAATATTTGAAATTTCAATTTTCATTTTATTATCCTTTTTAGTTTTAATAGTATTGATTAAATTATTATAAAATCCCTTTAAATGGTGGTTTAATTGTCCCTCGTCTGAAAGTTCTAAGAGTGCCATATTATAAATCTTCTAATTCATTGACTTTCTCATTATCATCTTCTTCACCCTCTGATCCAAACATTTCACGTTTAAATTGGATTATTTTTTGTAACATTAATTCAAAACTCACAGCGTGTGTTTCTCCAATTAAACGTTCAGTAATATTAGTTTCTAAGTTTTCTGACCCAAGGAAATTAAGAGTTTCATCATGATCAACTACATAATCTCGTGTTGACATATAGATCATACTTTTCCTTTGATCTTCATGTAAATCATAATCTGTTACCCTATGAAACCAATTATAAGAGGTTGTTACCTCCGATATAGCTGGATTGATATTTACTGATGGTTTACCACATGCTTTACTTAAATGGTATGAGAAATACCCACCCATACTATTACCAACAACCATATCAACATCATATGCTAATTCTTTAAGTGTATTGAAGATATGAGGATTATTAATATAGAGTTCATAATTTATGGTAGGTGATACAAGTTCAATACCAAATTTTTTGAATATATCAAGAACATATTCTTGTGTGATTCCTGATCCACCCATTCCGTGACAAAATAATACTTTAATCATTTATTTTAATTGTTTAATTGTTTATAGATACAAAGATAGTAAAATAGTTGGCAATAAAAAATATTTAATATATAAAATTATAAAATAATTAAATAAAATGGCTTCAAGTTTCACCGATTTCTATATAAAATTTCCAGGACACCCCAAATTTAATGATGCGGAGATCATCCAAGATGAAATAATCAAAGTGATTATTCAGAAAATAGAAATGATACTTTTTACTAATAGGGGGGAATTGTTAGGAGATCCTAATTTTGGGGGGGATTTATTGAGATATCTACATGATACAAATGTAAATGCTGATTTTGTTAAATCTGACTTATCTCAACAATTTTCAGATTATATACCAGAGTTAGATGATGTAACTTACGAGTTAAATATTACGTTTTCTCAAAACCCACAAGAGTTTTCTGATATGATGTTTATTGATATAAAAATAAAGGACATAGAGGTTAATGCCTTTTTTGGATAAATAAGTAAAAGGGGATTTCTCCCCATTTACCTAATTATCTTTGTCCATTATCACTATGGAATAATTTATTAGTCCACCCAATCATAGTTGGTTTATTTTCATATCTTAAAACACCCTAAATAGGATTAGATACTATATTTACTAATATTAATTACATCTCCAATAAACACTGCTGATACAGAATTGAACCAGAATCATTCCAGAAATAGACCACACTATCGTTTATTTTAAATCAAAGAGTTTAATTTTTAATGTTCTATAAAGATAAACTTCTTTCCTAACACATCTTAATATCCTTTTTCTATATTTTTTTCGGCAGCGTATATCAAATTACGCATAAGTGAGATAACTGTCATTGGTCCTACCCCACCTGGAACAGGTGTTATATATGATGTTTTTTTAGATACCTTTTCAAAATCAACATCTCCTATTAGGTTACCTTCAACATCTCGGTTTATTCCAACATCGATTACAACAGCATCTTCCTTTACCATATCTTCTGTTAGGAACTTAGGAATACCAACTGAAACGATTATTATATCAGCCATTTTTGTGAACTCTTTTAAATTTTGAGTATTAACATGGCAAGAGGTTACTGTACATTGATCATTATGACCCATCATTATACTTATAGGTAAACCAACAATATTACTTCTACCTATAACAACACAATTCTTACCCTCCAATTCTATATTATAGTGTCGTATTAGGGACATTATCCCAAATGGGGTAGCCGGTAAAATTGTGGGTAAATTTAATGTCATTCTACCAATATTAGAGTGATGGAAACCATCAATATCTTTTTCTGGAGATATTTTATCAATAACTCTATCTTTGTTAATATGTTGTGGTAAGGGTAACTGGACTATATAACCATCTACTTTTGAATCTTCATTTAGTGATGATATTTGATTTAACAAATCAATTTCTTGTGTTTGTTCTGACATTCGTATTAATTGACAATCGATACCAATCTCTTTACATACTCTTATTTTAGAATCCACATAAGTATGTGATGGTGGATCACCCCCTGCTAAAATAATGGACATTCTAGGTTTTCTATGTAATTTCTTAATATTTCTTTTCAGATCATCTTTTATTTCGTTAGAAACTTTTCTTCCATCCAAAATAGTAATTTCGTTCATATTCCTTTGATTTTTTGATTTTATTATTCTAATATATTATAAAATACTTATTATTCAAAACTAAAATGGTTATTTATCACTTAATATTTTTTGTATTTGGTGAATTAAAGTTACTCCTATTATTAATGGGTCAGATGTATTAGATCTGTCTAATACATCTCCGTATTTTGTTACCTCTACAAGCACATCTCCTAGTTTGGATATTTTATCTTTATGGTTAATTCCAATATGTTCTATAAAAGATCTACCCAAAAGGGATAATAATTCATCTATATGGTCTGGTCCAAATTTATCCATTAAAAAATGGTAATTCTTTTCGGTATTATCTGAATTGAATATTTGGTTATATAATTCTTTTTTTAATTCATCATCAAATGATTTAACAGAGAAATCAACTTCACCTGTTAATTTTATATGTTGAAGAACAGATAACATTTTTCTAAATGATGGGAAGTTCTTATTGACTATACTTTTAATATCATCAGGATTTATATCTATTTCTTCTAACTTCGATATTTTAACTAAACGTTTAGCATAATTAACTTTTAAATATTTAACTTCTTCTTGATCTTTAGGAGAAAAATCTATCTTGAAGAACCTATCTAATGTCCCACCATCAATCCTATTAATATAATTAGTAGTGGCTATAAACCTAACCTTACTTTCATTTTTTTCAATAAACCTTTTAAGAGCGTCTTGGTATTGAGATGAGGCTCCATCTATTTCATCTAAGTAAACAATTTTCAAGTCATCTTTACTATCAAACATTGACATTTTAGAACAAAAATCATCAACCTTTGTTCTGAGCACATCGATCCCAGTTTCATTTGAAGTATTTAATTCTAAATAAGGTCTACCTTTACATAAAAGTTCGACAAGAGCAGTTTTACCAACCCCATAAGGACCGTAAAAGATAAAGTGGTTATGTATCCCATTTTCTACTATTTTTCTTATCCTTGGTAAAAGTACTAAATCATCTAGTTCTTTTGGTCTGTATTTTGTCTTGAAAAAATTCTCTTTTATCATTATATTAATTAATTATTTATTTATCATAGGTGAAAGTTACTTAATATATAATCAAAAGTGATAATTGTTTTGGTTCTTATTCAAGAATGGGGAATAATATCAATAAAATAATTATAGAAAATTATGGCAATTAATGAGAAGAAAAATTTCGATGATGTTTATTTTAGAGATTTAACCGTATGTCTCTTAGCAAACCTTGAGAATAAAATAAAATGGACTAATGTTTTTGAATCAGGACCAAAAGATGTTGATTGTAAAATCTATTATTCTTTGACAGGTGGGGAGGACTATTTAATGGATTCTTTTTCGGATGATATAGTTTCTAGTGAAAGAAAAGTTGAGTTAAACACTGATATATATCCAAGAGGTAATGTTACTTTAACTGGGATGAGAGTACGGGGAGAGGAATTTTCTAACCCTAATGTATGGCTTAGAATGGTGGTTGAAAATCAAGAAGAGATTAAAAATGTTTTAGGTAAAGTGAGAGCTCTTCCAATAAGCGCTACATATGAATTGAACATTTTAGTTAATTCAGAAATTGATATATTCAAAGCATCCCAAAGTATCATGAATACTCTATGGATGTATAAGTATATGTATTTTGAACATAACTTTATGAATATCGATGCTGTTCTTATAGTACCAGATGATCAACAAATTGAAATATCAAGAGAACATGACCTTTCATCAACTGATGAAAAAAAGATATCAATCCAATTTGAAGTGCAAAGTTACTACCCAGCATTTAATGAAAATACCACTGCACCTGCTCGTGGAACTACTTGGTTTAATCAAATAAAATATACACAAGAGGGTAAAATACCTAAATCTTTTAAAGTGGAACTAGACCCACCAACTCCTAATTTTAATCAAGATAATGAGGTTACTTTAAAAATAAGATTAAGTAAACCAGGTGATATAACAGTTAAAATTTTCGATCATATGGCTAGGAATTTAGATAAGATTGAATTTGGCGAAAGGTTTGATGAGGGGGGTGTTGATCTGGCAATTGATATAAGTGATAAAAATAAATATACAACTGGCATTTATTATATTAAAGTTGAAGTGAATTCGGAGCAGGAAACCATCCAAATGAATATAGATAGGTAATTACCTGAGATTTACTAGTTCCGTGGAATTAGAGTATTCTATTATTTTTTAATAATATCATATCCTAGTTTTTTAATAATTTCTGTCATATCTGTAATTATATTTGTTGTCATTTGATGTGTCATTATAAATTTACTACCATCGTTTTCAATTGAAAAACTTCTAATTTCTTCCGTATAATGTTTACGAAATTCATTATATTCATCACTACCATCAATTTCTCTCAATAGTGTATATTCTAAACCATCATTATCATTATGTTCCACTAATTATTCTTATACTTTTTATGGTATCTTATCGCTGATCGTATATATACGAAGGATGTGAGTAAAAAGAAGTGTGGTAATAGGGAAGGTAGGTTATAGATAGTAGAATATATAGATAAGGATAAGAAAAATAAACTTAATAGTAAATAAATAATTATTTTAAATATAATTTTTCTCATAATTTAGTTTTTTGATATTGTATTTAAATATATAATAATAGAATGGTAATAACTAATTTTTTAACACAAATTAGTAAAAAAAGGTAAATATCATTTAATATATACTTTAATTACTAAAAAAATTAAAATTAAAATATGAAAGATTTGAAAGTAAAACTTTTCGGGTTTAAAAAAGGGTTAGAATATGAGCAGTCTGACATAGAAAATATTGTCGAAGCTCATATCCAAGAACTGGGTAACTCATCCGAAAAAAGAGTTATTCTATCTTTAACTGAGAAGTTAGAGAAGTATACTTATCAAGATGAAGTTAAATCATTAGTAGAAAGCTTAGGTGAAGATTTAGAATCACATGAGTTACTTTATGAATTAAAAGATCTTTTCAAAGTTGTTGAATCAAGAGATAATGGGATGTTATATAGACACCCACTAAATGTATTATTAGAAATAATAAATCTTAATGATGATGCAGATAGGATGTCTAAAGTAATGAATGAACTTTCAGTTTATGACTGGGTTCCGGAAATTAAAACGTTTATATATAACTTAACACATTCACCTGAAAAAAGACAAAACCTTTTAAACGGTGGATCTTCTACTTCAGTTTATACAATTGTTGAATCAGTTGAAGATGGACACGTAGCTTTCTTAAAAGACTCTTGGTTTCTATTAAAAGAAGATTCTATTGATAAGACACTTCTTGAAGATCACATTAAAGATCAAGATAAATTAAGGTTATTAAGAACGTTAGAATCAGCTTTAAAATATGCTGAGATATCAGAAGAAAGAGTAGATTTCAGAATTTCTGAAAGTTTGACAATTGGATTATCAACAAAAACTAATGATGATCTCTTTATTAATGAAGAAAAAGTATCAAAGGAAACAACTTTAGAAAATTTATTTTCTTCACCGATAATTCCTATTGTTAATAAAAACTTTTTCCCACTTATAAAGGAAGTAGCTTCTAACTTGGATAAATTTGTTGAATTAGATGTTGTTAAACACATTAGTAATTTAACTAACCCATTTATGGAGTCATTTGCATTCAACTTTAAAGATAATGTATATTTATATACTTGTGATGAAAGGTACGGAAATTCCTTTTATAAATATGAATCAGCTATGGAACTTATAGATGATGTTAAAAATAACATGAGTTATGATTTAACTTACTTCTATGAGGATAAGTTAAGTGATGAAGTTAAAGTTAAAAGGAAACTTGAAGATGGAGTTAGACAGATAGAAGTGGATATAGATAATATCGATAGAAATATCGATAAGGTTGAAACCAACTTAACCATGTTAGGTGAGTCAAAAACTTTAACTGAAGCTTTAAAAGGATTAAAATCTGAAAGAAAAAGTTTAGTTTCTAGCCTAGATGCAACAAAGGAAACTATGTATAGAGAAGTTATTAAAAAGTAATTTTAGTATATTTTAAGTTTATGGAATTGGTGAAAAACAATTCCATAAACTTATGCTTTAAACTTTTTTAATAACATACCATATAATAATTAATTAGCCTTTTAAAATATTAATATTTTAAAAGGCTAAATAAAAAACCACTAAATAAACTATGTATTTATCAAACAAAGAATTGTATTATGAAATAATAGTATCAAAAGCTCATGGAAACTTGACTAGAAAAAGTCAGAAAATGTTAGAACTTTTAGGAAAAAGAACAGTAAAAAAAATGAGATATTGGAATGATGATGATCGAAATGATTGTTACCAATCAGGTCTTTTGGATATGTATGACAATTGGTACAATTTTAATGAAGAGAAATCAACAAATGCCTTTGCTTACTTCACAGAAGTGTTTAAAAGAGGACTGGCTAAGGGCTTCAATTCACTCTATAAAAGAAAGGGGTCAAATGATAACTATAAACCAAAAGTATTCTCTATAAGTTCTATAAATGATGGTCAGGGGATGCATAACATATAAACTTCACCATAGAAAAGATATAAAGTAATTATGACTGATGAAGATAAAATAATACTGGATGTCTCTTTGTGGCAAGAACGAGTAATTAAAAAGCATACTGAACTGTATAATAATATCATACAGTTCAGTATTATGAGTATGAATAGTCACTTGAAATTTTTTCAGAAAATATATAATTATTACAATAACATCATAGATATACCACATTGTAAAGTGTGTGATAATCCAGTTAATTTTCATAATAAACAATATAATTCATATTGCTCATCTGTATGTGTCAGTAAAGATTCAGATATTATAGATAGTAGGGTGAAGACATTTAAGAAGACATTAATGGATATGTATGGAGTAAATTCTACATTTGATATACATGGTGTTAGAGAGAAAATGAAACTTGATAATATAAAAAAATGGGGATTCGATGTACCTTCTAAATCTAAAATCATAAAAGATAAAATAAGTAATACCAAACTCTCTAAAACAGATGATGAAAATGATATTATAAATAAAAAGAGAGTTATAACAACATTAGAAAAGTGGGATGTTGATAATGTAGCTAAATCTGATGTTATTAAGAAAAAAACTTCAGATAATAATTTAGAAGAATGGGGAGTAGAATACCCTATACAATTAGATTATATAAAGGAAGTGAGAAGGTCAAATTATTTTGAGAAAAATGGTGTTTATCATCACTTCCATATAGATTCTATATTGGAATTGATGCAAATAAAACGTAAGGAGTCACTTAGAGTTAACTATTTAGATAGTATCTCACATTTGAATTTAAACATTGTAGAATATGATGATAAATCATTAAAAATAAAATGTGATAAGTGTGATGAGAATTATGATATATCAGTTTATTTATTATATCAAAGATATAATAATGACATGGAAATATGTACCAATTGTAATGAATTAAATAGTAAAATTTCATTACATGAAAAAGATGTCGTAGATTTTTTAGAGAAAAATGGTGTGGAGAATATAAAAACCTCAAATATAAGTTTAATAAAAAAGGAATTGGATATATATTTACCAGATTATAAATTAGCTATAGAAATGAATGGTAATTATTGGCATTCCGAATTATATAAAGATAAAAAGTATCATTTAGATAAAACAAATAAATGTAATGAATTGGGCATTGAATTGCTGCATATATTTCAAGATGATTGGTTATATAAACAGGATATTATAAAATCAATTATAAAAAATAAAATAAATAAGATAGATAATCGAATATATGCTCGTAAATGTTCTATTAAAGAAGTTTCTGTCGGTGATACTCGTTTATTTTTAAATGATAATCATATACAGGGATTTTCAAGTTCAAAATATAAAATAGGTTTATATGATGGTGATAAATTGGTTAGTCTAATGACTTTTGGTTATAGGATGACAAATTCCAAAAAGGAGTTTGAGTTAATAAGGTTTTGTAATTCTTTAAACACGAATGTAATAGGAGGAGCTTCTAAGTTATTTAAATATTTCATTAATAATTATGAATTTGAATCAATCATATCATACGCCGATGTTTCTATGTTTACTGGTAGTTTATATAAAACATTAAATTTTGAATACTCACATAGAAGTAAACCAAATTATTTTTGGGTTGTTGATGGAGTCAGAAAACACAGATTCAACTATAATAAAAAGAAGTTAATTAAAGAAGGATTTGATTCTAATAAAACAGAAATTGAAATAATGCATAGTCAAGGTTATTATAGAATATGGGGGTGTGGTCAAGATAAGTATATTTATAAGTGATCAGGAAAGGTGGGAATATACGAAAATTTAATTTAATATATAATTAAAATAGAAATTTTACTATTATGAGAATATTTAGATTTAATGAGTTGAATGAGAATGTAAATGTAGCAAAGACACAAGATCAAAGTAAACAGAATAACTATTTATTCAATAGGAATGAAATATCTGATTTATTAGATAAGAGTGATATACCAGATTCTATATTTCATGATAAATTCTCACAAAGAGGTAAATATGAGGTTGTGTCGTTCTTAAAGGAAGGAGATCCTTCACAATATTATTTCGAGGAAATCCTTAATATTTTGGAAGAATATGGTGCTGATATTTCAGATTTCATTATTTAGAGAATTCATATTTAGATCCGATAAATCCACGAGAATGTATAATTTTTTTCATAGCCATTCTCGTTATACTTTTTATAATTTCCTCTCCTACTTGTGAATTGTCTTTATTATTAGTTTCGATTGTTACCCACCTATGTAGATTCTGTTTGTTGCGATCCCATAATATATCATTATCATTATTATTATCATCTTTATCAAAAAGTTCGATAATTATATCAATACTAGTGTCCATACCATCAAGCTTACAGTCTAAGTTATGTATTTGAGATTCATTTACAGGATAATTTATAAAAACAAACCCAGTTTTTAAATGTTCCATAGCCATTTTATCGATATGTTCACTCATTATCTTATTGAAAACTGATTCAAATAAACCATAGTTCTTCTTACCTTTACTAACAGTTATATTATTTTCTCTTAAAACTATATCCCCATTTATTTTTACCAAACCGTATATGTTATGTAAAAAATCGGAATGTTCATCGATTTCATCAGATTTACCAATTAAAACTATATTCATTATTAATTTATTATTTATATTTTATATGAAAATAAACAAAATATGATTTAAATCAAAAGAAAGGAAACAAAAAATGGATTAGATTATATAAATTAAAAACAATTAGATAGATGAAAATGAAGTTAGAATATATATGGTTGGATGGGAATGAAGTTCAACTTTTACGATCAAAAACTAAAATTTTGGAAACTAAAACACCATTAAATGAAATAAAATCAGAAGATTTACCTATATGGAATTATGATGGTTCTTCCACTTCTCAAGCAGAATGTGGGGATTCTGAAATGTTATTAAAGCCAGTTAATACTTTTAAAGATCCATTCAGAGAAGATTCATTATTAGTTATGTGTTCAGTTTATAATTCAGATATGACACCTCATGAAACAAACAAAAGATATAATCTTTTAGAAAATTTAAAATATGATGATGAGTCGTGGTTCGGATTCGAACAAGAATATATTATATATGATAATGAAACTAAAAGACCTTTGGGTTGGTCTCCGATGATAGGAACATACCCAAAGCCACAAGGGGATTATTATTGTGGGGTTGGGGCAAATCATGTATCAGGAAGAACATTCGTTGAAGAACATTTAGATGCTTGTTTAAGATGTGGTATTGAGATATCGGGAATAAATGCTGAGGTTATGTTAGGTCAATGGGAATACCAAGTTGGTCCAGTGACAGCTTTAGATGGTTCAGATCAATTATGGATATCTAGATATATAATGTATAGATTGGGAGAAAAATATAACTATACTATAAGTATAGATCCTAAACCATTTAAGGGTGAAGAGTGGAATGGGTCTGGGTTACATGCTAATTTTTCAACAAAAGAATTAAGAGAGAATTTTGATAAGAAAGTTGAAATATCAATTTCATATTGTAAAAAGTTGGAAAATAAACATAAAGATCATATATTAGTATATGGAATGGGTAACCAAGATAGATTAAATGGATCTAATGAAACAGCAACATTAGATGAATTCACTTGGGGTGAGGGTGATAGAACAGCTTCTATACGAATCCCAAGTAGTATCAATGATTCTAAAACACCTGGGTATATAGAAGATAGAAGACCAGCATCAAATGCTGATCCCTATATTATAGCAAATAAAATGATAGAAACAATATTAAAAAATTAAAAATGAATAAAATTAAACTATCCGAGGAATATGTAAATAAACAATCTATTGATTATGGAGACTTGAGTGAAAAAGCGAAAGAACAAATTTCACAAGCATTTATTGACGGATTTGAATCATCAGAGAATGTAAAGTTTAATAAGTTGAGATATATCTCAATAGGGAATAACGAGGTTAAAAGAATTATCAAATTACCAACTGATACTAACTTCGAATCAGAATTACAGAAAGGTGTTAAAGGTATGGATAAAGAGGACGCTGAAAAGTATTATAAACATATAAGTATTCTTTTTAGTAACATCTATTCAAATGGTGATTCGGGTGTGAATTATCCTCTTGGTGAAGGATATAAGGAGAAATCTAATACTTGTTTGATTTCTATTAAAAAATTATTAAATAACTTAAAATAAATATGGCAAATAAAAGAAGAAGAGTTTTTAAGAAACCAAAAGAAGAAGAACACAGAATCAATAACCGTATCAGAAATGTTGATACAGTAAGGTTAGTTGGTGAGAATGTAGACCAAGAGATATATTCTATAAAGGAAGCTCTTTCTTTAGCAGACTCTATGGAATTGGATCTAGTAGAAATATCACCTGGTGCTAAACCACCAGTTTGTAAAATAATAGATTATTCGAAATTTATTTACGAGAGAAAGAAAAAAGAAAAGGATATTAAAAAGAAATCCAAAAAAGTTCAAGTCAAAGAAATTAAATTTGGTCCAAATACCGAAGAAAATGATTTATCATATAGGAAAGGTCAAGCTATTAAATTTTTAGAAAAGGGTAATAAAGTGAAGGTAGGAGTTTTCTTTAAAGGAAGACAAATGGCTTTTCAAGAACGTGGTGAAAGATTGCTTTTAGAATTCGTTCAATCTTTATCTGAAAGTGGCACAGCGGAAAATATGCCTAAAATGAGTGGTAGAAAAATGGAAGTTATTATTAAACCATTGAATTAAGTTACTATTTACCGAATTTATCATAGTTACGTTTAAAACGTTTCATATGGTCTGATAAGGCATCATATTTTAATTCTATCTCTTCTGTTGTTTTATATAAATCAGATGATAATTGTGTTATTATTTCTTGATGTCTTAATTCTCTTTTTTCTAACTTCTTTAACCATATACTATATAATTTTTCAGGATCATATTTATTTGTAGGATATGATGAATATAAAAATCTAGGTAGGATACGGATAGAAATATGGAAACATCGCTCTACCCTTGACATATCATACTCTACCAAAGCATATTCATAACCAACTCTCAATAACCTTTTATACATTTTCTCAAAAGAAATACCATTTATTTGATTTTCCTCTTCTAAATTAGCAAACATCTCATCAAATATAGAAGCTCTTATTTCTAATGGTATGAAATTCAAATTAACACCATATCCCACTATCCTACCCTCAAATTCTTTATGGTCAACAAAGAATATAGGGGAATACTTCATCCAATTAGATTCATCTTGGTAAACTAAAAAATAAAACATCCCATCTTGTATTTTACTTACAGGTGTGGGTTTAACTGCTTGTTTTGGAGCTATATCTGGATGGGGATTTATACCTCTATAATAATTATAGAGTAAAGTGGTGTTCTCTTTATAATAACCTACTATATTATCTTTTGATTGATTTCGTATAACCTTTATTAATTCTCCCATGTCCTATATATTTAAGATTAAAACTTAATATATAAGTATATAGAAAAATAATTATTTAAATATGGAACATTTGAGAAAATTCAATGATAATTATGTTGGAGATTATGAATTTAATGATGA
>Ga0136558_1000652_pt1 | contig 18734 bp, 15 predicted proteins | sample AntRauTorckE6833_FD_101391 | JGI IMG/M metagenome (GOLD analysis project Ga0136558, IMG submission 101391) | Saline lake microbial communities from Rauer Islands, Antarctica - Metagenome Torckler E6 #833 | ecosystem: Environmental > Aquatic > Non-marine Saline and Alkaline > Saline | place...
ACCCGAGCCAAAGAACTCGTCTATAAAACTAAAAACGAGAGCAAGCCAGCGCACGTCTAATTACTGCATATCAGGTTGCTTTTAGGGTATGATTGAATGGTAATGCCTTATATATATGTTTAAGAATCTGCTCAAATTCACGATAACGGTTGTCATTATCCTCGCGGGAGGGCTGGCGGCTCTTCGTCATGAAGATATCATCGACTGGTGGCTGCTCCGTGGCTATGAGCCATCACCGGCAATTGTTACGCTCGCACAAGATACAACCATGACTGACGTCGGTCGACGGTACTTTTATGTCTACGATCCACAGTTGTTGGGGAGAGATACCTTCTGGCAGCAGTGTACTGTCGCAGAAGCATCTATCGTGTTGGGTTGTTACGTCAGCCGGCAGGGGATGTATATCTATGACGTTGAGGATGAGCAACTCTCTGGTATACGGCAGGTGACCGCCGCACATGAGATGTTACATGTTGTCTACGAACGGCTGAGCACATCGGAGCGAGAACGAATCGATGCGCTAACCAAAGACGTCTACGAATCGCTTAATAACCAGCGCGTACTGGACACCGTTCAGGCCTACGCCGATAGAGATCCGTCTGTCGTGCCGAATGAGCTTCATTCTATCTTAGCCACCGAAATCCGTACGCTGCCTGAGGAATTAGAGACATATTACGAGCAATATTTTGATGATAGACTGCAAGTTGTGGCATATAGCGAACGCTACGCCAGCGTATTTGAAGATGCGCGCGAACGGGTTAATCAGCTTGATCAACAACTTCGGGACAGGCGGCAAGAGATAACCGAATTGCAGGATGACCTGCAGATACGAGCTGGCTCACTTGAGTCCCAGAGAGCTGAGTTAAACCAACTACTAGAGAGCCGTGATACTGAGCGCTATAATGAGCTGGTTCCGGTCTTTAACGGTGCCGTACGTGACTACAACGCTGATGTTGCTCGGCTTGGCTTCCTCATAGACACCTATAATCAAATTGTTTCTGAACGCAACAACGCTGCCTCTGTTCAAGAACAGCTGGTTGAATCTATAGACAGTCGTCCAGATATTATCGAATTGAAAGATAACGAGTAGACAATTATGGCAAAACAAAAAGTAGCCTACGTCTGTGAGAACTGCGGTGAGTCATTCCCAAGCTGGAGTGGGAAATGTTTTACCTGTGGTGAGTGGAATACCTTAGAAGAGCGTGCCTCGATTACCGTTTCTGGCTCTGTCAACAAATCAGCAGGTGGCGGTCTGTCACCTCAATCTGTCACAACGGCGGTAGCGTCTGACTATACCCGCAGAAGTACCAGCATCAGCGACGTCGATGCAGTTTTGGGTGGAGGATTAGTCGCAGGAAGTGTTACGTTGTTCGCTGGCCAGCCTGGCATTGGTAAAAGTACACTCCTCCTTCAGCTGGCTAACCTCTTGGCAAAAAAACAAGCCGTGTTATACGTGAGTGGTGAGGAATCATCCCATCAGGTTGGACTTCGGGCAAAACGGCTGGGTGCTGGCGCTAAGAGTTTGGATATCGTGTCTTCAACGTCTGCGGATGACATCGCGGTAACTATGGCATCAGGGAAGTATGATGTCGTCGTTGTAGATTCGATCCAGACAGTGTCTTGTCAGGCCATAGCTTCATCACCCGGGTCAGTGTCACAAATTACCAATAGCACCCATATCTTAAGCCACGCAGCCAAACAGTCAAACACATCACTCATTGTTGTTGGCCACGTGACCAAAGAGGGGTCCATCGCTGGACCGAAACTACTTGAACACCTGGTTGATGTCGTACTGCAGCTCGAAGGTGATAGGTACGGTGGCTTTAAGATGTTGCGAGCCGTAAAAAACAGATATGGCTCAACCAATGAATCAGCGATTTTTGAAATGTTGGACGAAGGTATGGAAATTGTCAAAAACCCATCTGCGGCATTGCTAGCTGAGCGGCAGCAATCAGATGGCTCAGTCGTTTTGGCAACCCTAGAGGGCTCGCGTGCCTTACTGGTTGAAGTTCAAGCGCTTGTAAATAAGACGAGCTATGGCTACCCAAAACATGCGGCCAGTGGGATAGACCTCAACCGAGTAAACTTATTGATTGCCATGCTTGAGCGTCGCACAAAACTAAAGCTTGGCGACTACGACATTTATATAAATATCGTAGGTGGTATGAAGCTGACAGAGCCTGCAACCGACTTGGCGATATGTATGGCAATAGCCTCGGCTGCTAAAGGTATGCAACTTAATCAAAATGCAGTGGTGTTCGGTGAGGTTGGGCTGTCTGGTGAGGTACGACATGTTCCGCATATCGACAAACGCCTGCAAGAGGCCAAGAAACTTGGTTTTGACGTAGCGATTGGTCCGAAGGTAACGGGCAAGGGCGCTGTTTCTTCAAAGGACTATGTCGGTGTGCCTGACGTAAGAACAGCCCTCAATACTTTTTTATCAAAGTAGCAGAATTAGTTTTTTGATCAAGCACCAGTTTAATCGTCGAACGTAATGCTGTTTGACTTATTGTCCGCGTTATCCATCGCGTAGTAGTCAGTGTTTTTGTCTAGAGACCCGTAAGAGACCGTACAGCTACCTGTTGGGCCTCCACCACAGCTTATAGCCGAATCATCATCTTCCCGGTATATGGTTACAGCATTTGACCCACCAACCCACGAGAATGTTACATCTTCTTCATCGCCACTGATGGTCGCTGATAGGGTGAATTCATCCGAACTATCGTTATTGCTTAAGCCGGTTAATCGGGTATTGTTTCTGCCGTCGTAGAGTACGCTGTCGATGACTTCTGCGGTTATCGTTCGGCTGCCAGTGAACTGCCCGGAATAGTTGAAGGCCGGTACACTGCCGGGTCCGTTTATCTCGACAGACCGAATCGTTTCTCCGTCCACTATAAAGTTAACCACACCCTGGAAGTCACTACTTGAGATCGGGTGCGTTCCTTGCGAAACATTTGCAGATATTCGGTAATTATCACCTTGTTTGTTCGCCGATATGGATATGCCAGGTTTTCGGTCATCGCAACTGTGAATGTCGTCTTCCTGCGTCGTATCGGCATTACCAGTTACGAACGTATCTCCAGAGAATAACGACGGATCACCGCCCGTAACCTCCCGTCGTGCCCGATCAGGCGTACAATCAGTCGCGAGCTTGTTCGAGATGATATCTATGGTTTGTTTATCGTTAGAGGCTCGGTTACGCTCATACCAACTCGGATATAAGTCAGTTGACCTACTCGGTTCAACAGACGCCAGTCCGACTTTGTTTCGAATAACAAAGGCTGACATTTCCTTGATACCGCTCGGTCGTGTGCGTTCGATAGGTTCCAAATCCTGATGTGCCTTCTCCATGAATCCTTGCCAGATTGGTTGTGTCATGGATTCCATGAAGCCAGACATCTCTACTTGACGGTTATGTGAACCAACCCAGACACCGGCTGCATACTTTGGCGAAAAGCCAACCAGAAGACCGTCTTTTGAATCGTTGGTGGTACCAGTTTTGACACTAAAGTTCCAGCCATTAAAACGGTGAGGCTTTCGGCTCATATAACTAGCGTTGGGATCGGCCATCATATCAGCGACGATGTAAGCTGATTCTTCGCGGACAACTTGCTTGCCACTACTTGGTTCCCACTCGTCAATGATGCGGTTGTTTGAATCTTCAATCTTGAGTATGTACGACTGAGGTAGGCTATTGCCATTTCTTGATATAGTCGCCATACCGTGGACGTGCCGGTCAAGGTTTAAGAACGCACCGTCACCGATAGCAGATGAGGCAAAACATTCGGCTGCGACGGTCAGCTGCTCGTCACCGTAGCAGTTGTATCGACTTGATATTAATTCATCCGAATCGTCTGGGTCCGACATTAACACTTCGGCAGTTGTGATGGTCTCGTCTATTCCTGCGATGAGCATAGCCTTAACAGCCGGGACGTTTCTTGAACCACCAAGTGCGTAGCGAAGCGTGACTGGCCCAGGGTACCGAAAGTCATAGTTCCGCAGGCAGTTACCGGTCCGGCTTGAGCCAGTAGTACATGGATAGCCAGGAATCGGTCCGCGTGTATCATAAAGCACTGAACCAGCTCCAAAATCCTCTGTGTTCTCTATGAGTGATACATAGTCGTACGGCTTGAAGCTTGACCCTGGTGGCAGGCGCAGCGTTGCATAGTTATTCTGTCCATATGTATCGTTGGTGAAGTCTTCTCCACCGACAAGTGCCACGACCTGTCCGTTCTCGACGTCCTCCACCACAAAACCAGCAGTGTCTCCGCCTTGTCGCTGAATTTGAGCGATGCCGTCATTAACACTTTCTGCGGCCATCTTTTGTAGATCCATATCAAGCGTGGTTGTGACCTTCCAGCCACCTCGCTGAACAGTTCCTTCGGTGTAAGCCTCCTCAAGTTTTTCCTTGGCGGTCAGCACAAACCACGGCGCTTGAATACTGCCGTATTTCGGTTGAGGCTCTTTGACGCGGGCCAATACGTCAATTTCTGCGGCCTCTTCGTACTCTTCTTGAGTTATCATCCCTTGCTCGACCATGAGTCCCATAATAAACAAGGCTCGGCCCATCAGTGCCTCAGGATTGTAATTCGGTCCGTAAGGCGAGTAATAGGAAGGTGCCTGCGGTATGGCCGCCAAGAAGACAGATTCAATAAGGTCCAAGTCAGCAGCAGGCTTACTGAAGTAATCTCGCGCCGCCGACTCTACACCATACTGCACATTGCCGTAGGGCGCAGTATTTAAATAGCCGGTCAGGATTTCTTGTTTGGTAAAACTTCGCTCCAGCTCGATAGATAAGATGAGCTCTTTGACTTTTCGGGTATATGTTTGTTCAGCGCCTACTTCTGACTGCGTTAGTCTGACGAGCTGTTGTGTAATCGTCGAGCCACCTTGGCGGACTTCTCCGGCGCCAGATATGTTATTGAGGGCTGCTCTACTAATGCCACGAACATCAAAACCACTGTGATTGAAGAACTCTTTGTCTTCAATGGCGATGGTGGCATTCTTCATATACTCTGAAATTTGATCATCTGGGACCGGCACGCGTTTGACGGCGTCAAAATCTTCCCAGAGTAGTATTTCGCCCGTACGATCGTAGTATTGAATACTGCCACCTAAGTTGTTGCCTGATATGTCGCGGAGGTCGGGCAAGTCTTTGCGGAAATAGGCAAATACGCCCACGAGCAATAGAAAACCAACGATAATGCCAATGCCGGCAACTCGCAGGAACATAATACCGCCTTCTCGGCTGAACCAATACGCGTATAGCCGTTTTGGGTGCATTCTATAAAAGAATCGCTTAAAGCGACTTTTTGGCATTCCTGCTAGCCGGGAAGCTTTTTTCCGTGCGTTGTTAGCTTTTCGAGCCTTGAACTTTTCCCCAATACTGCGGTGCAATTTAATAGTTTGACCACTTTTAGTGGTATATGAGTGCTTTGAGTCTGATGCTCTCGAAGCTGACTTGCGGCCTTTTGCTGGTCGCCTGACCTTTTTTGATTTACTCATGTGTGTACAAAAACTCCTTCAAAAAGCTACATAAGCTTACCCTTTTAGTATACCAAATTTGCGTACATACCAAAGACTTTCATGACCTCTGAGTTTTCCTGCTGTATACTACAGGTATTATGACAGTATCTGAAGAATTACGCTGGCGTGGATTTGTCCAGCAGACAACTTTTAATGACCTGCGCGAACTAGACGACAAAACCCGGACGTTTTATAAGGGCTTTGACGCGAGTGCTGACTCCCAGACCGTCGGAAACTTGGCCGCAATGATGTTCGATAAGGTTCTGATGCGTCATGGCCACAAAGCTATTTTACTGGCAGGAGGGGCAACCAGTTTAATCGGCGATCCGGGAGGCAAAGACAAGGAACGGGTGCTCCAAGATGACGACGTTATCGCGGGCAATGTCGAAAAGGCCCGTCAACAACTGGAGCGTATCTTTACTGGCTATGACTTTACAATCGTAAACAACCTTGATTGGACGCGCGACATGTCGGTTTTGACATTTTTGCGTGACATCGGCAAACATTTCAGCATGACGCCGCTGGTGCAACGGGATTATATTGCCCAGCGGATGGGCGAAGGCGGAGCCGGTATTAGCTACACAGAGTTCAGTTATACGTTATTACAGGGGATGGATTTCCTACATCTATATGATACCTTTGGGTGCACCCTCCAGATTGGTGGATCCGACCAGTGGGGTAACTGTTTAAGTGGCGTAGAGCTTATCAGGAAGGCCCGTGGCGTTGAAGCGCATGTCATTACCTTGCCACTCATTATCAACAAAGCTACTGGTAAGAAGTTTGGCAAAAGTGAAGAAGGTGTAATCTGGCTTGATGAATCCAAAACCAGCGTCTACAAGTTTTACCAATTTTGGCTCAACGCCGACGATGAGGGTGTTGAAGGGTATCTAAAAGTCTATACCGAGCTCGACAAAGAGGAAGTTGATGTAGTTATGGCGGAGTTTTACCAAAACAAGGCATCTCGCAGTGCTCAAAAACGCCTAGCCTACGAGGTGACAAAACTCGTACACGGCGAGGAGCGAGCCGAATCCGTACAGCGCGTATCACGAGTGCTGTTTGGTGAGGAGAGCGTTTCTGAGCTGACTGACAATGATTATGAGTTGTTAAAACAGGAACTCCCGGTAGTACCTGTAGCCGAATCAGTTGCCGAAGTTATCGTAGCGTCTGGGTTGGCCTCATCAAAATCAGAAGCAACCCGATTTATAGATGGAGAGGCGATTTCTATTAACGGCGAGAAATACACTGCTACTCAACAAAGCCCGTGGCAAACCGGTAACAATATATTAAAAAGAGGCAAGAACAAATATGCCGTCGTCGAACAGAAATAGGGTATACTCGTTTTTATGTCAAAAAAACCTACCTCAACGAAAAAAGCCGTAAAAGCGAAAGCTGCTAAGAAAAAAGCCGATCAATACGACAGCGGAAATTACAATTATTTAAAGTACTGGGATGGTCGTGATTATGAACATGCGTCGGAGGAATTGGCTATTCGTCGCCTGCTCCGCGGGCGTCACTTTAAAAACGCTGTTGATATCGGTGGCGGATACGGCCGATTGTGTATATTGCTCAAAAAGTACGCTGATGCCGTTACGTTGGCCGAACCGTCACAAACCCAGTTGGACATCGCCAAGGATTATTTAAAAGACGACCCTGACGTCAACCAGACAAAAATGCAAGCTGATGATTTGAAGTTTAAGACCAACAGCATGGACTTGGTTACGATGGTGCGAGTTATGCACCACTTGCCAGACCCCCAAAAAGAATTCAGTGAAATTGCTCGTGTTTTGCACAAAGACGGGTATCTAATTTTGGAGGTCGCAAACTATGCGCACGGGCGTAACAGGCTGAAACATGCGTTAAAGGGCCAAAAACTACCCACTAAACCAGTTGATATTCGTTCGAAAAAAAACCGCCACGACGATGAGATTGCCTTCGTCAATCACAATCCAAAGACCGTCATCAAGCAATTAGCACATGCCGGACTTAAGGTCGAAAAAGCACTGTCGGTATCTAACCTGCGAAGCGCCAAGCTAAAAAAGATCATCCCACATGCGGTTATGGTCAGTATCGAGCGCTTGCTTCAGTCTGCCCTATCAAAAACCTATTTCGGTCCAAGTGTCTTCTTCCTCGTTCGAGGAGTAAAATAGGTATACTATACGGATAGATATGAAGCTATCCGACACGATTCAAACCATACACGGCGTAGGTGAGGAACTGACGAAAAAATTTCGTCATGTGGGCATCGAGACTATAGACGACCTTATTTATTATTTGCCTAGGCGGTATGATGATTACTCAGACATTACTAGCATTTCCCAGCTGAAGCCCGGGCAAGCGTCTATCGAAGCGACGATTACCAATGCGAAAGGGCGATATGTTCGACGTGGCATGCACATTACCGAAGCCATCGCCAATGATACGTCTGGTAGTGTCCGTCTGATTTGGTTCAATCAGCCGTATCGGGCTACAGCCATAAAGCCAGGTACGACATATTTTATATCAGGAGAATTTGCCTTACGTCGCCAACACTTTTCAATGCAGAACCCAAGTATTGAAACTGCCTCGGATTTTCCCGTTCATACCGCCAGAATAGTGCCGATATATCGAGAGACAAAGGGCCTGACATCTACCCAAATCCGTAAAGCCATCCGGGTGTGTTTGTCGATAATCCGGGCACTGCCTGAAAGCCTACCAGCTTCGATTGTAACCAAACAGAACCTCATCAGTCGCTCTAAGGCATTAGAAGAGCTACATTTCCTCTCTGACGAAAATATGTTTGCATTAGCCCGTCGAAGGTACGGTTTCGAAGAAATATTCGAGCTAACGTTAGCGGCGTTATTGAACAAATATGAGCTGATGCAGGAAACATCAGTGGCTATTAGCTTTGACAAAAAATTAGCTGTATCGTTTGTGTCTAAACTGCCGTTTCAGCTCACCGATGATCAGAGGAAGTCGGTCTGGCAGATTTATCAGGATATGCAAAAAACGCAACCAATGAACCGGCTACTGGAGGGCGACGTCGGTTCCGGAAAAACAATCGTGGCCGTTATGGCGGCTATTATGGCGATGAAGCAGGGTTTTCAGGTTGCCCTGATGGCGCCAACCGAAATTCTGGCACGACAACACGCTGATACCGTTCGCGACATGCTTCGTTCGCTGGATCTTGAGCACGAAGTTGTTTTGCTGCTTGGCAGTACAAAGCCTGCGCAAAAGTCTCGGATCCAGAAAAAGATTGCCGACGGTTCTGTTCGGTTTATGATTGGGACGCATGCGCTCATCGCAGAAAAGGTTGATATGCACAATCTTGGTCTAATTATTATCGATGAACAACATCGATTCGGCGTAGAGCAACGCAAGAAATTGCAGGCCAAGGCCGGTCATATGCCCCATGTCCTGCACATGAGTGCGACACCAATTCCTCGTAGCCTGGCCTTAACACTGTATGGCGAACTGGATATTTCTATCTTAGGATCAAGTCCAGCTGGCCGTAAGCCTATCATCACAGAGATATGCTCGCCTAACTCCAGAAAACAACTATACGCTAAAATTGATAGCGAGTTAGAGGAGGGCAGGCAGATGTTTGTGGTGTGCCCGTTAATAGCCGACTCAGATGCACAAACTGTATCGTCAGCCGAAACAGTGTACGAAACCTTGCGGGCTAAAGACTTTAAGCATCGACGAGTTGGACTGCTACACGGAAAGATGAAGCCGGACCAAAAAGATGCCGTCATGCGGAAATTTCTGAGTCACGAATTAGATATTCTGGTCAGCACCACGGTTATCGAGGTTGGTGTCCATGCGCCAAACGCCAGTATTATGCTGATTGAGAGTGCAGAGCGTTTCGGTTTGGCGCAGGCACACCAATTACGAGGTCGTGTTGGCCGGGCTGAGCATCAGGGATACTGTTATTTGATGATAAGTGACAGCAAAGCACCGAGCCGGCGCCTCAGGGCACTAGCTCAGATGACGGATGGTTTTGCACTGGCTGAATTAGATCTCGAGCTTCGTGGCCCAGGTTCTATGTACGGAACGCTTCAGCATGGTGCATTAGATCTCCGCGTTGCTTCTTTGGCTGACACAAAACTAATTGCTGCAGCCCGCAATAGCGCCCAGGCATTTATCGATTCTGGCGAGGATTTGCTACACTACAAACATCTCAACCAGCACGTGCAAGAAAGGCGTGCCATTACCAACCTGAATTAAACGGCTAAGAAAGTTATATCTGATGTTTCACGCAATATATACGTCCGCACTATGCACGGATGCCAGCAGCGAAGGGGTTTGTTAGCGCATGTATTCCGGTACTACCATGACAAAATACTCAGGTCGTGTCATTGGTGCTCACCAAAAAATAGATAAGGTTGCCAGAAAACATCTACGCAAGATAGCTCAGTCAGGCACGGTGTTTCCGTCGACAAGAGACATCTTGCGTTTCGAGGGCAAGAACGGGCCTGACGGCATTAAGCGCAAGAGTCCAGCGCAGGATGAACCATGGCATTATTACAGCCCATTCGACAATGGCGACTCCGCCTTGATCGACCTTATAACTGAGCACTACGATCATCTGGTCATGCACTTGCAAGAGAAGAACAATGAACGAGCCTCGTTTGAGGCAGCTTGGCTAGCGCACGCACTAGTCGATGGCCTAACGCCGGCGCATCATTATCCATATGAAAAAGAACTGTCTAAACTTCGCGGTGGAGAGGGTATCGAGGGTCGGACAACGATTAAGGACAAGCTTGTTATGCCCGGAGACACTAAACGACAGAAGATAAAAAACAATTGGAAGATGTGGGGACCGAAAGGTTTGATGACAACTCACGGACTTTTTGAAATAGGTGTCGCCTTAATTATCGCACCACTTGGTTTTGGGGAGGCGGTACCGACGTCCGAAGACATCAAGACGATAGACGAGATTGGCTACATCGAATGGTTTCGTCGATCTGCGCGGGAAATTGCAGCACTTGAAATGTACGACATGTACTACGAAAAGGGTTGGACGCCGAAGCTGGCGTATCAAGTACGACATGTACTGGGCCCGACAATCGTTAAAACAGTGACCTTGACATGGTACGCCGCCGCCAAGGATGCCACTGTCTCATGAGGGTCATATCAGGCACGCTTAAAAGCCGGCAGTTTAAATCCCCCCGAACTCGGCGTACGCATCCCATGGGAGACAAAGTGCGCGGGGCACTATTTAACGTCCTCGGCGATATCAAAGGTCTGACTGTGCTTGATGCGTTCGCTGGCAGCGGCGCATTAGCGATTGAGTCTGTCAGCCGCGGCGCGCGCGATGTCTACGCCATCGAGAAAGATTCCCAGGCCTACACTTGCATCGTAGAGAACATCGAGTCTCTCGGTATTGAGAACATCAAAGCTACTCGGGCAAATGTCTCAAGTTGGTCGAGTAATAACGCCGATATTGGTTTTGACGTCGTGTTATGTGATCCACCGTATGATGCCGTGCCGGAAAGCCTCATACGAAAGCTGTCCCAGCACCTAAACCCCTCTGGAACGCTCGTCGTGTCGTGGCCAGCTTCTGAAAAGTTGCCGAAGCTACCGCACCTACGTCTCATCCAAGACCAGGCGTACGCAGATGCCCAGCTGGCATTTTATAAAAAATAGGCTCGCCGATAATGCGTTTGGTATCTTCGTGTTTTCAGGCTAAAATAGCCTTCGCAGGCGACTGTATTAACAGTATAACCATTACAAACAATATTTTTGTATTTCTTTGTGCGGGTGTGGTGAAATTGGTAGACACGCTAGTTTTAGGAACTAGTGCCGTGAGGCGTGTAGGTTCAAGTCCTATCACCCGCACCAACAGATACAAAAACCAGTTTGTGTATATCTTCTTTTTGTTCCAGTAGGCTAGGGCAGGTTTTTCTGCTTTAATTAAATATATCTAATTGGAGGAGTTCACATGTGGTTTGTATTAATTATTTTGCTTGTGATTATCGTGGTGACAGGTCTGTTTACGGTTCGTCAACAAACATCAGCGATTGTTGAACGATTTGGCCGTTTCCAGCGAATTGCACCGGCTGGTTTGAATTTCAAGATTCCTTTGATTGACCGCATATCTGGTCGCCTGAGCCTGCGAGTCCAACAGCTCGATGTCCGTGTCGAGACCAAGACCAAAGACAACGTCTTTGTCTTCGTGGTGGTCAGCGTCCAGTACTACGTCCTGCCGGATAAAGTGGTGGATGCGTTTTATCGTCTCCAGAATCCACAAGAACAGATTACTTCCTTCGTATTCGATACGGTCCGTGCTCGTGTACCGCTCGTTGGGCTGGATGATTTGTTCCAGATGAAGGATGACATTGCCAACGCCGTAAAGACTGAGCTTGATACTGTGATGGATGATTTTGGGTATGGCATCATGAAGGCGCTTGTAACCGACATCGACCCCGACGCTAAGGTCAAGGCAAGTATGAACGAAATCAACGCCGCTCAACGACAACGGGTTGCGGCGGTTGAGCAAGCCGAAGCCGACAAGATTCGCGTCGTTAAAGCAGCCGAGGGTGATGCCGAAAGTAAGGCACTCCAGGGAAAAGGTATTGCCGATCAGCGCAAAGCCATCATTGAAGGCTTACAAGAATCAGTCGAAAACTTCAGCAACGTCGTCAATGGCGCTAGCCCGCAAGATGTTATGAATTTGGTTCTTATGACACAGTACTTTGACACAATCAAGGATGTCAGCAGTTCAAGTAGTACTAATACTATTTTGTTGCCTCACTCACCATCCGGCATGCATGACATTGGCGACCAACTACGTAATGCCATGATTACTGCAAACGAGGTTTCCTCCAGCACAAAGTCCAAGGGGCATACACCAAAAACAACGTCTTAGGATACTCCTCTGATACAATAGGGAGTAATTATGGCACTATCGACCCAACCATACAAAGGCGCGCGGGATTTTTATCCGGAAGACAAACGCATGCAGTCGTTCATGTTTAAAAAGATGAGCGCAGTGTGTGAGCGCTTCGGGTATGAAGCCTATGACGCACCGATGCTGGAGCCAACCGAGCTGTACTTGAGCAAAGGCAATGAAGAAATAATCCAAGACCAAACCTATAGCTTTACTGATAGAGGTGGGCGTAGCGTCACGATGCGGACAGAGATGACACCATCTGTCAGCCGTATGGTCGCTGGAAAACGACAAGAACTCGCCTATCCGCTCCGCTGGTACTCAATTCCACAGTGTTGGCGTTACGAGCGCATGCAACGTGGCCGTGGCCGTGAGTTTTATCAGTTGAATGTCGATATCTTCGGTAGTGATGAGGTGTCTGCAGAACAAGAAATTATCATGCTTGCAAACGAACTGATGAAATCATTCAAAGCCAAGCCAGATATGTACACTATCAAAATAAACAGCCGTCAACTAATGAATCACCTGTTTACGCATCTGCTCCATTTGGATGAGACAACGCAGGCGACACTTGGTCGACTCATCGATAAGATGCACAAAATGGACCACGCTGAATTTATCGCACAGTCCGACATGATTTTAACCCCCTCTGCCCGCGACAACGGTGGTAGCGAACTGCTTCAGGCGTTTTTGTCAGCTGAAGACATACAATCATTGCCTGGGCAACTGGCCGGACATGATTCGCTGACCGCTCTACAGGAACTTATGCATCGTCTCGATAAAAACGGCATCCATAACGTCGTTTTCGACCCGACACTTATGCGTGGGTTTGATTATTACACCGACATCGTGTTCGAAGTGTTCGATACTAATCCTGACAATAACCGTTCAATGTTTGGCGGAGGCCGTTACGATGGTCTTGTCGCATCTTTTGGCGCAGAACCGTTGCCGACGGTTGGCTTTGGTATGGGTGACCTTACACTCATGAATTTCTTGGAAGGGCACGGTATTTTGCCTCACCCTAAGACAACAACAGAGGTTTACGCCATCATGCTCGGTGATGTATACGACGAGGCGCTAGCTGTGGTCGAGCAACTGCGAGGCATGGGCGTTCGCGTCGCCTTTGATTTCACGAATCGTAAAATAGACAAAATGATAAAAGCTGCAGATAAAAAATCCATTCCCTACGTGCTGTTCATTGGCGAAGACGAGCTTAACAATGACCAGTTTGCCCTGAAACACCTCGAATCAGGCGAGGAAGAACGTCACGGCGTCGATAGACTCGTCAGCATCATAAAAGACCGGCGCAAGTAGTTGTAATTTCTCTCACATCTGTTAGGATTGGTAGCTATGCATACACAGATTAAGAAACCCACATCGACCCAAGCCGTCTTAACGGTGACTGCTGAACAGGCAGATATCCGCGATATTAAAAATCACGTACTACAGGATTTTGCCAAGCAGGCAAAAATAGCTGGCTTCCGACCCGGCAAAGCCCCGCTAGAAGTTGTCGAGAAAAACGTCGACCAGTCCACCCTACAAACGCAGTTTCTTGAGCATGCCGTAGAAACCTTATATCCGCAAGCTGCACAGGAAGTTAATATCCGACCTGTCAGCCAGCCAGAGTTGGCTATCAAAAAGTTTGTTCCATTTACGGTATTAGAGTTTGAAGTAACCGTCACTATTCTGGGTGATGTGACGCTGCCTGACTACAAAAAAATGACCAAAAAGCGCACCACTGCCACCGTTTCAGCCAAGGACGTCGAAGAAGTTATTAAAAATCTTCAAGAACGTGGCGCCGAAAAGAAGGAAGTCGACCGAGCAGCAAAGAACGGCGATCAAGTCCTTATAGATTTTTCAGGCAAGAACCAAAAAGATGAAGACATTAAAGGTGCCGATGGCAAAGATTATCCATTAGCGTTGGGCAGTAACACCTTTATTCCAGGCTTTGAAGAAAAGCTCGTAGGCGCTAAACCAGGTGAGGCCAAAGAATTTACCCTCACGTTTCCTAAAGACTATGGAATGAAAGCCTTGGCCGGCAGTAAGGTTACGTTTAGTGTAACGGTTAAGAAAGTTTTGGAAGTTGTAAAGCCAAAGGTAGACGACGCGTTTGCTGCAAGTGTTGGTCCAGTAAAGACAGTTGACGAACTTAAATCTGATATCAAGAAAGAGCTGCAGATTGAGAAACAGCGAAAAGCAGATATGGAGTTCGAATCTGAATTGGTTAAGGACATCACCAAGAAATCAAACGTAGAAATTCCGCCAGTATTAATTGACGAGCAGGTTGAGCGCATGATGGGTGAAATGAAACAGAACCTAACGCACCGCGGGCAAACGCTTAAAGAATTTCTCGAGCAACAAGGTATGAGCGAAGACGAATACAAGAACAAAGAGGTTATTCCTCAGGCTGAGGACCGCGTAAAAGCAAGCATCATATTGTCTGAAATTTCAGACAAAGAAAAGCTGACCATTACACCGGAAGAGCTTGAGATTCGTCTTCAAGTCCTAAAGGGCCAATACCAGGACGAACAAATGCGATCTGAGCTGGATAAACCCGAAAACCGCCGAGAAATACTCTCTCGTATGCTCAGCGAAAAAACACTTGCCGCACTTGCCGGTTACGCGACAAAAGCCTAAGCGTTTGCTATTTGCAAAGTAATGTGATATCTTATACATTAAGAGGTATTATGTCAGAAAAAAAATTCAGACCAGTGCAGGCAGTTGTTGAGGCTTTTGATACCGTTACACGCATCCCCGCAACAGAAATAGCAATCCGTCAGTCTGCCGCTATTGAGATGCAAAGTCCCCACAAAAACGCATCGCGTGCTCCATTGAACTTATGTGGTGACGAAGATGAGTACGCCGTACGTGATATACCGGAAGCAATTACGTTTGACGATACGCAAGAGGGATCCCTCGAGTCAATTGAGCGTCAAAATCGATTCGGACGAGCTATGCTAGGTCTTATGGGCGAACGATCACAAGAATAATACCAATATACAAAGGCGGTAGTACATACAATGAATAGATTTACCAAAACACCCACAAAACAAATCGAACAGACAGACAGTATGGACAATATTATGCTGGTAGAGCACGCAAAGAATGTGGTCAAGGGTGCACTTGAAGACGGTTTATTTGACGCCGAGAGACATATGGCGGCCCTTTCCATCGTGCAACTGAACGAATCTGGCTCTGTCTATCAACGTTTAGACGCAGAGGAGGAAGAACCAGTCAGAGATTTAGCCAAAGCAGTGTTAGATAATTATGTAGAGCGCAATGCCGAGCCAAAAAAAACTGTATTCGGACGTACGCTAGGGCGAATTGCTGTATGGCGTGGAATGCATTCAGATACCGGCGTAAGTGCGCAGATGATACTTGCACACACAGATTCTGATAGACCGGGTGCGCCTGCACCAAAAAAGAGAGTATTCGCTCCCGTCCAAGCAGAAACTACCGCAGAGCGGATGAATCCCCGGGCATTATTTCAGGCACGAAAATACCCGGAAGCAAGCGAAGCGCAAGCTCCAGTCGTCTATTAGCTAAACTTTCGAGCCTGATCCTGCTACTAGCACTCTTGACATGAGAGTGCTAGTTTTATAGTATATGTTTAGCAATATGATATAAATGCATGCCATGCGGAGGAGTAAATAGTATGTCACCACAATCTGTATTGGTACCGACCGTTATAGAACAAGAGGGTCGAAGCGAACGGGCCTATGATATTTTTTCTCGGCTTTTAAAGGACCGGATTGTTTTTTTGGGCACTGACGTCAACGAGCACACCGCAAACTTGATTGTCGCTCAGCTGCTATTTCTTGACAACCAAAGTGATAAAGACATATATCTTTACATTAATAGTCCTGGTGGCAGTGTCTATGACGCCTTAGCTATATATGACACGATGCACTATCTGCGTTCAGACATTCAGACAGTAGGTATCGGTGTTCAGGCTAGTGCTGCGGCATTTCTCCTGAGCAGTGGCACAAAAGGTAAACGATATTTACTGCCACACGCGACAGTTATGATTCATCAACCGTCGAGTGGAACGCGTGGACGGGTATCTGACCAAGAGATCGATCTCCGCGAGAGTTTACGGGTCAAAAAGCTGCTGGAAGAAATAATGGTCAAAAACACCGGTAAAAAACCTGCTAAGATTCACAATGATATGGAGCGAGATTTCTGGATGACTGCTAAAGACGCAAAAGACTATGGCGTCGTCGACAAGGTTATCGTTCGGCCACCGAAGTCTTTGCGAAAATAAACCTTATCGCTGTGACTCCTTCCCTTCGCTCAACAATAGCGCCTTGACATTTGCCTCCACGTCATACAGACTATAGTGTTAAGAAGTAGTAGACGAGCTGCGCATTTTTCCTGTCTTTAATAGCTAAGGAGACAGAAAAGTAATAATTCAACCGCCGTCAGTGGTGACTTCAAAAAGCCAAAAAGCTAAAAAAATCACTAATCTAATGACGTGGGAGTTGTATTTTTATATGCCATCAGTCGCTAAGAACACCGCACAAAAACGAACATACTTTACAGAAAACGACGAAATAATCGAAATGCCGAATTTGATTGATCATCAAAATCGATCATTCCAGTGGCTTCTTGAGGAAGGACTTGGAGAGCTTTTCTCAGAGATCGGTGTCATCGATGACTACACCGGTACGAAATTATCAATATCCTTCAAAGACTATCACTTTGAAGACCCGAAGCTTTCTGAAATCGAAGCCCGTGAAAACAACGTCAGCTTTGAGGCACCCCTGAAGGCGACGGTCGAGTTAACCAACAAAATAACCGGCGAGATTAAGGAACAAGAAATTTACCTAGGTGATTACCCATGGATGACGGACCGAGGTACGTTCGTAATCAACGGCGCAGAACGCGTGGTTGTTTCTCAGCTTATTCGCTCTGCCGGAGTATTCTTTAGCGCAGATACATCGTCTGGTAAAGGTCTCTACGGCGCAAAGGTTATCCCTGGTCGTGGTGCTTGGTTAGAATTCGAAACCGCCGCTAATGGTGCCATCTTCGTAAAGATTGACCGAAAACGAAAAATCCCGGTCACTACCCTACTACGTGCGCTTGGCATGAACGACTCGTTGATGAAGGCAGCTTTCAAGCACGTTGACCAAGGCAAGTTAAACTACCTAGAAGCAACACTAGAAAAAGACCCAAGCAAGGGTACCAATGAAGCACTTATTGAAGTCTACCGACGCTTGCGACCTGGTGACCTAGCAACTGTCGACAACGCACGTAGCTTAATTGAGAATATGTTCTATAATTTCAAGCGGTTCGACTTTAGCCGTGTTGGACGATATAAGATCAACAAACGGTTGAACCTTGATGTACCAAATACCAGCGAGAACCGAATTATGCGACTCGAGGATTTGACCGCTATTATTTCTGAAGTCATTCGGCTTAACAACACACAGGAACCAGTTGACGACATCGACTCATTGGCAAACCGACGCGTCAAGCTCGTTGGCGAATTGGTTCAGCGTCAATTCCGTATTGGTCTGCTTCGCATGGAGCGAAACACCAAAGACCGCATGAGCATGTCCGATATTGAAAGTGTTACGCCGGCTCAACTGGTTAACGCTCGACCAATCGTGGCTGCCGTTCGTGAATTCTTTGCGAGCTCACAGCTGTCACAGTTTATGGATCAGGTAAACCCGCTCTCAGAACTTGCACACAAACGACGCCTGAGCTCTATGGGCCCAGGTGGACTATCACGTGAACGTGCCGGATTTGAAGTACGTGATGCACATGCAACGCACTACGGACGAATCTGTGCAGTAGAAACCCCAGAAGGTGCAAACATCGGACTTGTTCTTAACTTGGCAACATACGCACGTGTTAACGAGTATGGCTTTGTTGAGGCTCCATATCGTAGAGTCATCACCAACGCGACCGCCAAAGACATCGTCGGCTACATCGCATCGGCTGATCTTGAGAACGAAAAAGGGGTCGTTATTGTAAAGGCAGGAGACAAGGTCTCAGCTGACGCTGCTAAAAAGTTGGAGGCAGTAAAAAGCCAAAAGACATGGCCCGTAAAAGCGGTTGTTACTAAAGCCGTCGTATATCTTGACGCATCCGAAGAAGAATCTGCTGTTATTGCTTCTGCTGGTCAAGGAATTGATTCGGACGGTCACTTCGTTAATGAACGTGTTTCAGCTCGAAATCGTCTCGTTACCGGAGAAGTAGATGCCGATGATGTAACACATATGGATGCATCGCCTCGTCAGATCATTGGCTCGAGCGCCGGGCTTATTCCTTTTGTTGAGAAAAATTTCGTCTACAGAAGTCTTATGGGCAGTAACCAGCAACGTCAGTCCGTCCC
>Ga0136558_1000654_pt1 | contig 18662 bp, 13 predicted proteins | sample AntRauTorckE6833_FD_101391 | JGI IMG/M metagenome (GOLD analysis project Ga0136558, IMG submission 101391) | Saline lake microbial communities from Rauer Islands, Antarctica - Metagenome Torckler E6 #833 | ecosystem: Environmental > Aquatic > Non-marine Saline and Alkaline > Saline | place...
ATTTCTGTTCAAAATCGTCAAACCCTGACAAAGCGTAACTAGTGTTACGCTGCGAAAGGGTTTGATCTATTTTGGACAAAAAGGACGGTTTTGGAGCCGTGGAATTATTTGGCAACAAGGTTATAGTTCGTTGGATGGGATGAATCCACCAAGAAAGCTATGCTTTCCCGGATGCTAAAGAAGGGAAAACCCTTATGAGTCCAGGGTTTCCCTTCTTTAATAGAGTTCGAATTAATGTCGAACTCGGTTTAAGCTACGCCAACCAGCTCTTTTTGTTCGACGGCTTGTCCGGCCTTATTGCCATATTTTTCGATGAAACGTTCTACCATATCTCTAGCCTCGCGGTCTTCTATCTGCTTAGGCGGGTGCTTTTGGAAATAAGCAGCCGGCTCTATGATAGCCCCGCTAAGCCCGTTATCCTTTGCGATCTTAAGACAGCGGATAGAGTCAATTGCGACGCCGGCTGAATTTGGAGAGTCTTCTACACTCAGACGAACTTCAAGGTTCATCGGGACGCCACCGAAGTGTTCGCTCTCAATCCTAAGGAAGCATATCTTGTTATCTTTCTGCCATGGCACGTAGTCGGACGGACCGACATGGATATCATCATCATCTATAGTTTGCCCTCTAGCTTCAATCATCGAGCTGACGGCCTCAGTCTTAGAAATTTTCTTGTCCTTCAAACGATCGCGCTCAAGCATGTTCAAGAAATCAGTATTACCACCAGTGTTCAGCTGATAAGTGTGATCAATCTTCATGCCGCGGTCTAGAAACAAATTTACCAGAGTACGGTGTGTAATCGTCGCGCCAACCTGGGCTTTAATATCGTCACCAATGACAGGTAATCCGGCATCTTCAAATTTCTTGGCCCATTTTGGATCAGAAGCAATAAATACCGGAATATTGTTTACAAAACCACAGCCAGCGTCGATTGCTGCTTGGGCGTAAAATTCAGTGGCCTCCTGAGAGCCTACCGGCAGGTAATTAACCACGGCGTCAGCGCCGGTGTCTTTCAGCACTTGAACTACATCAACCGCTTCATGCTGTTCGTCAACTGGCACTAATTCAGCGGTATACTTGTTAACTCCGTCCAGTCTAGGACCCCGAAGAACTTCGACTCCTATTCGCGGTACTTCCGCGAAAACAGTTGTGTTATTTGGCTCAGCATAAATAGCATCTGCGACATCCTTGCCTACCTTGTTGCTATTTACGTCAAAAGCCGCGACAACTTCTATATCGTTTAAGTGATAGCCGCCAAAATCTACGTGCATAACGCCTGGTACGAAATCGTCAGCCTTCGCGTCTTTGTAATAGTGGATTCCCTGCACTAATGATGAAGCACAGTTACCAACGCCAACAATGGCGATTTTAATTTTTCCATTTGTGGATGACATATTATCTCCTTTATAACCCGAATTTCCTGAATTCGTGATTTATAGTCTTGAAATTAATCATAAACGGTTGTATTATTAATTTCAAATATAATTATTGGATATATTTATAACTTTTACTTATGGAAGACAGATTAAAAAAATTCGCAAGACTCAACGAACTTGGTAGTTTCACTAGAGCAGCCCAGGATCTTCACACTTCTCAACCGGCACTATCGGCCGCTATTATTAAGCTTGAAAGAGAACTAGGCGCGCAGCTTTTATCAAGAAGAAAACCACCCATAAAACTTACTGAAGCCGGTGACACAGCTTATCAATACGCAAAACAACTGGAAGTTACCACCAGCAACTTAAAAACTGAACTCTCAGAGCTTGGTTCAAAAAAGTTGTCACTATCTATCGGTATGATAGATTCCATGGCCGACGCCCTATTCGTCAACGCCCAGTACCTGCCAGACCTCCGCGAGCAAGCCAATATTTCCCTAACCGTCGATAATTCCAGAATATTAATCCGAGCAGTTGAGCGCGGCGAGCTTGATATCGCATTAATCACCAAACCAAACTCCATCATGCCTTCGCTAAGTTCAACTCAACTAGGCAAAGAGCCGCTTATTGCCGTAACCAGCCCCCTCAATGCTAAAAAAATCTCCAGCGACCTAAATAACCGAGGTCGAATACAAAACTTCTTAAGTTATGACAGATCATCAAATACAGACCGAACCATCCGGTCATATTTCGCATCAAAAAATATTCAGCTAAAAACAACTTTTAGCTCCACCAGCCCGGAAATACTACTTCATCTAATTCAGTCCGGAGAGGGTGTTGCAGTCTTGCCCTACCTAATGGTCCAACCAGCAATTAATGGTGGCAGCTTGGTCCCAGTAGGCAACCCAATAATGAGACCTATAAACAGCATCGAACCCAAAGGCAAAGTTTCTCATGCAACCCTTAATTCGCTTAAAGGTAAACTCAAAGAGGTATTGACCAGCCTAAATCAACAAGCTAACCAAATTATCGATAATTAGTCGGATTTCAAATGTGACAGAAGAAGTTTTGCTTTGCTGGCACCGATTACCTCTGCTAATTCGCTCTCTTTGGTATTAGATATACCACGCAAGCTGCCAAATTTTCTAAGCAGTTTCTTCCGGGAAGCCGGACCGATACCTGGAATATCATCAAGTATTGAAGCAGTTTGGCGTTTTGACTTTAAGACAGAATGATAGCTAACGGCGAACCTATGGGATTCATCTCTAATCCTCTGCAGTAGTTTTACCAAGTTGGTACTCTTTGGCAGATTAACAATAATAAAATCCTCAGTTTCAGTCGAAAAGCCGCCAAGCCTATAAACAACCTCATTATTCAGCTCTACATTCGACCCATCCTTGCTAATAACCATCTGCTCCTCCCGCTTAGCCAACCCGATAAACGGAATTTTGCTCAGGGTCCGACCCGGTGCATGAAGTGAATCCAAATCCGGGGTCCGACCCGGTGCATCCGTTTGGGAGATAAGCGAAGCAACTTGGTCGCGGGCTCTTAAAGCGGCATCTAGCTGGCCTTTGCCTCCGTCTATTAACACCAGTTCGGGCATCCGCCACTTTTTGGCGTTTCTATTGCTGAAGCGCCGCTTGATTGTCTCGTTCATGTTATAAAAATCGTCATTTTTATTTTGTTTGGTCTTAAATTTCCGGTATTCATCTTTGTTTGTGACGCCGTTTGTAAAAACCACCATGCTGGCAACGACATCGGTTCCGCTCATATGCGAGATGTCATAGCCTTCCACGCGTCGGGGGTAAGAATCCAAACCGAGCAGTTCGACCAGCTCCGATAATGCGTGGTCTTTGCTAATATCCATGAATTCCTTATCGCTGAAAACAATCTGGGTAGTCAGTCGTCGCAGGGCAAAAAGCTGGTTGCGCAGACTGGCGGCTCGCTCGTATTCAGCTTCTTTGGCGGCTTTTTTCATGTATTTTTCAAGCTCGCCTTCAATCGACTTGCGACGTCCTTCAATAACCGCAATCATCCGGCGCAAATTAGCTCGATATTCGTCAAGAGATGTTTTGCCGTCCTCCAGCCCGGGATCAAGTCCTAAGTGGTATTGAAGGCTGGCTCGTTTCTGACCGATAGGTTTTCGGGTAGCATACGGAAACGCCCGCCTCAGCATCTTCAGCGCCTGTCTGAGGGAAGCCTTGCTCAAGTAAGGCCCGAAATATCTGGCTTTGTCGTCTAATGGACGACGAGTGGTTGTAACTGTCGGATAATCGCTGTCAATATCTATTCGGATGTAGACCATCGATTTATCGTCTCGTAGCAAAATATTATATCGCGGACGATAGCGCCTTATCATCTCAGCCTCTAAAAACAAGGCTTCAATCTCACTATCAACAACCATCCAATCCAGGTCGGTAATTTCAGCTACCAGAGCTTCTGTCTTAGGGTCGCGGGCTCGACTTTTTTGAAAATACTGCCTTACCCGGTTGCGCAAATTTGCAGCCTTGCCAACATATATTATTTCGCCCTTTTGGTCTTTATGAAAATAAATTCCCGGATTTTTTGGGAGTTCCTTTAATTTATCCTCTATCTTCATCTTCGTGTAAGCGACTTATTCACCACACAAGTCTCGCAGAGATCATCATCAGCACAAATTTCGCATACCAATACTAATTTGTTGCACTGCTTATTGGCGCAATTCAAAAACTGGCTGGTTTTGCCGCTGCAGTGTATGCACTCCCCGATATCCTCAGCGTCGTTAGAGAACTGGGTTACCATCCGGCCGTCAAAGACGTGCAGCTTGCCTTCCCATTCGCCTTCGCCACCATATGTTTCGCCGTATTTCACAATCCCTCCATCCATCTGATAAACCTCTTTGAAGCCGCGATTCTTCATTAGCGCACTGAGCACTTCGCATCTGATGCCACCGGTGCAGTAAGTAACTACCGGCTTGTCTTTGATTTCGTCATATTTAGAGTCTTCTATTTCTTTTAGAAAATCACGCGATGTCTCAACTTCTGGCACGACTGCGTCTTTGAATTTGCCTATCATGGCTTCATGCTTATTCCGACCGTCAAAGAAAACTACATCCTCGCCTCGTTCTTCCAATAGTTTGTGCAGCTGCTTAGGCTTTAAGTGTTTGCCCCCGCCAACTACGCCATTCTCATTGATGCTTATCTCGTCCGCAGCCCTAAAGGTCACAAGTTCGTCTTTTACCTTCACGCTAACTTTCGGAAAATCATCTGCCCTTCCTTCGCTCCATTTATATTGGATACCGCGGAATACGCCAGATGCGTTCATTGCACTTTTATAGACCTTAAGAGATTCCAGATTTCCGCCAAGCGTGCCATTTATACCTTGTTTGCTGACGATTATCCTGCCCTTAAGCCCCAGATTTTTACAAAGCTCAATCTGCCAGAGACGCGTCATCTCGGGGTCTGATACTGGAACGAATTTATAGTAGAGTATTATCTTCTCCATAGAAGATACATTTTAATATCTAAGGTGCTAAACAAGCAAGAGCGCAAGCAAGCTAGCCAGAACTGCCCCGGCAAGAATTTTATTACGTTTACTGTAGTCTTTTGGAGCGTAGGATGACTTTATGGTATTTTCTTCTGTTTCTGGGGTCTCATCTTCTTTGTCTTGCACGGTTGGTAAATCTGTCGGAGGTCCATCGTCTTTGCTTGAAGTATGGCCTGAGGCCGCGCCACTAACTCCACTATTCGCTGCAGCTGTCTGCTGTCCTGCCTTTTGAATTTCCGGAGACTCCGCTTTCTTGGCCTCTAGTTTATGCCTCTCTTGAGCCAGCACCAATTCCGGCGCGCCGTCGTTTTTGACAGCTTCGATAACCCGTCTTAGCCCGGCTTGGTCTATTTCTTTTTTATCTAAGAGATCCTTCAGGTTTTCACCGGAAACTTTCGTATCTTTTGCTAGTTCTAGGACCTCCGCGTCATTGATTGCCGACGACGCCGCTTCGGGACCGTCAGACAATCCAGCTTCGGGTGAAGCTTTGGCCTCACCCGGCTTTTCAAATTTTCCTGCTCCCGCCGTTTGATAAAAGCTATCAATGCCAGCCGGCGGAGCTGTTTCTGGCTTAGAAGACTGTACTTTTTCAGCTTCAGCCTTTTTTAATCCGAATGGGTCTATAGATTCAGCAAAGCTTTCTTCTTTTGGTTTATCAGAAGAAGCTTCTAAGTTAGTAGTCTCATCAGTTTTTGGTGCGGGTTCCGCACTTTTAGCCGCTTCAGGTGCTGAGCTGTTTGGCTCTTTCTCACCAGAGCCTACTACAGCCGCCCCAACTCCGGCAAGAACCGCTGCCTGTGCTTCCGCTAGCTCTGGTGTTTGTACCCTTGTCGCATTGGAGACTTCAACACTAGCTGACCTAGCTTCTGCTTTTGGTTTATCAGAAGAAGCTTCTGGGTTAGAAGTCTCATCAGTTTCTGTTGCAAGTTCAGGTTTTTTTGCATCAACCGGCACTGAGCTGGTTGACATTTTTTCACCTGAGCCAGCGGTCGCTACCCCAACTCCGGCAAGAACCGCTGCCTGTGCGGCTGCTAGTTCGGAAGTTTGAGCGCTTGACGTACTGGCTACTTCGGGATTAGCAGCCGGCTGAACTTTTTCTGCTAGTGCAGGAACAGCCTCTGTCTGGGCTGTCTTAGATTGCTCTGCCTGGATGACACGAAGAGCTCTAATTCGTTTCTGCCCATCATTTATCCGAGCTTTTAGGCTCTCGTTGTCTTTGGTTAGTTCCTTTTGGGCCGGCAACATTTCAGCCTTTTGCTTGCGCCGTCCGGCTTTGTTGCCAAAGTAATATCCGACCAGACCTCCAAGAAGTGCTGCTGACATAGTTTTTCGCCTGCTCTTTTTTCGCTCCGAAATAGCGCCGCCAAGCTCTGCGGACGGTGGTACGCCTTCTGGTGTCAGTGGGCCTGACGAGCCTCCGCTTCCTCCACCCCCGCCTGAAATTGGTGGAGTTGGTGGCGCTGCGGTTACTGGAGGAGTTGAAGGCGTTGTAGCCGTGGTAGCTGTTGTGTCAGAATCGTCCGACTCCGGGGTACGAATAGATACCGAAGGTGCTGGTTCGCTGACAGGTTCCGCGTCAGGTACTTCCGCCTTAACACTGTCTTCTTCCAGCTCGGCTAGAATCTCTTCGCCTATCCGTTCGAGGTCCGCTTTGTCTTCAGGCAGAATATCCAGCTCATCAACTTTGGTTTCTATGGCTTGTTTTAGTTCGGGATCCTGCTCGACCAAAACATCGGTTGATTTCTCAACTTCCTCAAGATCATATTTCTCAATTATGTTAGTTTCGGCTTTCTCTGGATCAGATGAACTCTCCGCCTCTCTCACATAGTCTTCTACGGCTTGGTCGCTAGATTCTTGGGGTTCGGATTCTGTTGTATTGGCAGCTGATTGTTTCTCACCAGTCGCTACATCTGTTTCGGATGTTGGCTCTGAGCCGGATTGAGGCGCTACTTCGGCTGTAGCTTCTTGTGTAGGCTCCTCAGGTGCTGATTCCGCTTTTTTATCATCGCTAGCCTGTTTGGTTGTAGTCTTTTCGATTTGTTGAGCTGGCTCCTGGGGTTCTGGCTCCTGGGCAGCGGGTTCTACTGTCTTCTCTTTTTTATTCTTGGTTTCATCGTCCTCTTCATCATCATCTTCTTCTTTGGTCTTTAGAAAACTATCGATAGACTTCCTGGCCGCTTCAGCCTGCATTTTGGCTTGATAGGCCTCTACTTCTGCCGATTGAGGCATAACGGGGCTAACCGGAGCTCTATCCGGTTTGTGCGTCATAAGGTTTGGCTTTTTATCGTCGGCCTCAAAAGCTGGCCGAGATTTCTTTTTTTTATCTTCGCTGCTGTCTTTGCTGTCGTCTGAATCTATTTTTTCGCTCATATTTTATAATCCTTAAGCATATTCTAGCGAACTCAACCGATATATCCAATCTGTTGGATCAAGTTTTTGCTCAAGACAGGGTATAAAGTACACGAATAATAACCTTGTTGCCATATAAATTTGCGAGGCCAGGATTGATGATTTTTGTTCAAAATAGTCAATCCGTGACAAAGCATAACCTTAGTTATGGTGCGAAGCGGATTGGTCTATTTTGGGCAAAAATGGCAATCCTGGAGCCGTGAAGTTATATGGCAACAAGGTTAATTAAGTCTTGGCTTGTTTTAGACGTAAGCTTTCTTCATACTATTTATATCTTTATAGGAGTAAAGGCGCTCTGTGTTGCCGCTTTTTAGGTATTTTATATGACAGATTTTGAAATTAATAAACAAACCGCCCAATATTACTGGCGCCATGCCAAGCGCTATCCTATTTTGTTATGGGGTATGATAACTACGCTGCCGCTTGCGGTTTTGGTTCATCAGTTTTTGCCTGCACTCATTACGGCCAACATATTAGATCGTCTTTCTAGTGGCGATTTTGTAAGCAACGATGTTTGGGGAAGTTTTGGGAATGATATTTTAGCAATAATCGGTCTGAGCATTTTAGGCGGAGTGATAATTTGGCGTATCAATATATATTTCAATTGGAAGCTCGAGGCTAATGTTGTCAGAGATATCGATAGAGAAGTATTCGACCATCTGATGAAACTAAGTTCGACATTTCACTCAAATAACTTTGGCGGTTCTCTAGTATCCCAGCACAAGAAGCTAGCGGGAGCGTACACTCGCCTTACCGATACTACTATGTTCCAACTCGGTGGCTTAATCTCGTCAATACTATTTACGGCCATACTTTTATGGACCCGTGCCACTTTGTACGTAATTCTCCTTTTAATTTTCTGTATTTTTTATATATCCTTGGCTTTGATCGCGACTAAAACAGTTAGAGAGCGAAGTCGCAAAGAGGCCGATGCCGGTAATGATCTGACCGGACAAGTCGCGGACAGCGTCACTAACGTCATGGCAGTCAAAAGCTATGCCGCCGCGGAAAGTGAAAACGAGAGATTTGGAAAAGTCACGGATAATTGGCACGATAAGATGATTAGCCTGATGTGGGCAAATATAAAAGTCCAATATTTGTTCAGCTCAACAGGCGTAGTCATAAACGCCATGGCGGTAATTTTGGCAGTCGCTAGTGTTGTAAGTTTTGGTGCCGATATCGCAACTGTGTTCTTAGTTTTTACATACACCATGACGGTACGGGAGCGGCTGTGGCATTTTAGCGGACAAGCCCTCAGAAACTACAACCGGGCTTTTGGCGACGCCCAAGCTATGATTAAAATCCTGTCAATCAGCCCAAGCGTGAAAGATCCTGAAACACCGGAGGAGCCTAGGATTAATAAAGGCGCTATAAAAATCGAAGATATGAGCTTCAATCATCCTGAATCTAATGAAGATAACATTTTATTTGAGCACTTCGATTTGGTTGTTGACGCGAGCGAAAAAATCGGCTTGGTGGGTCATTCTGGATCCGGCAAAACAACTTTAGCCAAACTATTGTTGCGATTCAACGACATTGACGGAGGAAAAATACTGATTGACGGACAAAATATTGCCGACATTAAACAGCATGATCTAAGGATAAAAATCGCCTATGTGCCGCAGGAACCGATGTTGTTTCATCGATCTATCAGAGAAAATATCGCTTTCGGAAAGCAGGATGCGACAGAAAAAGAAATTATGCGTGCCGCCAAAAAAGCCAATGCGCTGGAGTTCATAAAAGCTCTTCCACATGGCTTCAACACCTTAGTTGGAGAACGCGGAGTTAAATTATCCGGCGGGCAGAGGCAGCGAGTAGCTATTGCCAGAGCCATTCTAAAAGACGCTCCTGTACTACTTCTAGACGAAGCAACCAGCGCGCTAGATAGCGAAAGTGAAAAACTGATTCAAGAAGCATTGTGGGATTTGATGAAAGATAGAACCGCGATAGTCGTAGCCCACCGGCTGAGTACAATCCAGAAAATGGACAGAATTGTAGTTATGGATGAGGGTCGGATTATCGAGCAAGGCACCCACAAGCAATTGCTTAAAACGAAAGGCACGTATGCCAAACTTTGGGAGCACCAGTCTGGTGGGTTTTTGGAGGAATAAAATACTCATAAATTTTCTCAAACTCAATTTCGTCGCTACTTTGTAGGTTGCACGAGTGACTTTTTGTATAGACAAATAAGTCACCAAAAAAACTACAGGCAAATACAAAAACTTGATCGCTCTGTTGATAAAATTTGGGCTCTCTGCGGAACTCAGGATTAAACTTGCTAACTAGCAACTTTAATCCTTCAAACAGTCCTCGAGGCCAAGCACGCCCAAATTCCACAACATTTCGTCAGGTTTTTGTATGAGCCTGGATTCATAATGAACCAGCTTACCAGCTGGGATTATTTATCATAGGTACATGTAGCTAATAATTTATAATTTGCACGAATAACTAAACCATCAAATTCAGCTCAATAGCTGGAGGTTTACAATTCCTTAATAAATAACTTTTTGCATTCCAACAAAGTAATACTATAGCATCATAGCCCCTTGTCTTGGCCTCCTCATGCATTTTTCTATCTAATTCAATTCTTTTGCTATACCAATTGGCATCCTCTGGGCCAACCCTTACCTCACTCAATAGCTCTTCGTGGTTATCTGGAAACAATTTCATAAGGATTTCTTTTTCACTGTAGCCCCACACAGGCCTATTGATATTTACCTTTTCTGGGTCGTCATTTGGCCTGCCGTAAAACTCTGCTTGTAGATAAGTAGACGCCAGGAATTTACCCCTTTTCTTGTAGGCGTCTGGGTCGGATGGAGTAACATGCCACCAAAGTGATTTGTTTATTTTGGCTATCATAGTACGTTCAACTAATAAGCTTTTTTCTGAGTGTTTATTCTGGTTTGTTTCTAGATTCGTCATATTTTCTAATCGTCCAATCTTGCTTATAACTTTTCATCAAATACTCCTAGATATCACTCGGGGAGTTACTTTAAAAGTATTATTTTTTCGGAACAGGCAATCCTATTTTATGTAATGGAAGGTACTCAAAATAATATTTACAGTCTACTGACAAAACGTAATCTAAAACATCCCGATATCTTTCATTTCTAAACCAATCGTTAAGAATATAAATGTATTCTACTTCATAATTTAGCTCACTAAACAATTTCTGGTATTGCTTTCTTTTGAAATCACAGGTTTGTAATTTTTCATCAACCGATCCTTCAACTTCTTGATACTTTAACTCGAGGATAAAGATAGTATTTTCGTTTATTACGTATACTGCATCGTCGGGTAGTAGTTTTTTTGAGATTATTTTATTCCAATCTACTCCTTTTGATTCTAAAAATCGATATAAGTCATGTTTCTTGTAAGTATTTGCTACCTGGCTATTTTCAAAATAAATAATGTAGGCTATCTTGGTTTTCTCTACTTTATACCCAGGTGCTTGATCTAATAGCGTAAGAAAGTCTGCTTTGCCTTCAAAATTTAAGCCCGTTCTAGTGTTGCCACCACCAATCCCGCCTTTTTTCATTTTAAATTCTCCTTACTTAACTTGTATCTTTTCTTGGATAACTCTAGATATTCTTTTTCGGTGTCAACTCCCAAGAATTTTCTGCCATGTTTTACAGCTACTAAACCAGTGGTAGAACTTCCTGTGAACGGATCTACAATTACATCACCCGGATTTGACGCTGCCAGAACAATTCTTTCAAGCAGAGAAATAGGCTTTTGTGTTGGATGTTTACCAAAAGTTTTCTCGCCATTTTTCGGTGTCCCAATCGCCCATACGCTGCGCATTTGTTTGTCTTGCTTTTTAATAAAATCTTTTTCATGCCAATCGCCATGTTTCATGTCTTTGTAGTTAAAGGTGTGTTTACCCTTTGGATCTTTCCGTGCCCATAGCAAAGTCTCGTGGCTCGCAGTGAAATACCTGCCACTCAGATTCGGTGATGCATTAGGCTTAAACCAGGAAATATCATTTAATATTTTGTAGCCAAGCAGCTGAATCGCATAGCCGCACTGATAAATTGAATGGTATGTACCACTCACCCACAAAGAACCATTAGGCTTAAGAACCCTATAACATTCTTCTAACCATCTAGTGTGAAAAGCAAAATCAGCGCTAATCCCCCTACTTTCATCCCACTTTCCTTTATTCACACTGACTCGTTTGCCCGCATGAACCGTAAACCCCCCATTGGAAAGATTGTATGGAGGATCTGCAAAAATCATATCAATAGAATCTTCTGGAATTTTTTTAAGAAATTCTACACAGTCGTCCTTAAATAGAACAAAATCACCGTCGGCAAAAAATGCCTTCTTAAAAACTCCCTCCAAGACTTTCATTCACTAAATCATAACACAGCTACCAAAACCTAGCTTCTGAATTATAAAGCCAACTTAGCGGATATCAGGCCCTGAACCAGCCTGAGTAGATGTTGTATCAAACAGGCGTCTTTGAGCGCGAGGACTGCCTGAGTTTAAAAAGATGCTAGTTAGAGCATGTTTTTAAACGAGTTCCGCAGCGAGCCTGTTTTATACAAGCAGATACATCAAGCTGGTTTAGCTGCCTGTCAGTTTTTTGCTATCTTTTTGTCTGATACAAAAAGATAGTTGGAGGCGGCCGCAAGGACGCATCTGAAACAAGAAAATAGGATGAAATTACAGTGATAAGAGTTTAACTATATTTTTATGAAAAATTGAATAATCCCGCCATACGGGTGTGGCGGGATTAACAGAGAGGAAAATACCGTTTTTTAGCCTATTTTTCCTCTTTTTTGTCGGCTTCGGCTGGCTTTTCTTCGCCCTCAGAAGATTCTTCTTCTGTACTTTCTTCTTGTCCTTCGACTTCAACTTGATCCTCGACCGAACCTGCGGCGTCTTCGGCTAATGCTTCAGCGGCAGCATCGGCTTCCGCGACCTGGTCGCGAGGCATTTCTACTACTGCTATTGGGTGTTCCGGCTCTACCATAAGCACTACATCTTTTGGCACCTCAATGTCAGCAACAGTCAGTCTGTCGCCTTCTTCGACTAACTTTGTAGCATCTACTTTAAGTTCGTTAGGCAAGTTGCCTGGCAACGCTTCTACTTGAACGGTATCAAGCTGTCTAAGCACCATCAGACCAGCTCTTTCTGCCGGTATATCATCTTCACCTTCGAATAGAATTGGGATTTCGGCCTGAACTTTCTCGTTCTGTCTGATAGCCTGGAATACAACGTGGCGGATACTTCGCTTGGTCGGCTCAAAATCTACGTCTTTAATCATCGCCAACCTCTGTTTGTCGCCAAGTTTAAGCTGAACGGGGTGGTGATAGCTAGCTTCATCAAATGCTTTGCTTAGCAATTTATAATCTGCTTTAACATGAATTGATTCTTTACCATGGTTATGTACAACGGCAGGTACACTGCCTTCTTCTCGAATCTTAGCCAAACCTTTGCCAAGTACTTTGCGGTCTTCGAGAGTAATTGTTATTTTATCGTCGGACATTTGTTCTCCTTAATTATTCAGCCGCAGGTAGATAAGTAAACGGCCCTTAATCTATTTCTCCAATTTCGATTGGGTAATTATAACACTTTGTACAGCACAATAACAGGGGCGGTATATTATTTCCTTTTTAGCATTTCTTTGAGGTACCCTGCAGTATATGAATCTTTATTTTTAACAACTTGCTCCGGAGTACCTTCGGCTATGATTTGGCCGCCGCCTTCGCCGCCCTCCGGACCCATATCGATAATCCAATCAGCATTTTTAATAACGTCTAGGTTATGCTCGATGATTATCATGCTGTTGCCTTGGTCTACCAAAGCATGAAGAACACCTAGTAGTTTATTGACGTCTTCCATATGAAGACCGGTGGTAGGCTCGTCAAGAATATATAGAGTCCTGCCGGTTGAGCGCTTGGAAAGTTCGGTTGCCAGCTTTACTCTTTGAGCTTCTCCCCCAGACAGTGTTGTTGCCGGCTGACCGAGTGTTATGTAGCCGAGCCCCACTTCTACCAAAGTCTGGAGTTTTTTAGCGATCTTTGGAATATTAGCGAAGAACTCCAGGGCTGTCTCGCATGTCAGCTCTAATATATCGCTTATCGTCTTGCCCTTGTAGTGGATCTCCAGAGCTTCACGATTATAACGCTTGCCCTTACAAACCTCGCACGGGACATAAACATCAGGGAGAAAATGCATCTCAATCTTAATAATTCCATCGCCGCGACAGTTTTCGCAGCGGCCGCCTTTGACGTTAAAGCTGAATCTGCCCGGACCATAGCCGCGAATTTTAGATTCTGGCATCGCGGCAAAAAGTTCGCGAATTGGCGTAAATAATCCTGTGTAGGTTGCCGGATTACTCCTAGGCGTACGGCCAATTGGCGACTGGTCGATGACTATAGCTTTATCCAGGTGCTTAATGCCTTCTATATCATCGTGTCTACCAGGTACTAAATTTGCTCTTTGGAGTCTGGCCTGCAGCTCTTTGGCTAAAATGTCATTGATTAGGCTGGATTTTCCGGAACCCGACACACCGCTAACTACTACCATCATCCCTAGCGGTATTTCTACATCCAGATTTTTAAGATTATTCTCAGCCGCGCCTTTGACTGTCAGGAATTTGCCATTGCCCTTGCGGCGCTTTTTGGGTGAATCGACTGTTTTCTTGCCAAGAAGATATTGCCCGGTTACGCTGCCTTTTGTGTTCGCGACCTTTTCCGGCTTACCTTCGGCGACGATTTGCCCGCCATGCACGCCCGCACCCGGTCCAATATCCAGCAAATAATCAGCTGTTCTGATGGTTTCTTCATCGTGCTCTACGACAATTACGGTATTCCCTAAATCCCGCAACCTCTTTAGCGTGCTAATCAGACGATTGTTATCACGCTGGTGAAGGCCGATACTCGGCTCATCAAGTACATACAAAACTCCTTGCAAACCCGAACCGATTTGCGTAGCCAACCGTATTCTTTGAGCCTCGCCTCCCGATAAAGTAGCGGCGCCTCTTAGAAGATTTAAGTAATTTAATCCAACATCTTGCATGAACTTCAACCTGGAACAAATTTCTTTAACCACTTGATTGGCGATGTGCTGTTCTTTATCCGTTAGTTTTACTTTGTCGAAGAAATCTATTGCCCCATCAATTGAAAGCTCGCAAATATCCATGATTGACTGGCTATCAATCGTAACGGCTAGAACTTCCGGCTTGAGCCTGCGACCGTGACAAGTGTTGCATGGACGTTCGCGCATAAATCGTTCTATGTCACGACGCATAAAGTCACTTTCTGTTTCTTTGTGCCGACGCTCCAGATTAGAGATAACCCCTTCATACTTGGTTTCAAAACTTCTCCCCATGCTAAGTGACACGCGGTATTTTTCATTTCCGGAGCCGTACAAAAGCTTGCTTAGATCGCTTTCGCTTAGTTCGCCAGTCGGAACATGAAGTGAAAAGTTGTATCTGTCAGCCACGGCCTGCATTTTCTTCATATACCAGGCATCGGTATTGATCCGGTTAAACGGCCGGATCGCGCCTTCCGCGATAGTCAGCCTGCCGTTGGGTATTACGAGTTCCGGATCAACCTCAAGTCTAGAACCAAGCCCAGTACAAACTGGACAAGCCCCATGAGGGCTGTTAAAGCTGAATGTTCGCGGCTCAAGATCCGGAATAGCCACCTCCGGGTGGTCGGGGCAAGCGTACATCAAGCTATAAGTATGGTCTTCTTCGCTCTCAGCATTATGTACCGTTAATTTGCCATCAGTAATTTCCAGTGCTTGTTCCACGCTCTGGGTTAGCCGACCTTGGCTGTCTTTGTTATTGACCAGCCTGTCGACCACTAAATCTATGGTGTGCTTGTAGTTCTTATCCAGCTCCGGAAATTCATCCAGAGCATAAACGACGCCGTCTACTCTGGCTCTGGCAAAACCAGCCCGCATGTATTGTTCTGGAATATGTTCAAAAGCGCCCTTTTTATCGATAACAATTGGCGCCATAATCATCAGCTTGGCACCCTCGGGCAGTGAGGATACTTGGTCAACTATCGCCTGTGAGGTCTTTCTTTGGACTGGCTTGGCACAAACCGGACAGTGCGGCACACCAATGCGGGCGTAAAGCAAGCGTAAATAATCATAAATTTCAGTAACTGTAGCTACTGTACTTCGAGGATTTCGGCTAGTTGATTTTTGATCAATGGAAATCGCCGGAGACAGACCGTCTATCTGGTCAACATCCGGCTTTTCCATTAGCCCCAAGAATTGACGGGCGTAGGCGCTTAATGATTCAACATATCGCCGCTGTCCTTCAGCGTAAATTGTGTCAAAAGCCAGTGACGATTTACCGGAACCAGAAAGTCCGGTTATAACCACCAGTTTATTGCGCGGCAACTCGACACTGACGTTCTTTAGATTGTGCTCTCTAGCACCTTTAATTATTATCGATTCACTCATAATTTTAAGCTGTTTGCCGTCATGAATGCGGCTACTTCCCCTCCGATTTACTCGCTTGTCGAACCGATAGATTATACACTGTTTAAGCATAATGGTCTACCGTCTTAAGTTTGTATATTTGTAAATACTACTAAAGTTTTGTTAGCCTTAAGTAATGTTATACGCCATTCAGGGTCAAGAAGCCTCATTTCACCATATTGCCGCGAAACAACTGTTTGGTGGTGATGTAGATATACTGCCGATGGATACTTTCAAAGAATGTTTTGAGGCTGTAGCTAGAGGCAAGGCCGAAAAGGCCGTGGTTGCTATTGAAAATTCACTTTACGGTTCTATCAATCCGGTTTATGACTCGCTACTTAAGCACAAACTGCATATTACCGGAGAAGTTTATCTTCATATTGAACAATGTCTGATTGGCCATAAAGACGCCGAAATCAAGGACATACAATATGTTCACTCCCAGATTATGGCACTGATGCAAAGCGAAAAATACCTTGACGATAATCTGCCCGACGCAACCAGAATAGAAGAACACGACACTGTAGCTAGTGTTGTGATAGTAAAAAATAAAGACAAATCAAGAGCAGCAATCGCTAGCCGCCAGGCGGCAGAACTCCACGACATGAAAATACTTGCCCGAGGGATAGAGACAAATAAGCAAAACTACACCAGGTTCGTTGTCCTGTCTCGTGAGCCCTACGCCGCCGATAACGCGGCTAAGACATCGATTGTCCTGAGAACGCCTGCAGATGAAGCACCCGGCTCACTATACCGAGCGCTCGGAGCTTTTGCTAAGAAAGATATCAATTTACTATTGCTACACTCTAGACCAAATCACAAAGAGGCCTGGAACTACATGTTCTATATTGACCTCGCGGCCGACGCGAATATCGAGCCCCTAAAATCGGCTTTGAAGCAGCTTGACGCGCAAGGTTGCAACGTAAATCTTCTCGGTAGTTACCCGCCCGGCTCACCCAAAGCATAAACTTTATAAAATATGGTTTACATTTTTTCTATTTTAGTGTATAATTAATTTTAACTAACAGGTGTGAGTTTTGAGCTCATACAATGTGGCGGATAAAATAATTTCATAACTACGGAGTTTTATGCTCGATTTAATAATTCTGGGTCAGGTTCCTGGTACTTCGATTGAGCTTGGTTTTGTATCAAGCCTGCTGTTTTGCGTGTTCTTAGCAATATTGTTTATTGGTATTTATAAAACTATCAGGTGGTACTACAATTACCACGTTTTCGCGCACAAAGTCTCACCCGTAATTCAACTAAGTACATTGAAAAATAAACGAGAACAAGCGCCATTCGCGCCTCGCAACCTAGGCTCACCGTGGCCGTCACCTATGCTAATCAGCGGCTGGAAGTATGCTTTCGGCATACAACTTGAGCTCTTCAAGCAGGAATTTTTTCTGCTCGGACAAACCGACATCTTTATAAAGTTGCGCTATACTTTGCATGAACTTAGAGATTTCGCTAGGCTCACCGCCAATCAACTTACTTTCCCTAAAATTATCCCAAACAACGCGCTCAGATTCCGTCAGACTCTTAGGGAAGTTTCTGGCTTTGTAAAGCGGTAATAGTTCGTTCAAGCGCGAGTCATCAAACTTCTCAGAGAATTCACTTAATTCTTTTTGACTCAAATTTCGGAGCAGGCTCATTTTCCGTTTGTCTTGATCGGAGAAAAACCCATCATAAAGACGTTCGTCTACGCTTTTTTCCTGGCCTTTATCTGCAACCTCCCGTTCTTTGTCTAGGACTTTTACCGCTTCATCAAATTTTTCACCAAGAATATTTTTCATTTTTTGTAGCTGCTGATAATTTTTTTTGATATCATCGAGGTTTATGTCGAGGCGTTTCTGGCTAGACTCGTCTAATACCCCGAGCGGGGCGATGGCCGGACAGCGATTAAATTTAATAGTTTTGGCTGGGAATTTCTGAGTGTTCTCATCTTTTGGTTTATACCTAAGAGCGTCTACCAGCTCTTCGGCGGACTTGTCTATAAAATCTCTAGGACTGTATCTCAGGTCAAACACAACCGCTCCCTGTCCACCAGGATGCTCGGACATCAACCCAACCACAGTAGTTTTCTCGTATTTATGATCGTATTTTCCGGATGAATAAACAAAAGGCTGGCCGCCAGAAATTAATTTAGCAGCTGGTTTTTTACCACGTATACCAAGCAGATATTCAAATAATTTCGGTTGTTTTTGTTTGATTAGCTTAGCCAGTTCTATGGTTGCGAGAACATCGCTAAGTGCGTCATGGGCGTTTTCATGAGATAACTCGTTTAGCTCGGCTATTAGCTCGAGTTTGTTTACGGATTTACCTTCTTTGTCCTTTGGCCACTTAATTCCCTCCGGCCTAAGCGCCCGGGTCATCCTCACCACATCCAACAAGTCCCATTTTGTCCTAGAGTCACGCCACTGCCACTTAAACGGATCATAAAAGTTCCGATAATGCATGTAGCGCATGAACTCATCATCAAACCTGACAGTGTTATATCCAACAAAGATTGTCCCAGGAGCTGCAATCTCTTCCTGGAAAATTTTCAGAAATTCCGCCTCCGTCAATCCATCGGCTAGAGTTTGCTGAGGAGTTATGCCGGTTATCATTATTGCCTCAGGGCTGGGCAAAACGTCTTCGGTCATTTTTACTAGATAATTATGGGGCTCGCCAATAGGCTTTAACTCCATATCAGTTCGCTGCCCGGCAAACTGCATCACCCTGCCTTTACGCGGATTTATCCCCGAAGTCTCTAGATCATAAAAGAAAAAACTGCTAGTCATTGATACTAGTTTAACAATTTATAGAGTGCTGTGTAATCTATAGCCCCCGCAATACAAAACCTGTCAGTTTTAGGTGATGAACTGAGCGAGACAAAAAGTTTGTTATCTGAGGGAGGTGTATCTA
>Ga0136558_1000655_pt1 | contig 18629 bp, 19 predicted proteins | sample AntRauTorckE6833_FD_101391 | JGI IMG/M metagenome (GOLD analysis project Ga0136558, IMG submission 101391) | Saline lake microbial communities from Rauer Islands, Antarctica - Metagenome Torckler E6 #833 | ecosystem: Environmental > Aquatic > Non-marine Saline and Alkaline > Saline | place...
CCGTTCCGGTCGGACTCGTCGCGGAGGTCCGTGATACCCTCGATCTTCCCGTCGTTGACGTCCTCGGCGATGCGCTCGACGAGTCGCGCCTTGTTCTCCTGGAATGGGAGTTCGGTGACGATGATGCGCTCCCGGTTGCGCTTCCAGTCCTCGACCTCGTACTCCGCGCGAACGCGGAGCCGACCTCGACCGGTCGCGTACGCCTTCCGGACCGCGTTCTTCCCGACGATGTTCGCCCCGGTCGGGAAGTCCGGCCCCTTGACGTGCTCCATGAGGTCAGTCACGTCGCAGTCGGGATTCTCGACGAGCTCGATCGTCGCGTCGATGATCTCCCCGAGATTGTGCGGCGGGATCTTCGTCGACATCCCGACCGCGATACCCGTACTTCCATTCACCAGCAAGTTCGGGTACGCCGCCGGCAAGACGTCCGGTTCGGTGAGACGATCGTCGTAGTTCGACGAGAAGTCGACCGTGTCCTTCTCGATGTCCGCGAGGAGTTCCTCGGCGATCGGCGCCATCCGCGCCTCCGTGTACCGCATCGCCGCCGCCGGGTCACCGTCCATCGACCCGAAGTTCCCCTGACCGTCGACGAGCGGATGCCGCATCGAGAAGTCCTGAGCCATCCCCACGACGGTGTCGTAGATCGCCTGGTCACCATGGGGATGATAGTCACCCATCGTCTCCCCGATGATGCTCGAACTCTTCCGGTGCGAGGACCGCGAGGAGACGCCCATCTCGTGCATCGCGTACAGGATGCGACGATGCACGGGCTTCAGGCCGTCCCGGACGTCCGGGAGCGCCCGCCCCGCGATGACGCTCATCGCGTAGTCGATGTAGCTCTGCTCCATCTCGTCCTCGATCCGGACGTGCTTCACGCGGTCCGCCGGAATGTCGGGATCGTCAGCTGGTTCCGAACTCATATGTCCACCCACTCCGCCTCGTTGGCGTGATCCTTGATGAACTGCTTGCGCGGTTCCACGGCGTCACCCATCAGCACCGAGAACATCTTGTCCGCCGCCGCCGCGTCCTCGATCGTGATCTGTTTGAGCACGCGGTTGTCGGGGTTCATCGTCGTCTGCCAGAGCTGCTTCGGATTCATCTCCCCGAGGCCCTTGAACCGCTGGACCTGCGTCGGGTTGCCGTCGCACTTCTCGGCGATGACGCGGTCGCGCTCGGCCTCGGTCATCACGTCGTAGGTCTCCCCGCGGTACCGGATGCGGTAGAGTGGCGGCTGCGCGGCGTACACGTACCCCGCTTCGAGGAGCGGGCGCATGTAGCGGTAGAACAGCGTCAACAGGAGCGTTCGGATGTGCGCCCCGTCGACGTCGGCGTCACACATGAAGATGATCTTCTCGTACCGGACGTTGTCCGCGTCGAACTCGTCGCCGACGCCGGTTCCCAGCGCCGTGATCATGTTCCGGATCTCCTCGTTCTCCAGCACGCGGTCGAGCCGATGCTTCTCGACGTTCAAGATCTTCCCACCAAGCGGCAAGATCGCCTGGAACTCGGGGTTCCGGCCCTGTTTGGCCGAGCCACCTGCGGAGTCGCCCTCGGTGATGAAGATCTCGGACTCGCTGGGGTCTTTCGTCTGGCAGTCCGCGAGCTTCCCGGGGAGGCTCGTCGAGTCGAGCGCGGACTTCCGGCGCGTGAGCTCCTCGGCTTTCTTCGCGGCCTTGCGTGCCTTCGCGGCTTCGACGGCCTTCGAGACGATGGCCTTCGCGGTGCTCGGAGTCTCCTCGAAGAACGTGTCGAGGTTCTCGTGCATCGTGGATTCGACGACACCGCGGACGTCGCCGTTCCCGAGTTTCGTCTTCGTCTGCCCCTCGAACTGTGGGTCGGGGTGCTTGATGGAGATGACGGCAGTCAATCCTTCGCGGATGTCCTCGCCCTTGAGGTTCGAGTCGAGGTCGCCGAGCATCCCCTGGTCTGTCGCGTAGTCGTTCACGACGCGCGTCAGCGCGGTCTTGAACCCGGTGAGGTGCGTCCCGCCTTCGCGCGTGTTGATGTTGTTCGCGAACGCGTGGATCGACCCCTGGAGTTCGTCGGTCGCCTGCATCGCCACCTCCACCTGGATCCGTCCGTCCTGTCCCTCGGCCTCGTCATCGAAGTAGATGACGTCCTCGTGGAGCGGCGACTTCGTCTCGTTGAGGTAGTAGACGAACTCGCGGATACCGCCGTCGTACTGGAACGTCTCCCCCGTGTCGTCGCGCTCGTCGGCGAGCGTGATGGCGACGCCGGAGTTCAGGAAGGCGAGTTCCCGGAGTCGGTTCGCGAGCGTCGAGTACTTGTACTCGGTCGCGTCGAAGATCTCGGTGTCCGGCCAGAACCGGATGCTCGTCCCGTTCGATTCGTCGCTCTCCATGTCGCGGACGCGCTCGATGTCGCCCTGCGGTGCGCCGCGCTCGAACGCGTGGCGCCAGACCGCACCGTCGCGCTTCACTTCGACCTCGAGGCGCTGTGCGAGCGCGTTCACGACGCTCACCCCGACGCCGTGCAGGCCACCCGAGACCTGGTAGGACTTGCTGTCGAACTTCCCACCCGCGTGGAGGACGGTCATGATGACCTCCAGCGCCGGTCGGTCGTACTCCTCGTGCGTGTCCACGGGGATGCCCCGTCCGTCGTCGCTGACGGTGACGGAGCCGTCCTCGTGGATGGTTACGTCGATGGCGTCGCAGTACCCGGCCAGGGCCTCGTCGATGGAGTTGTCCACCACTTCGTAGACGAGGTGATGGAGGCCTCTGGAGTCTGTAGAGCCGATGTACATCGCCGGTCGTTTGCGGACCGCTTCCAGGCCTTCGAGGACCTGGATTTGTCCGGCGCTGTACTCACTTTCCTCGGACATGTAATACCTGCTCACGCATAGACGATGCCTACCCATAAAGCCACCGTGTGCGCGCTCGCCCACGCGCGAGGCGCGTGGTGAACCCCGGTGCCGGACGTCGGTTCCAGGGCGGTTCAGACGCCGGCGAGAGCGGGCGTGGAGACCCTCGATTCCATGGGACGACGACGGGCACGTGACAGATGCCGGGACTTCCGCGAACCGGGGGTCGCGTCGCGGTGTCGGGCCCCGATTCGAGAGGACGCGACGAACGCTGTCGACGACGGAGGGGCTCGTGTGCGGTCGTCCGCGACGACGGTCGTGGACGCCCGACCGACGTTGCCGTTTTCACTTCCACTCGGGTAGGGAACGCCTTTTAGTCCCCGAGCAGGTAGGAAGGGCTACAGAATGACGTCCTTCCAGTCGACACTCGGCGAAGAGGAAGGGATGGCCGCGGAGCTGGCGGAGAACCAGCGCGCCATCTCCATCGCCGAGTTCTTCGAGAAAAACAAGCAGATGCTCGGGTTCAACTCGGGCGCCCGAGCGCTCGTCACGGCCGTCAAGGAGGCGGTCGACAACGCGCTCGACGCGACCGAGGAGGCCGGGCATCTGCCCGATATCTACGTCGAGATCGAGGAATCGGGGAACTACTACAAGCTCGTCGTCGAGGACAACGGACCCGGCATCACGAAGAGTCAGATCCCGAAGATTTTCGGGAAGCTCCTGTACGGGAGCCGCTTCCACGCTCGCGAACAAGCCAGAGGGCAACAGGGCATCGGGATCTCCGCGGCGGTGCTCTACTCGCAGCTCACCTCCGGGAAGCCCGCGAAGGTCACGAGTCGCACGCAGGGGAGCGACACCGCGCAGTACTTCGAGCTCGTCATCGACACGGACACGAACGAGCCCGAGATCCGCGAGGAGGGGACGACGTCGTGGGATCGCCCGCACGGGACGCGCATCGAGATCGAGATGGAGGGGAACATGCGCGCTCGCCAGCAGCTCCACGACTACATGAAGCACACGGCGGTCGTGAATCCCCACGCGCGACTGGAGCTGAAGGAGCCCCAGGAGCACTTCAAGTTCGAGCGTGCGACCGACGAACTCCCCGACGAGACCGAGGAGATCAAACCCCATCCCCACGGGGTGGAGCTCGGGAACGTCCTGAAGATGCTGGAGGCGACGAACTCGCAGACGGTGTCGGGGTTCCTCCAGACGGAGTTCACGCGCGTCGGGAAGAAGACGGCCGAGTCGGTCATCGACGAGTTCCGCGACCGACACTACGGTCGGGAGATGGCGTGGACGCCGCCGGCGGCCCACGAGGACGGCGACGTCGCACGAGCGGTGTCGAAGGCGGTGTCGAACAAGGGCGCGGATGCGACGGCGGCGTTCGCGGACGCGGTCGCGGAGCGCGTCGACGGCATGGACCGCGTCGCGCACACCCAGCTCGCACGGTTCGTGGACGAGGAAGCGGCGGCCGTCGAGGCCGAGCACGGGAAGACGTTCGGCGACACCGTCCGCGAGAACGCCGTCGAGGCGGCGTGGCGCGCCGTCACCGGTTTCGATCCGGACGAGCCCGATCAGGAGCCGAGCGAGGGCATCGTCGCGGACGCGTTCGCGCTCGCGGACGACGCGACGTCGACGCGGAAGGACGACGAGACGGTGCGTGCGTTCGCCGAACGCCTCGGTGCGAAGTTCGTGCCCGACCCGGACGACGACGACGTCTGGCGCGGTCGCTTCACGCACGAGAGCGTGCGTGGGTTCGTGGACCGGGCGGCGGACATGACCGAAGAGCGCGAGGATGCAACGTTCGGGGACACCGCCCGCGAGAACGTCACGGACGCGTTTTGGCGCGTGATGGTGACGGTGAGCGAGGACCCGCCGCTCGTGAGCGACCTCGTGGGTGACCGCGACGCGACGAGCGAACTCGTCGAGGGGATGCGTGCGACAGACATCATCGCGCCGCCGACGTCGTGTCTGTCGCCCATCTCCGCGGAACTCGTCGAAGCCGGTCTTCGCAAGGAGTACGACGCGGAGTTCTACGCTTCGTCGTCGCGGGACGCGGACGTGCACGCGGGCGATCCCTTCGTCGCCGAAGCCGGGATCGCGTACGGTGGCGACATCGAAGCCGAAGGGGAGGCGGACCTGCTCCGGTTCGCGAACCGCGTCCCCCTCGTGTACAAGCGCGGCGGGTGCGCTATCACGCAGACGATCAAGGGAATCGGCTGGCGGAACTACAACCTCGACCAACCAGGTGGGTCCGGCATCCCGAACGGCGCGGTCGTCATCTCCGTGCACGTCGCGTCGACGAACGTGCCGTTCACGAGCGAGTCGAAGGACGCGGTGGCGAGCGTCGAAGCCATCGAGGACGAGATCGAACTCGCAGTCCGGGAGGCCGCACGCGAACTCAAATCGTACCTGAAGAAGCAACAGTCGATGCGGAAGCGCCAGAAGAAGCAGAACGTGCTCGCGGACATCCTCCCGGTGATGGCGTCGAAGGTGGCGGACGTCACCGAGCGCGGGGAGCCCGAGATCGGGGACGCGATGGCGCGCATCATGAACAACGTCCTCGTCGAGCGCGACGTCGAGGAGAACGACGGCGAGCGGACGGTGTCGGTGACGGTGGAGAACCATAGCGACCGGAACGAGTCGCCGGACGTGACCGACATCGTCGACTGCGAACCGCGGGACGTCGACGACGCGGCGACCGTCGTCGAGATGGACGGCGAGTGGTTCGTGAAGTGGACGCCGGACGTCGAGAGCGGCGACGAGGCGACGCTTTCCTACACCGTGGACGCCGAGGCATCGTACGACCTCTCCGTCTCGGAGATCGAAGGACCGAAGCTGACGGTGAACGACCAATGAGTGACGCTACAGACACCAACTCGGAAGCTCAGGAGAAGCTCGTAGACCTCGCGGCCGAGTTCTACGACCAGTTCGAGCGCGGGCAGATCCCGGAGATGCGGCTGCCGACGCGTACGAAGAGCAACATCGTGTTCGACGAGGACAAGAACGTCTGGGTGTACGGCGACCGGGAGTCGACGCGGTCGGCGAACTCGGTGCGTGGGGCACGGAAGCTCCTGAAGGCGGTGTATACGATCGAGTTCCTCGCCCAGCAACTCGAGGAGGACCGGTCGTCGACGCTCCGTGAGTTGTACTACCTGTCCGAATCCTGGGACAACGAGGAGGCCCAGTTCAACGGGCAGGACGAGTCGAACAACCTCGTCGAGGACCTCGAGATCGTGAGCGACGTCAAACGGGAGGACTTCCACATGCGGCCCGAGGAGTCGGGCGCGAAGGTGATGGGGCCGCTGCTCCTCCGGGAGCAGACCCAGCGGGGCGACCGCGAAATCCACTGCCAGGAGGACGTCGGCCAGGGCGGCTACCAGATCCCGAACAACCCGGACACCATCGAGTTCCTCGACAACGACGCCGACTTCGTCATCGCCGTGGAGACCGGTGGTATGCGGGACCGACTCGTGGAGAACGGGTTCGACGACGAGTACAACTGTATCGTCGTCCACCTCGGGGGGCAGCCCGCCAGGGCGACCCGCCGGCTCATCAAGCGGATGCGCAACGAACTCGACCTCCCCGTCGTGGTGTTCGCCGACGGTGACCCGTGGTCCTACCGAATCTACGGCTCGGTTGCGTACGGCTCCATCAAGTCGGCCCACCTCTCGGAGTACCTCGCGACGCCCGACGCCCAGTACGTCGGCATCCGCCCGGAGGACATCGTCGAGTACGACCTCCCGACCGACCCGCTGTCCGACTCCGACGTCAACGCCCTCGAGAGCGAACTCGAGGATCCGCGCTTCCAGACGGACTTCTGGGAGGAACAGATCGAACTCCAGCTCGACATCGGGAAGAAGGCCGAGCAGCAGGCCCTCGCGGCACGCGGCCTCGACTTCGTCACGGACACGTACCTGCCCGAGCGGCTCGAAGAGATGGGCGTCCTGTAAACTACCCCACCCTACTTCGCTCACCCTGACGGGTTCGCTCGTTGAGGGTTGGGCTTTGATGTGGACTCCCGGTGATCAGCTCTCGGCGGTTGGCCGATAGCCGTCGCCGCTCAACGTCCCACCATTTACACGCACGTCTACTGGTGCGTCTGCGCTCCCCGACGTGGGCGAGGAACGCAGTCTGTGCTGTCGCTTTCGCATATACCGCAATCCGACGTTTTTCGCGCCGTTGTAGTCCGCGTTGATCTCGTACCCACACTTCAGACACTCGAACTGTTCACCATCGCGGTTGTCTTCGTGGGTGAAGCCACAGTCGGTGTGTGAACACCGCTGGCTCGTATGAGCTGGCTCGACCTGTTCAACCGCGACCCCGCGTTCTGGAGCCTTGTACTCGACGTACTCGACAAGGCGGCGAAACGCCCACACGTGATGCCAGTCTGCCTGCGGCAGTCGCTCTCGAATATCCGTCAACTCCTCGAACACGATCACGTCGCAGTCGTGTTCGACGGATTCAGTGACGATCTCGTTGGCGACCATGTGGATGTACTGTTTCCGCCAGGCTCGCTCACGCTTCCCAAGCCGAAGCAAGGCGTTGTGTGCGGCCTCTGTTTCGCGCTGTTGCATCTCCGCACGCCGTTTCTCGAACTCTCGAATCCAGTGGTCGTACTCGTCACCACTCCAGAACGTGCCTGTGCTGGCGACGGCAAGACTGTTCACGCCGAGGTCGATACCGAGGACTGTCTGGTGCCCGGTATCGTCCGAACCCTCGATTTCGACAGCCTCACCGTCGTTGTCTATCTTCCGCGTTTTGATATGGAAGTAGAACTCGTCGGTGGCTTGGTCGTACTGGAGAGTGCTCGTCCGAAACTCGTAGTCTTTCGAGAGGACGTACTCCTCGTATGGTGTGGGACTGGCTGCTGGCAACTCAAAGTTGCACTCGATGCGACCATTCACCGTGGAGAGTGAGATCTTGTTGCGGGAGAAGGTGGCACTGCGTTTGTCGTACACCATACTCCACGAGGTGAACGCCGGTTTGTTCGTCCGTTTGCCCTTCTTCCAGCGGTCGACGCCACTGTCAACCGCGTGGACGGCACGCCGGATCGCCTCTTGGACGAGGTTCGCCGTGAGGTCGGTTTCCTCGCGGAGACGGTCGTACAGCGCGTCTCTGGCTTTCACGTTCGAGGTGATACAGTCTTCGTGGTCGGTGTTGTCCCAACAGTAATCACTGGCCTCGTTCGCACAGTAGAGAAACTGGTCGGCGGTTTCGTGGAGGTCGTCGCGGTACTCGTCAGGAACCACGAGCTTGACCGGCGCAGTGCGTCTGACCCCCATAGTTCAGATGGTAACTCGACGGTATTTAATAATTTGGGAGTCGGGGCGGGACTGTCTCGTGGGTAGTTTCATCGAGTGTCGGCTTCCTCCCCGGCCTACTCGCTTCGCGCTTCCAACCAGTCGGAAGCCCTCGCTCCTTGAGGCCGGGGGCTCCGCCTCGAAACTGCTGAGGCGTCAGTCGGATTCTTTGTCTTCGGCGGCGAGTTGCGCGAGTTCGCCGTTCCGGCGTTCGAGGAGTCGCCGCATGTATCGTTCGAGGACGACGGCGTCGACCGCTCGACCGAGTGGTCCGAGCGGCGACCGGAACCGAAACCGGTCGTGCATCCGCGTTCGGTCGTCGTCGAGTGCCTCGAAGCGGTGGTCGTGGACGAGTTCCGAGAAGGGGCCCTCGACCTGTTCGTCCCGGAACGAGACCGGTCGGTCCATCGCGGTTATCTCGACGGTCAGGTTCATCGGGAGCCCGAAGTGCGTGGCTCGCCACGTGACGACGTCGCCCCGTTCGAGGAGCCCGGAGGTCGTTCCGGCGACCGCGCGTTCGTCGTGTCCCATCGTCTCCGTGTGATGGTCGACGTCGCGAGCTACGTCGAAGGCGCGCTCGCGGGGCGCGTCGATCGTGGTGGAGAGCGAGAGCGTTGGCATCGGAGTACGCGAATCGGCGTGCGCCAGCCCGAAAGGCACGGTGGCGAATTAGGTTTCGTCGAGCGTGACGTCGACGGCGCGGGATTCGAGGTCGTCGGCGAACGCTTCGGAGTCGGTTTCGAGCGCGCTGAAGGTGTTGTAGTGGATCGGGACGACGAGTTCCGGGTCCATCGCTTCGGCGAGCTCTGCGGCCTCGTGACGGTCCATCGTGAAGCTCCCGCCGATGGGTGGACAGAAGGCGTCGACGTCGAGCATCGCGTGCCCCTCCAGCACGTCGGTGTCGCCCGGCCAGAAGACCGTGGTGTCCGCGAGCGTGAGGACGAACCCACAGCCCATGCCTTCCGGATGGTAAGGGTCGCCGTTCGCGTTCGTGTGGCCGTCGGGCGTGTTGTACGCGGGGACGGTGCGGAGGATGGCGTCGCCGACGGCGAAGTCCGCGTGAGCGTTGACCCGCCGGACGTCGAGGTCGAGGTCGACGGGGCGGTCGTCGACGCGGTCGACGTGATGCGTGTTCACGCCGTCGAAGACGACGAGCGTCGCGTCCTCGCCCGCGACGCGCCGGATGCCATCGGGGTCGTAGTGGTGGTCGTGCGTGACGCACACCACGTCGCCGTCCTCGGGCCGGTAGTCGGTCGCTGGCGGATGGGCAACGCCGGGCGTGTCCGGCGTCCACTCGCCGGTGAGCACGCCATATCGGCCGGGGTCGAAGTAGACGACGAAGTCGTCGCTCGCCACTCGAAGCGTCGCGTACCCGAGCCACTCCACGTCGATGTCGTCGAACGTGACGGTCATACCAGACAGTACCGCGGTCGACGAGAAAGACGTGACGGACTTGACGGACGCACAGCGAGCCTGCGTTCGGCTCGAGACGCCGAGCCCCCCGACCCGACGTCCCACCGTGGGGCGCGCTCAGGCGTGCTGTCGGTCGCCGTCCGTCCAGGACACCTCGGTGGTGGCGTCGAGGACCTCCACGACGTCGGCGAGGTCCGTGAACGTCGCGTCGAACGCGACGTCGACGACCGCTCCGGCGACGTGCGCGTCCGCGGCCGGCACCGGTCGCTCGTGCCGGAACGCGAACCCGCTCACGCCGTCCATCACGACCTCGAGGCCGCGACGGTCGACGAACGACTCCAAACGCTCGCGGGCGTCCGCTTCGACCGCCGTGACGTAGTGCACGCCGTCGACGTCCTCGTAGCGCCCCGCGTCCGTGTCGTGGACGACGACGCGCGCGCAGTCGGCGTGCCGGTCGCGGTCCAGATGCCTCGCGAACGCTCGCTCCAGTCGACTGGCCGCACTGCGGTGCTTGCACTCATCGGTACCCCCATCCCCGTTCGAGACCGTCTCGTATGCTTCCCCCGGAACCATCCCTCTCTGGTACCACAACGCGATATCTGGGCACATTATGATTGTGGCCGCTCGACCCGTGATGACACGGACCGTGCGAACGCTCACTGTGGGGACTCGCGGGAGCGTTCAGGCCTCGGCGAGGCGTTCGATGCGCTCGAGGCTATCCGCGTCCACCGGCGATTTGTCCTCGCGGACGGCGACGAACCGCGGGAACCGGAGCGCGTACCCGGCGTCGTACGTCGGCGACGCCTGGATCTCCTCGTAACCCACCTCGAAGACGACTACGGCGTCGAACTCGACGGACTGACCGTCCTCGGCGGTGACGTGCGCGCGCAACCGCTCGGTGAGGTCGTCGAGTTCCGCATCCGTGATGCCGGTCGCGACGTTCCCGACGGTCGCGTACTCGCTCTCGTCCTCACCGTCGTTCTCGCGTCCGTCCTCGAGGCGCGCGCCGAGTTCGAACGTCCCGAAGACGTTCGCGCGCCGTCCCTCGCCCCATTCGCCGCCGGTGACGACGAGGTCGAGCGTCTCGACGTCGGGCTTTCGCTTCAGCCACTCCTGACCGCGTTTTCCGGCTGAATACGTCGACGTAGGGTCCTTGAGCATGATGCCCTCGTGGCCCGCGTCGACCACTCGCGCTTCGAACGCCGCGATCTTCTCGGGGTCGTACATGATGCCGTACGTAGACAGGCCGTCGTCGAGCGTGCGCTCGAGGTGGTCGTGGCGTTCTTCGAGTGGCGCGTCGAGGAGGTCCTCGCCGTCCCGATGCAGGCAGTCGAACGCGCGCAACTCGACGGCGACGTCCTCTGCGGCGCGAGCGACGTGGTGCTTCCGCCGGAACCGTTCGAGGATGCGCTGGAAGGGGAGGACGTCGCCGTCGTCGCCGACCGCGAGCGCCTCGCCGTCGAGGATGACGGGGACGTCCACGCGCTCGCGGACGAACTCGACGATCTCGGGAAGCGCGTCCGTGACCTCCTCCATGTTCCGCGAGAACAGGCGCGTCTCGCCGTCGGGGTCGTGATGCACTTGCACGCGCGCACCGTCGTACTTCGTCTCGACGGCGACGCCTTCCCAGGCCTCGGTGGCCTCGACTATCGTTCCGGTCTGTGCGAGCATCGCACCGACCGGACGGCCGACCTCCAGACCGAGTTCCGCCAGTCCGTCGCGACCCTGGTCGCGCGCGACCTCCGTGACCAGTCCGTGGTCGTTCGACACCTGGAGGGCGCGCTCGACGGCGTCGACCGCATCCGCCGCCGGTCGCTCGAAAGGGTCGCCGTCCTCGCCCGCGTCGGACTCGTCGATTCCCTCGTCCTCGCTCGCGTCGGCGTCCACGTCCGCGTCTTCATCAGCTTCGCTCGCGTTCGCGTCGTCGGCGAGTTCCGCGAGCGTCAACTGCTCGGCGTCCCCGTCGTCGGCTCCGTCGTCGTCGGGTTCGGCGTCCTCGCTTTCGGTATCGTCGGCTTCGACATTCTCGCTTTCGTCGTCGTCGGCTTCGGCGTCGTCGTCGGCCGCGAGCGCTTCGTCTTCGAGGAACGCGGCGGCGATGGCGTCGCGAACGGTGCCGCCGCCGACGCCGATGCGCATCTCCTCGAGGACGAGGCGCGCGAGGAATCGTGCTTCGGTCGGGGAGGCGCGGTTGAGCAGGCCGAACAGGCGGTCGCGCTTCGCGCTCTCGCTCCCGCTCCCGGTCGTCGTCGCGATCGCGTCGAACGCCTCGGCGACGTCGGCGACCGTCAGGTCGTCGCCACCGCCGGCGCCGAACGCCCCAAGTCCTTGCTGGCCGCCGATGTCGAGGGACGCCGCGACCGCACCGATCTCGCCGCGCTCGGCGAGTTCGTCCTCGACGTCGCTCGCGTCGACGTTCGGGCCGGCGGCGCGTGCGAGCGCCTCGTGGCACAGCGACGGCCCGACGTCGAGTTTCCGGTCGTCCCACGCCGGGAATGGACGTCCCTGGACGTACCGTGCGAGCGTCGCGAGATCGTCCTCGTCGGCGGCAACGAACAGGTCCGCGACGGCCGCGACGACCGCAAGGTCGGCGTCCGTCTCCTCTACCTCCTTTGCCCGGTCGGCGAACGCGGCGAACTCCATCGCCTCTCCATACCGACGGGGGTCGTTTAATCTTCGCGGCTTCGTGGCGCTCGATCGAGTCGAGGAACCCCTCGGTCGTGGCGTGCGTGATTGGACTTTTGTCTCCGCGGTCGCAACGAACCCGGTATGAAGGACGAGGACGAGATCCGCGAGCAGTACGAGTTCCTCAAAGAGCAACTCGAGGACGAAGACATGAACCACGAAGGCGTACGGCAGATGTTCACGTACTACAAGCGCGCGGTCGGGTGGGTGCTCGACGAGGAACACATGTAGCCGGGTCCGGTACGCGTCACCGGCCCGAGCGACAGCGGGGTCAGAACTGGTAGCGGCGGTCGCCGTCGTCTGTCGGGTACGTCGTCCCGCCGGTCATCTCGTCGTAGGTCATCCCCGACAGGTACTCGTCGTACGTGACGTCGTAGTTCGCGCGCAGATGGAAGTCCAGCTTCCCGGTGTCAACCGTCGTCTGGAAGAGCGCGTGCACTGCGCGCTCGATGAGCGCGCTCGGATCGTCGTTGTCGAACGCTGCAGCGAGCATCGCCAGTTCCGTGCGTGCCTCCGCGTCCAGATGGAACGTCTCCGTTTCGAGGTCGTCGGCGGTCTCCGCGACGTCGTCCGCGAGGTCGTCGAGGCTCATACGCGAGGAGTGCGCGCGGAGACCCATACCGGTTTCGTCGTCCGTCAGCCTGACTGTCGACTCCGAGTTGGCAGCGACTCAGACCGGCGTGCTCGCGGCCGTCGCCGCGGTCACGCTCGCCGTCGCTGGCGTCAGGCGCTCTTTGGCGTCTTCGGGGATCTCGATGGTAACGTCGTCGTTGTAGTCACTGAACGTCATCGTGATGTCGTAGTCGACGGTCTTGACGCCCTGCCGGGTGTCGACGTCGGCGGTCATCGTCATCTCGATCTTGCGGACGCGGTCGGTGTCCTCGGAGACGTAGATCTTGTACTCGATGTCGTCGACGGACTCGATCGACGCGCTCGCGGACCCGGTCTGCCGGGTGGACATCGCCTTCTTGAACTCCTCGGCCGTGATGTCGACCTCGAGGACCGTCGTGGACTCGCCGTCGACGGTCTCGGTTCCTGCGACCTCGATGTCGCCGTCGTCGAGGATCGCCTCCTGGCTCTCCCAGGTGGTGGCGTTCCCTTCCTTCCAGGGGTCCTCGTCCATCTCCTGGTTCTGCCAGCCACCGTACCCGGTCTCGGCGTACATCGTCTGGCCGTCGATGTACGTCGTGACGCGCTGTACCCTGAGTTCGACGGTCATCTCCGCCTTCTCGTCGGCGCGGTCGAACGTTCCCTCCATGCGCATGTCGACGCTCTGGTCCCCGTCCTCGATCTCGATGTCCATGTCCATCTCGACCTGGTACGTCTCGACGTCCTCCATCGCGCCACGCATCTCTTCTTTCAGTTCGACCGCTTCGCCGTCGGCACCGTCGGCACCGTCAGTCCCGTCGGCACCGTCGCCGCTACCCGGTAGCGAACTCACGCAGCCACTGAGTCCGATCGCGAGGAGGAGCGCGAGGCCGAGTACTGCGACCTTCCTGATTCGATTCATGTTCCACCCTTCGACTGTTAGTACGTAAACATTTCTACTCGGGACATCAGCACCCATAAATTCGACCACCCATAATCCGCCCACGATGACGGAGTCGCCACTCCCCGACAGCGTCGACCGCGACGCCGTCCGCGACGCGCTCGTCTAGTGGTACGAGACCGACCACCGCGAGTACCCGTGGCGACGCACCGACGACGCATACGAGATCCTCGTCTCGGAGGTGATGAGCCAGCAGACCCAGCTCGACCGCGTCGTCGACGCCTGGACGGACTTCCTCGAGCGCTGGCCGGACGTCCACGCGCTCGCGGCCGCGGACCGGGGCGACGTCGTCGCGTTCTGGACGAACCATTCGCTCGGCTACAACAATCGTGCGAAGTACCTGCACGAGGCCGCGACCCAGGTCGAACGCGACCACGACGGCGAGTTCCCGGAGTCGCCCGCGGCCCTCCAGGAGCTGATGGGCGTCGGGCCGTACACGGCGAACGCGGTCGCAAGCTTCGCGTTCAACGACGGCGACGCGGTCGTGGACACGAACGTCAAGCGCGTCCTCTACCGCGCGTTCGACGTCCCGGACGACGACGACGCGTTCGAGACCGCCGCGAGCGAACTCATGCCCGACGGCGAGTCCCGCGTGTGGAACAACGCCATCATGGAACTCGGTGGGGTGGCCTGCGAGAAGACCCCGAAGTGCGACGAGGCGGGGTGTCCGTGGCGGACGTGGTGTCACGCCTACGAGACCGGGGACTTCACCGCACCTGACGTCCCGACACAGCCGGACTTCGAGGGGAGTCGCCGCCAGTTCCGCGGCCGCGTCGTGAACGTCCTCGGCGAGCACGACGAACTCGCGCTCGACGAACTCGGGCCGCGCATCCGCGTCGACTACGCACCGGACGGCGAGTACGGCCGCGAGTGGCTCCGCAGCCTCCTCGAAGACCTCGAATCCGACGGGCTCGTCGCGACCACGGGATCCAGCGGCGAGACCACCGCCCGACTTCGGCGCTAAGCGGCTCGCACCGCGAGACCACCGCCCGACCCTGGCGCTAGCACGCCCGCACAGTCACTCGTCGACGTAGCTGGCCATCGAGATGAGGAAGGCGACCATGGCGGTAACCATGCCGACGGAGCCGATGAAGACGACGGCGATCGCCTGCAGTTCCGCAGTGAGGACGCGCGTGGCCGTGAGGAGGAAGACGCCGGTGACGAACGCGATCAGCGCGATCAGGCGTCCGAACCGCCCCAGTGGGAGGGAGTCCTCCTCGACGCCGGTGCGTTCCTCAGCTTGCATGGTCGAGGATGGTCCTGAGGACGCCCTGGTAGTCGTCGTCGGTGAACGAGTTCCCCAGCGAGTGGATGGCCTGACAGACCCACACGCCGGCCGTGAAGTTCACGAGCGCGACGAAGGAGACGGTCTGGAGTCGTCCCTCGAGGAGGAACGCCGACCCGACCGCACCGAGGAACGTCACCGCCAGTATCGCGTGCACGACGAGCGAGCGAGACCCGAAGTCGGCCAGCGGCCGGAAGGCGCTTGCTGACATCTCGTATCGACTGATGGCGACCGCACACTTCTATGTCGAGTTCTGGCTGTGCAATCGGTCGCCATCCGACTAAATCCGGTCAGTACCGCGAGTGCTCGGGGGTCAGTCGTCGATGCGTCTTTCACCCACGGTGCCACAACGCGTAAGAAGCCCCCGACGAATGCGAGTTGTATGGACTCGGGTGAGCGAGACGAACTGGTGCACACGTTGACGCGACGGCGCACCATCCTCGCCGCCCTCGACGACCGACCGCGCCACAAGCGAGATCTCACGGAGGAACTGCACGTCGCCCGGTCGACGATCGACCGGGCGCTCCGGAAGCTGGAGACGGAGGGACTCGTCGAGCGCGGCGACGACGGCTTCTCGCTGACGACACACGGCGAGATCGCGTTCGACGTCTACGGCGACTTCACGGAGCGACTGGACGCGCTGTGGGGCGCGCGACGTCGTCGACGCGCTCCCCTCCAGTCGGTTCGCCGACCCGACGTTCCTCAGGGGTGCGTCGGTGACTCGTGCGACGGTGTCGGCGCCCGACCGGCCGGTGCGGGCGTTCGTGGACCTCGTGTCGGCGGCGACGCACGCGAGAGGATTCTCTCCGACCGCGTACGGGGCGTACGTGGACGTCTTCGAGAGCCGAGTGGTCGACGCCGGGATGACCGCCGAGCTCGCGTTCAGCGACGAGGCCCTGGAGGAGTTGACGACGACGCATAAGGCCGCGATCCAGCGTGCGGCCGAGACGGGACGCGTGGACGTGCACCGCATCGAGCCGTTACCGCCGACGGGTCTGGTGGTGCTCACTCGCGAGGACGGGTCGCCCGTGGTGGCGATGGGGGTTCACGACGGGAAGGGACTGTCCGCGGTGGTGAAGAACGATACGGAGGCCGCAGTCGAGTGGGCGCAGGAACTCGTCGACGACTACCTCGAGCGCGCCGACCCGATCCCGCTCTGACCGACCGCGGAACCAGGTGCCAGCCCGGGTTTTTTGCCGGTCGCTCGCGTGCGTCGGACCATGGCATCGGACGTACACGTCGTCGCGCTCTGTGGGAGTCTGCGCGACGGCAGCTACACGCGTACCGCGTTGCAGACAGCACTCGACGCCGCCGACGCCGCCGGCGCGTCGACGGAACTCGTCGACCTCCGGGCGCTCGACCTCCCGATGTTCGACGCGGACGAGGACGCGCCCGGCGACGCCGCGGAACTCGCGGCGACAGTGCGGGCGGCGGACGCCATCCTCCTGGGGACGCCGATGTACCACGGCTCGTACTCGTCGCCGTTGAAGACCGCGCTCGACTACTGTGGGTTCGACGAGTTCGAGGACAAGACAGTCGGCTTGCTCGCGGTCGCCGGCGGCGGGTTCCCCGTCACCGCACTCGAACATCTGCGGTCGGTGTGTCGCGCACTCGACGCGTGGGTCATCCCACATCAGGCCGCGATTCCGAAGGCTTCGAACGCGATCGATGACGGTGCGTTCGTCGACGACGGGCTCGCCGAACGCGTGCGGACGCTCGGGCGGCGCGCGGTCCAGTACGCGAACATCGAACCGGACCCGGACTCCTTCGAGAGCCAGGAGAACGTCGGCGCGAGGTGACTGCCGGGAGAACGTCGGCGCGAGGTGACTACCGGGAGAACGGCGGCGCGAGGTGACATCGCGACTCCGCGGCGTCAGCGCCTCACCAGCGGTGGTGGACGTGATCGCGGACGTACTCGTCGTAGACGGCGTCGACGGCGTCGTGTTGGGCGGCGGTCGGTGGGGTACGGTCGGCGGCGGCGGCGTTGTCGTGGACGTGCGCTGGCGTGGTCGTCCCGGGGATGACGGTGCTGACGGCGTCGTGGTCGAGGATCCACGCGAGCGTGAACGACGCGAGGTCGTCGACGCCGGTTCGCGCCTGGAGTTCGTCGACGGCTTCGAGTCCGGTCTCGAAGGGAACGCCAGCGAACGTCTCGCCGACGTCGAACGCCTCGCCGTCGCGGTTGAAGTTCCGGTGGTCGTCCTCGGCGAACTCCGAGTCGGCGTCGAGTGCGCCCGTGAGGAGACCGGAGGCGTACGGCACGCGGACGATGACCCCGACGTCTTCGGCGGCCGCACGGTCGAAGAAGTGCTCTGCGGGGCGCTGCCGGAACGGATTGAAGATTATCTGGACGGTCTCGACGCCGTCGTACTCGATGGCCTTCAGGCCTTCCTCGACGCGTTCGACGCTGACGCCGTAGTGCGCGATGCGGTCCTCGGCGACGAGTTCGTCGAGCGCGTCGAAGGTCTCGGGCTGGTAGTAGGCGTCCGTCGGCGGACAGTGCAGTTGCAGGAGGTCGAGCGTGTCGACGTCGAGGTTCTCCCTGGACCGGTCGACGAACTCGCGGAGGTGCTCGGCGTCGTAATCCGCCGCGCGATGCGGGTCGAGCCGTCGCCCGGCTTTCGTCGCGACCACGGGGTCGGCGTCGCGTTCGGCGAGCACGTCCGCGATGAGACTCTCGCTGCGACCGTCGCCGTAGACGTCCGCCGTGTCCAGGAACGTGATACCGGCATCGAGTGCCGCACGGACGACGTCGCGGCCGGTGTCGGCGTCGACCTCGCCCCATTCACCGCCGATCTCCCACGTGCCGAGGCCGACCTCTGTCACGTCGAATCCCGTCGAACCGAGTGTGCGTTCGTTCACGCCTCACTCGAATCGGCCGCACGGCCTAAGCGTTCGGACCGCGGCAGTCCACGGGAGTCGAAGACGCCAGACGAACCCCGGCCTGTTCGGCGTCGAGAGCTATCGCTACGGGAAGATAGGGGTTCGAGAAGACGCGTCAGGCTTCGGTCGGGTTGTTCTTCTTGCGGGTGACGTAGCCGGCGACGCGGTTCCGGACGCCCTTGGATTCGATGTCGGTGAGCTGCTGGACGCTGTCCTTGTTCGTCTCGAAGTCGCCTGTGAACGCTTTGGGGTACTGCTCGAGGAGGATGGTACCCGTCTTCTTGACGTAGTCGGGCTTGATGGCCATACCGAGTGATTCCCTGTTCGCCACCAAAAAGGGTTCGTTCTCCACCGGGGTCGGTCGGGTCAGGTCTCGGGGAGCGAGTCGGGGTGCCAGTCGTCGGCGAGTGTGGCGATGCGACCGATGGCTTCGCGTTCGCGCGCGCCGCCGCACTTCGCGACGACGTCGACGGCGCGGTCGAGGCGCTCGCGGAGCGCGTCGTCGTCGAACCCGGTGACGCCGAGGCGGGACGCGGCGACGGTCGCGTCGACGACGGCGGCGTGCCCGCGGTTCACGACCGGGACGACGCGCTCGCGCACCGTCGAGTCGATCGGGTCGAGTCGCCACGTCTCGATGGTCGTACCCGCCTCCTCGTCGCTGTCGGTCCGGGTGGCGTCGACGCGCACCCA
>Ga0136558_1000658_pt1 | contig 18617 bp, 19 predicted proteins | sample AntRauTorckE6833_FD_101391 | JGI IMG/M metagenome (GOLD analysis project Ga0136558, IMG submission 101391) | Saline lake microbial communities from Rauer Islands, Antarctica - Metagenome Torckler E6 #833 | ecosystem: Environmental > Aquatic > Non-marine Saline and Alkaline > Saline | place...
CCAGCTTTCTGCTTAGCCGAAAGTGGAACGGGGCTATCGAAACGGTTGGGGGTGAAATGCTGGATGCCGTCATCCGCCAAACTAACCACGACGGGGCTGTGGCATGTTGTGGAAATATCCTGGGGCATAAAGTAGAAACGAGTATTTACCCATTTATTTTGCGAGGGGTGAGCTTGCTTGGAATTGACTCCGCAATTTGCAAAATGCCAATGCGGCTTAAAATTTGGGAGGCCATCGCACAATCAAACCTTTCAAAACTACCCGGCGGATTTACCCGAAAAGTCAGGGTTGAAAACTTACAGAAAGAGATCAATAAAATATTAGAGGGAGAGCAGGTTGGCCGGGTTTTGGTTGAGCATTATATATGAATTGATAAAAAAAAGCCCCAACAATTAGTCGGGGCTTTTCAAGAATCATAAAGTAGCTATCAAACTACTTTATGTAAGTTATGGGTAATTGTTTTGATCTATTCAAAAGTTCATTCAAGCAGCATTTTGAGCTTTATGTAATTCCATCCCTGCGGCTTTTTCAAGGGAGCATGCCAGATCATTTGATTTAACTGGCTTTAACAGAAAATCAACGTAGTCTACAGAACTAGCATAGTTTAGAGACTCTGTCGAGTTGTCTCCCGACAAAAATATCGTTGGCACACCAAAATGGCTATTCTGCAATTTCTCAACAGTTTCAATACCATTGATCTCACCCGCAAGGTTAACATCAATAAGCAGGATATGGGGATTAAAGTCCCTAATCTTACGCAATGTTTCCTCTCCGCTTGTGGCTGTACAAACCACATCGTAGCCAAGGCGAGAAACCATTTTTTCTTCCACTATCGAAAGAAGTAGGTCATCCTCTACGATCATTACTTTTATTTGCTCTGCCATTGATTCATCCATTAATATTAAAATTCCTTAATCTTAAGGTATTAGAAAATTTTAATAATAGCAAAGCTTGTTTTATTTTTATCTAAAAAATTCTCCCATAGAGAAAGAGAATACGAAAAGTAGCGGGGGTCAGATTGCTTCGCGCCAGCTATTCAAGGCTTCGAATGATGAGATCATCCTCGAACCATACCAGCTAAACCATTCCCCATTGACCAATTTTATTTTTGAGTTGGGACAAACTTCCCGGATCTCATCCAGGTGTTTTTCTTTAAAGGGATATGGCTCGCTGCTTAACAATATAAGTTCCGGCCTTTTAGAAGAGAGTTGTTCCAAGCTGATTTTAGGGTAGCGTTCATGCCTGCCAAATACATTTTGCAGATCGTAGTTTTTAAGTACATCGTGAATGTAGGTTTCTGCCCCAACCGTCATCCAGGGATCTTTCCAGATCAGGTAAGCTGTCGATACTGGCGTTTGAGATCGCTTTTCTGAAAGCAAGCTGGTTATGTTTTGTACAATTCTCTTGGCGTTTTCACTCACGCCGAGCTTCACTCCAATGGCGCTTATTTCCAAAAGGGCGTCTTCGATAGTGATGATATCAGTGACAAGCGTTTCAACATATTTACTAAGTACCTCAATATCTTCTTTGCGGTTTTCTTCCTTGTTGGCAATGATAAAATCGGGCTGCATTTCCACGATCTTCTCAAGCCGTGGGTTTTTTGTACCTCCGATAATTTCGATATCACTAACTTTTTTTTCGGGGTGAATACAAAATCGGGTTCGCCCAATAAGCTGATCCTTCAACCCAAGATCAAAAAGCAGCTCGGTAAGGCTTGGGACTAATGATATGATGCGTTGATAAGGAGGCTCATGCATAGCGTTGAATAATATTTTCGGCTTGGCGGCAGTAACTTCCGCCAAACAAATTCGCGTGAACTAATATGGGGTACAAATTGCAGATATTCACCCGGCTTTCAAATCCCTCGTCCAGTGGAAATTCATCATTATATCCGTCATAGAAATTGGCAGGAAATCCACCGAATAGTCGAGTCATGGCCAGTTCCATTTCGCGATGACCATAGTATACCGCCGGATCATAAATACTTGCCCCGCCATTTTTGGTGAACATATAATTTCCTCCCCAAAGGTCACCATGAAGTAAGGCCGGGTTTTCAGTGGGGAAGATGCTCCCGATTTTAGCGTAAAACTGCTCCACCCCTTTTAAAACAGAACGCGTAAGTTTGCCGGATTCAATACCCATTTTTACTTGTGGCTCAATGCGCTCTAAAGCAAAAAAGTCGGGCCAGTTTGAATGGCTATTATTTAATTGTGGAAGCTTTCCTATATAATTATCGTGATCAAGCCCAAACGAAGAATCACTATTCTTATGCAGTTTAGCCAGCTGAACGCCAAACTCATATGCAGAATTTTGCTGTCCGCCGCCTTCTTCGATCCAGCTTAAAGCAAGGTAATCATCACCTTGTAAAATAACTTCCGGGATCTCCAGTTTTGTTGAAGCTGAGCGGAGCAACTCAAGCCCTTTGTTTTCGGTCTCAAACATCAAATCTGGGGCTGAGTCATTCCATTTCACAAAAAGAAACTCACTTGAAGAAAGTTCAACCTTTGTAGCCTGGTTGATATCCCCACCATGAACCTTAGAAATATCCGTTATGTCTACACTGAGATTTGATTGAAGCTCAGCCTTTATAGATTCGGGTAGCATAATTAGTCTTTAATAAGCGGTTTAAGTTCGTTAAGTAAAGCCTCGCAGCTTCTATCTAAAACTTGAAACACATTATCGAAGCCATCCAGTCCGCCATAATAAGGATCCGGAACTTCACCATCCTCCGGCCGTGGATCGAATTCACGCATCATTTTTATTTTATCCTCAAATTTATTCTTGCGATCTGCCTGTCTGATATTAGATAGATTTTCAGAATCCATAGCTAAAATAAGGTCGAATTCTTCGAGGTCGGCATATTCAAACCGGCGGGCTTTGGAGGGTAAATGGATACCATGCTTATTTGCTGTAGCTTGGCTTTTACTGTTTGCAGATTCTCCGATATGATACGCTGAAGTGCCGGCCGAATCGATATAGAAATAATCTTCCAGGCCAGCCTGTTGTACTTTATGAATGAAAATTCCCTCGGCTGTTGGGCTTCTACAGATGTTGCCAAGGCATACGAACACCAATTTATAGGGGTCATCTTTTGTTATAGTGCGGGTATTAAGTTCACTCACGGTGTATAAGTTATTTTAAGTTTGATAATTACTATTGAGCTAATTCACTTCCCGAAGTTATAGGTTAAGCATTCGCTTTTCACATTTTTGTTGAAAATAGCAACCATTTAAGAATGCCTTTAGGTTCAAGTCCCAGATTTTTTTGGGTTAAGTGAGTACAGGGTTTTCAATGATATTTTGTATATTTGAGGCTTAAAACTATTCGCCTGAACAAAGTTTTTTTATGGCTAAAAGATTCGAAGAAGTTAAACAAGTTAGTTTTCCCAAATCGGAAGTTGAAACCCTGAATTGGTGGAAGGAACACAAGATTTTTGAAAAAAGCCTTCAAACGCGCGAGGATGGTATTCCTTTCACATTTTATGAGGGACCCCCTACGGCCAATGGAAAGCCCGGGATCCATCATGTGATGGCCCGAACGGTTAAGGACATGTTCTGCCGTTATAAAACCCTGAAGGGTTTTAGAGTTGAGCGAAAAGCCGGCTGGGATACACACGGACTCCCCGTTGAAATTGAGGTCGAAAAAGAATTGGGCCTCGAGGGGCGCTCTCAGGTTGAGGAGTATGGCATCGAAAAATACAATGCCAAATGCCGTGAAAGCGTTATCAAATACAAGCATCTCTGGGATGACCTTACCTCACGGATGGGCTACTGGGTAGACCAGGAAAATCCGTACATCACCTTTGACAATGACTACATTGAATCAGTATGGTGGGCCCTCAATAAGCTATACAAAAAAGACCTGGTTTATAAGGGATACAAAATTCAGTGGTATTCGCCAGGAAGCGGAACCGTGCTTTCTTCTCATGAGGTAAGCCTTGGATATAAGGAAACACAGGATCCATCCATCTATTTCAAATTTAAGGTTGATGGAGAGGAAAACACCTATTTCTTAGCTTGGACCACCACCCCCTGGACCACCGTTTCGAACATGGCTATTGCAATCAATCCCAAGCTCGATTATGTGAAAGTAGAGCATGATGGGGAGATCTACATCATGGCCAAAGATTGTGTAGAAGAGGTGCTTGGTGAAGAATTTTCTATTAAAGAGGAGATGAAAGGAAAAACCCTCCTTGGTAAAACTTACGAACCTATCTTTGATTTTGCCCTTAAAGAATTTGACAAGTCACAGGCTTGGCGCGTAATCCCTGCCGACTATGTAACCACCGAAGATGGTACAGGAGTAGTTCATACTGCTCCCGCTTTTGGTGCCGATGACTTTGATTCGTGCCAGAAAGCAGACATCCCAATGTTCAACCCCATTGACCGAGATGGTAAATTCACGGACCAAGCTCCTGATTTTGAGGGACAGTGGTTCAAGGAAGCGGATAAAGAAATCTCGCGTGCTATCAAAGAAAAAGGCCTTATGTATAAGCATGAGACCATGGTGCATAATTATCCGTTCGACTGGCGCAAAGGCACTCCACTGATGTCGTACCCGGTGGAATCTTGGTTCATTAAAACCACCAGCGTGAAAGACCGCATGGTTGAGTTGAACAAAAAAATTAACTGGAAGCCCGATAGCACTGGGACCGGGCGTTTTGGAACCTGGCTCGAAAATAATGTGGATTGGGCAATTTCACGTCAACGTTATTGGGGAACGCCGATTCCGATTTGGGTAAGTGATAAAGACCCCGAATATGTAGAGTGTATTGGAAGTGTAGCCGAGCTTAGAAAAAAGGCAGGTTTGGATGATGATGAAGAAATCGATCTTCACCGACCATATATTGATGAACTAACCTGGGACGCTCCGGATGGCGGAACCATGCGCCGTATTCCAGACCTCTTGGATGTTTGGTTTGATTCCGGCGCTATGCCTTTTGCTCAATGGCATTATCCGTTTGATAATGATCGCGATTTCCAGGTCAACTTCCCTGCAGATTTTATTGCTGAAGGCGTAGACCAAACCCGTGGTTGGTTTTACACCCTCCATGCTTTGGGAACGATGTTGTTCAATGAAAAAGCGTACAAAAATGTCGTATCTAACGGACTTGTGCTCGACGAAAATGGCGAGAAAATGAGCAAGTCAAAAGGCAACTCCGTTGATCCTTTTGAGGTGATACAGGAATTTGGAGCCGATACCGTTCGCTGGTACATGATGAGTAATTCCTCTCCCTGGGATAACCTCAAGTTCAGTATCGATGGGTTAAAAGAAGTACAGCGAAAGTTCTTCAACACCATTATCAATACCTATTCCTTCTTCGCGATGTATGCCAACATTGATGAATTCACCTTTTCGGGCACGGCCATACCTATAGCCGATAGACCGGAAATTGACAAATGGGTTATCTCGAGGCTCAACACCACCATTAAGCTAGTGGAAGAATACCTTGAAGACTATGAACCAACCAAAGCAGCCAGGGAACTGGAAAACTTTGTTGAAGAACTTAGTAATTGGTACGTGCGCCGGAACCGTCGTCGTTTTTGGAAAGAAGGTAATACTCTTGACAAAACAGCTGCCTACCAAACGCTTTACGAATGCCTCAATAGCTTAAGCAAGATGATAAGCCCAATCGCACCATTTATGGGTGAGTGGCTTTATCAAAAACTTCACACTGTAACCGGGCACGAAGAAAAATCGGTACACCTTTCATTCTTCCCGACCGTAGAAGAAACGGCCATCAACAAGAGCCTTGAGCATAAGATGGAGATGGCCCGATTGATCTCCTACATCGTATTACGTGTTCGAAATCAAATTGAAATGAATGTACGTCAGCCGCTGGCCCGTATTATTCTGCCGATTAAAGATGAAAGCGAGCGACAAGCGATTGATTCTGTGCGGGATATAATATTGGAAGAAGTAAACGTTAAGGACATCCAGTTTGTGGATGACGATTCAGGTATTGTTCATAAATCGGCTAAACCAAATTATCCGGTACTTGGAAAACGTCTCGGTTCAAAAATGAAAGCAGTGGCCGGCAAAGTAAACCAGCTTAGCACTGAAGAGATCAGCCGATTTGAAAAAGATGGGTTTATTGATCTTGAAATAGATGACGAGACCATTCGTATTGATGAAGAAGGGCTCGAAATTGTTAGAACCGGATTGGAAGGCTGGACTGTTGAAACCGAACAAGGCTTAAGCGTGGCCGTTGATACCGACCTCAGCGAAGAACTCTTACAGGAAGGCATAGCCCGCGAATTTGTGAACCGTGTTCAGAACATGAGGAAGGAAGCTAATTTTGAAGTGACCGACCGGATTACGATTGGATTTACCGGATCTGATACAATTAAAGAAGCTGTTGTTTCTATGAGTGATTATATTAAGAAAGAAACATTGGCTGAAGAAATTCACATTGCAGAACTCGACGTTTCTGATTTTACCAAGGCTTGGGAAATTGGCGATGAAGAGTGTACAATCTCTGTGAGAAGAAATATTAATTCATAACTAAGCAGCTATGACTACAAAAGAATCAAAAAACGATGAAAGAGTATCCCCATATAATGATGAAGAACTGGAGTATTTCCGTAAGATCATTATCAAGAAAATGGAAGATGCCGAAGAAGAACTAAACACGCTGCAACGAACTCTGCGCGAGAGCATGGAGAACTCTTCGGATGAATCCGCCTATTCTTACCACATGGCTGATGCCGGAACAGATGCCCAGGAACGCGAAAAAACATACATGCTTTTTAACCGTACCCGGAAATTTGTAAAATATCTTGATGAAGCTCTCAATCGTATCGAAAATAAGACCTATGGCGTTTGTAAAGTTACAGGTAAGAAAATTTCAAAAGGGCGGCTCGAAGCAGTTCCCCATACTCAGCTTAGTATAGAAGCAAAACTGAAACGACGATAATCCTGCGCTTTTGACGAATCGAAAATTGGCGGCTCTTTTTGTACCCGCAGTAATTGTGCTGGTACTCGACCAGGTTACGAAATGGCTGATACGAACTACACCGGAACTACAAAATAAAGTGCTTATAGAGGGCTGGCTACAATTCTATTTCACTAAAAATCCGGGCATGGCACTGGGTATAGATTTCCTGTCTACCCCCGTAATTAGCACAATCGCTATTTTGGCCGTAATTGGGATCTTGATATATACCTTCCTCCATATAGGCGCTGCCACCCAAGGTTATTTAATATGTATGGGCTTGATCGTAGGGGGAGCCTTTGGTAATATTGCCGACCGTATATTTATGGGGATTATCATGGATTATGGTGGAATGCTTGAAGGGCACGTAGTCGACTTTATCTATTTCTCTCTGCAGATTGGCGACTGGACCGTTTTCCCATACATCTTTAACGTAGCCGACATCGCCATTTCCTGCTCCATAATATTTTTACTGATCTTTAATAAGCGATTTTTCATTTCTGAAAACAGCATGGAGCAACCCGATGAAGAACTTCCTGAAGAACCCATTCAGGAAACCGACAATAGTAGTTCTATTTAACAACCCTGAGCGGATAATCGCAGAAGTAAGATACAGTAAGAACTCGTTCGGCCGCTTTGGCAAGGTTGTTGATAGGTTGAGAAATTATAGCGGTCTCACGATTGAAAAGGGCAACAAAAAGGAATTCTAAATTACATCCTGCCCAAAGTCATTCATCGGACGAATTGGAAGTCATCAGATGAACAGGCAAACCCAAAAACTATTCCTCAGAAGAGAAGTTTTCGACTGAAAAATCAAAATTATCAGCGATGGGCACCTGGTCTACTATTTCAAGCCCAAAGCTTTTGATCCCAATTCTTTTAACCGGGTTATTGGTCATTAGTCTTAGCTTTCTAATGCCAAGCGAACGCAAAATTTGTGCCCCAACTCCATAATCGCGCGTATCGCCGCGAGGAGAAATATCCTCTTCAGTATCCGAAACCTTTCCCTGCTGTAGCGCTTTGAGAGTTTTAAGCTGGTTCACTAAAACAGATCCCCTTTGGTTGCGGTTCATATACAGAACAACGCCTTTCCCTTCACGCTCAACCTGAATCATAGCCTGGTGAAGCTGCTCACTGGTATCTTTATTACGCGCACCAAAAATATCCCCGATCAGATCAGAAGAATGAACGCGGGTAAGCACTGGCTCTTCTTTGGTCCAGCTGCCTTTAGTAAGAGCGAGATGAATATCGCCGGTTAGTTTTTCTTTGAAGGCTCGAAGGCTAAAATCACCATACATCGTAGGTAGGTTCACATCCATCACTTCATGAACCAAGGTTTCATTTTCATTTCGGTAGGCAATGAGATCTTTTATCGTAATGATCTTCATCTCGAATTCTTGCGCCATCTTGACGAGTTCAGGCACACGAGCCATTTCCCCATCTTCTTTCATGATCTCACAAATGATGCCCACAGGTTTTAGCCCTGCAAGACGAGCAAGATCGATAGCGGCTTCGGTATGTCCGGCACGACGTAGTACGCCTCCCTCAACAGCAAGTAACGGAAATACATGACCGGGCCTCCTAAAATCAACGGGGTTGGCGTCATCGCTGGCAAGCTCACGAATGGTATTAGCTCGGTCACTGGCAGAGATCCCGGTGGTCGTCAGCCGTTTATGATCTATCGAAATTGTAAAATTAGCTTCATCAGGATCGGCTCCTTCAGTCACCATGTGTCTTAACTTTAACTTGTCTGCTTTTTCTTTGGTGATGGGGGCACATACAAGTCCGCGGCCGTGGGTCACCATCAGGTTGATGGCTTCGGTAGACACCTTTTCAGCTGCCATGAGGAAATCGCCCTCATTTTCACGGTCATCATCGTCCACAACAATTACAATCTTGCCATTCTTGATATCCTCAATGGCTTCAGGGATAGAATGAAAAATGAATTCTTCGTTCATAACAAATAGCTTAGCAGCCGATTATTTAAATAAGTGTTACTTATCCTGTTTATTAGGATTTACATCGTTGATAGAAGATTTAAGCATGCGGATTTTGGTACCACTATGAACATCAACAAGGACTTCAGTTTCCTCAATTTTATCAATAATACCGATGATTCCAGATGCCGTAACAACTTTATCACCCTTTTTCATTTCAGAAACTTTTTCTTGAATCTCCTTTTGACGCTTGCTTTGTGGGCGTATAATAAAAAGATAAAAGACCAGGAAAATAGCCCCAAGAAATACCAGATTAATAATACCGGCGCTTTCGTCGCCAGGAGCTCCCATAAAAAATAAAGGTAGAAATTGCATAAGATTTTATTAGTGTACAGTTAAATTTTCAGCCTTAAAGATACAAATTACTATAATGAAAGACGACGGAGTATTTGGGATTTAGAGGGAGCGGCAGAATTTTAAGGGTCATTGGCTTAATTCACCATTCTCCCTGATTAAAAAGTAAAATGCTTTACTTTTTAATCAGTCCCCCCGTAGGGGTAGAAAGTTCGAGCCTTTGGCAGTTAATTTTAAATATGGATACGATTATGTGTATTTGAAAAATCTATCTTTGGAAAAGAGAACGAATTCGCCCGCTATAATCCAGAGAAAGGAGAGTCTTTTTTAGGGCCTAAAAAAGAAAATCGAAGACATAGTAACCGATCATAAACCGCAATAAATTGATTTATATTCTTCCGTATCTTTGAATTAAAATAGCACTTCAAACTCGTTCTATATGATCATCGACGAATCCATTCGATCACGTAAAACCCTGAAGCTCAGGTCTGATCCTGAAAATCCGCTGCCAGTAACCAAAGGAAGTGAGTTCAGGAAAACTATACAGGAACTTATTGAGCTTGCCGGCAAGGCTCCCTTTCACTACGAAAGTAACGCGGCGCAGAGAATAGGTAAGCTACAAGGCGCAGAACCTTGGCGATTTCATGTGTTAGACAGCAAAAGCTGCCGTTCGTTTCTTCAAGACCTGAATCAGGAAATACCAATGAAAGCTCCAGAAGGCATCCGGCAAATGCTGGCCACATCAGATGCTTTGATCCTCACCACCTGGCTTCCTGAGCCTAGCCGTAAACAGTCTCGTCGGTTTCATCCTAATCTTAAAAATATGGAACACATTGCCGCCACCAGTGCGGCCATCCAAAATTTACTACTGGCGGCCACCTCAAGAGGTATCAATGCGTATTGGTCATCAGGAGGAATTATTCGAAAGGCGAAAGTGATGGAATTCTTGGGCATCCCAAAACATGAAATATTGCTTGGGGCGGTCTTTCTATTCCCAGAAGAATACCCTGATGAGGTGGAAACCAAAACCGGAAAGAACGCTGATAAAAGAGGTGAGGTCCAAGATTTCATGAGATGGTTAGAGATGCCGGGATCTAAGCCCTGATCACCAGTTTGAGGACCCTCAATGAATAACGAAGCCCTCCCTTCTTTTCGGGCTGTTTTTTATTTTGAGGTGTTGACAAGATGTGAGATGGGTTTCGTTTGTTGCCTCTCCAATCGTCGGACCACTTCTAAATCGAATTCATACAAGTGAGCCTTGCTTCAGTGGTCGGACGAAGGTGGAGCCATTGAATGTCATCCAACGACTAAATCAAACGCCTGGCTGTGTAATCCTGCAAAGAGTCGTCTGATGAATCGCTATGGATGCCTGTCTCCCCATCCATACTCAATGCTGCTTCATCAGTGTTAGCAGATCGTCAATTTCATCCTGGTTGATGAGCATCGACTCCAATCCAAGCTCTTTTTTCATGCGGTAATTGCGCTCCGGTCCCAAAGTGAAAAACATACGAAGTTGCTCTAATTCATTGTCAAAATAATTTTCAGTAAACCGATCTTTGAATTTCAGACTCATTACATGTTCTTCCAGCTCATCAGCCAGGAGGCTCGACGAACCACGAAGAAAGTTATCCACCATTACGCCGGTTTGGACATCCAGTGGAAGTTGAAATTTTTGTGGGGTGATACGATTTAGTAACTGACTTGGTAGATAGGCCGCACTTTTCACAGGGCGATTCAGGTGGTACAATAATTTGAGCAACGCCCCCAATCCTTTACGGGTTTTCAGGTGACCCTTGAAGCAGCCGTATACATTAGGATAATCATCCAGCACCCGCATCGAGAGACGGAATTCCCGGTTGTTGCCCCGCCGTGCCGTAGAGATGTAATAATAGGTCTCCGGTTTTTTGTTGGCGTGATTGAAAGGCGGCCTAAGCGAACGAATGAGTAAGTTTTCCAGCAAGATGGCATCCGTCTCCGAATTACAAACCTCGTAGCTGATGCGCTCGAGATGAGCTATCATGCGCTGTATTTTTTTAGACTTCGAATACCGATAAGAGGTAACCCGTTGCTGAAGGTCTTTGGCCTTGCCCACATACATGACCTGGTCGTGACGGTCGTACATGGTATACACGCCTGGGTTATGCGGGGGGAGTTCCGCTCCAATGGCGTTATTTACCCGCTCTTTTTGAGTTACGGAGGTAGGTTCAAAGAGATCTAAAGTCACAAGTAAGAAAATTATTTAATGGCTAACAACGGAGGCTAAAATAGGGGAAAGGGTGGGTCAAATTCCAATATGGAATGCTGATACAGTAACAATTTCTTCACCTCGTTCCCAACGTCTCGTTGGGAACGCCCTTCAGGACCTCCCGGTCCGCGTGGCTTGCTGAACAGGCTCCAACTATTCAGCAACTTTAAATTCCAAAGTTGCTTGTTTTAAATTTTTAGCCGAATATTGTTTAGAAATCTTTATGCCTGGTGCCAACCCGTCTAATACTATTCTAAACCATGGAAAAATTTGAACTCAAAGTAGATATCAATACTCCTTATATGAAGGTCATTCAATTCATCGGAGTTTTAGGGTTAGGGTTTTTTATTGGAAGCATTTTCTTCACCTTAAAATTTGACGGTGATGTTGACTGGATGAATTCGGCAACGGGTATTATGTGTAACCTGTTCCTTGCATTTTATCCTGAGGCGGTAAAAAAGCATACTCTCACAATTGATGATAAAGGAATTTTCCTGCATAATTATACCTTCCATAGGGGACGGAAAAATGAAATTACCTGGGAGAAAATTAACGGTATCGGGATCCACAAAAAAGCTATTCAAATCAGAAATAGCATTGGATCAACTGAAAAAATTCAATTACCCATTCATACCAAAAATCAACTTGAAGAATTAAGATCCTATTTAGAGAAAGTGGCACAAGTCAAAGAGGTTGAATACATCAAATAATCTCAAATCATAGTTTCTAAAATGATTCGTCCCGTCCATTTCGAAAATCTATAATTACTACATTCGGGAAACGGCTGTTACTTTTGAGGAAGAAGAAATAAAAGGTGATGAGATCCGGGCCAGAATTAAAAAAATAGAATCAGCGGAACTCCCATGGCTGGTTGCTGAACAAGAAGGAGAAATCGTTGGCTATGCTTATGCCACCAAGTGGAAAGAGCGGTCGGCTTACCGGTTTTCAGTTGAAATATCAGTATATGTAACCCACGATCAACATGGCAAAGGCTGGGGCACAAAACTCTACGCTGCATTATTTGATGAGCTTAAAAAAGGGAAGATCCATCTTGTCATTGGTGGCATCACTCTTCCCAACCCATCCAGTGTAGCCTTACACGAAAAATTTGGAATGGAGAAAGTTGCTCATTTCAAAGAGATCGGTTTTAAATTTGGCCAATGGCGAGATGTAGGATATTGGCAAAGGAAGTTAGAGCTTCTCTGAATTTTCTCTTGCTGTAAAATCAAATCTCCTATCCACTAATTACCATATATCCTCTTATATTTACGGTGATTCATATACTCATTCTCAATAGGTATTAACCGATGATCTCAAAGCGAGCACAAAATTTACAGCCATCCGCAACACTGAAAGTCACAGGCCGGGCCAAAGAACTAAAGCGACAGGGGAAATCAATTGTCTCTCTAAGCGCCGGCGAACCGGATTTCAAAACGCCAAAGCATATTTGTGATGCCGCCATTAAAGCTATTGAAGAGGGTTTTCACGGCTATACCATGAATCCCGGCACCCCCGAATTACGCGAGGCCATTTGTGCCAAGTTGAAACGAGACAACAGCCTGGATTACGATCCTTCACAGATAATCTGCTCAAACGGAGCCAAGCAGTCTGTTGGATTCAGTATTCTTGCCTTGATAGATCCCGGTGACGAGGTGATCATTCCGGCACCATATTGGGTTTCCTATCCCGAAATGGTTCGCCTTGCAGATGGAAAGTCTATAACCATCCGAACCTCGTTTGAGAATAATTTCAAATTAACGCCAGAACAACTCGAAGAGGCCATTACCGAAAAAACAAAAGCTTTGATCTTGTGTTCACCATCGAACCCGACGGGTGCTCAGTACACCGCTAAGGAACTGGAAGGCTTGGCAGAAGTACTGAGAGAACATCCGCAAGTATATATCATCTCGGACGAAATTTATGAGTACATCGTTTTTGAAGAAGAGCATGTAAGTATTTTGAATGTAGCCCCCGATTTAAAAGACCGTGTGGTTTTGATAAATGGATTCTCTAAAGGATTTGCCATGACTGGCTGGCGGCTGGGTTACCTTGCCGCTCATAATGATATTGTGAGCGCGGTTTCTAAAATTCAAAGCCAGGAAACTTCAGCCCCATCATCTATTTCACAAAAAGCTGGGGAGGCCGCTTATAAGGGAAGTTTAGAGGAAGTAGAAGCCATGCGCGAGCAATTCAAAAAACGCCGTGATTATTTGGTCAATGCTCTTAATACCCTTAAAGGTGTAAGCTGCTTTTCTCCGGGTGGGGCGTTCTATGTGTTTCCGGATATCTCTCACTATATCGGCACCAAAAAACAAGATGGTACACCTATTGGTTCGTCTACCGATCTCTGTCTGTATCTGCTGGATGAATTTGGTCTGGCCCTTGTTCCCGGCGATGCCTTCGGAGAACCCAACGGAATCCGACTCAGCTATGCCGCCTCAATGAATGACCTGGAAGAGGCAATGAAACGACTTAAAGAGGGGTTGGCAAGTTTGACTTAAAGAAGGTTAAATGGCACAAATTTTGTGTGAATCCATTTAGCATTCATCATTAACTAATTTAATATTTCCACCATGCCTACATACGAATATAAAAGAGAAGACGGAACTACATTCGAGATCGTCCAGAAGATGAGTGAGGATGCCCTGACAACCTGTCCCGATACCCGGCAAAAAGTGAAGCGCATCATTTCCGGTGGCAGCGGAGTGGTTTATAAAGGCGAGGGCTGGTATGTGACTGATTACAAAGATGGCGGACGAAAATCAGCTTCAAATCCACCGGCTGAGTCTTCAGAAAGTGCCAGTACAGAACCCAAAGCTGAAGCTCCGAAAAAAGAATCTACTAAAGAAGCGAAATCGTAACTCGTTAATGGTTAACCGTTATTCGTATCTTTGCCATGTACAGGATAACGATTAACGAATAAACATTGGATTCTCCCCATATGAAACACAGTCCCGCATATCAGGAAGCGTTAGAGCAATTTGTTCACCTTTGGGGTGAAATGGCCTCAGCCTGGGGCATCAATAAAACCATGTCGCAAATACACGCCTTGCTGTATGCCGAATCCCACCCGCTGGATACCGACACCATCATGGATACCCTCGACATAAGTCGTGGTAATGCCAATATGAATCTGCGCCGGCTACTGGATTGGGAACTCATCCACAAAGAAAGCTTTCCCGGCGACCGCAAAGATTATTACTCGGCCGAAACTGATGTCTGGAAAATTGTCTCGACTATTATTAGGGAACGTCAGCAGCGCGAAATTGCCCCTATCCGTGAAAATTTGGAGCAGTGTATTGCAACGCTTGAAGCCGGCGGATTAAATGACGAAGAAAGCAAAGAATTCAAGATCCGTATTGAAAACTATATGGAATTTCTGGAGATGTTTGAGCGGTTTACAGAGGCTCTTCTTCCTTACATCAACAAAAAGAATCTGAAATTTCTGAAGCAACTGGTGAAACTGGTTGAAGTGAAAGAATCGCTAACCGGAAGTAAAAATAAGAAATGACTAAGAAGTCGCACCGACAAATTGGAAATGAAGCCGAAGACCTGGCTTGTGCCTACCTGGAGACAAAGGGATGGAGAATTTTAGAGAGAAATTACTTTTTTGAGCGCGCCGAGGTTGATATAGTAGCTTATGATGATACCGCCATTGTTTTTGTGGAAGTAAAAATGAGATCGTCCACAAAATTTGGCCACCCCATGGAATTTGTGACCGAAGCAAAGGTTAAGAATGTATTTAAAGCAGCCGAGGCCTGGATGTATGAACGCAAAATGGAAGGCTCACCCATGCGTTTCGATATCGTTGGAATTATCCAAGAAAATAATGAGGCTCCGGAATTTAATCATATCCAGGATGCATTCAGATAGATCAACCCACTGCCTCCTTTTTATAACTTCACGTGAGTTCAAGATCATTTATAAAATGGATTGGATGACCCCAAATAAAGGAGATAAATTTTTTCAGAATACTAACGTTCTGCACTAAAAGTACCAGGTTTAAAACCCTGGGCCGAAACCAATAAAGACGCAATATTTTGGGTCAGGTTAAGTCTTTTAATGAACGAATAATTTGTCTTAACTCTTTTGAATGCAACCATTGTACTTGCTATCATCCAATATCAGAAATATTCTAATTCAGCAGATCCATGCCTTATACCAACGATCAAATAGCATCCAAGCTACGCGAAGTATCACAGCTAATGCAGCTTGCCGGAGAAAACCGTTTTAAAGTAATAGCCTTTGATAAAGCAGCCCAGACTATCGAAGGACTTCAGGAAGACATCAACGAATATATCCAAAATAAAAACCTGACCGATATAAAAGGGGTCGGGAAATCTATAGCTGAAGATATATATACGCTGGAAGAAACTGGCAAAATGCCCGTATTGGAATCTTTCAAAGAAAAAGTGCCCGAAGGGTTGATCAGGTGGTTGAATATTTCAGGATTGGGACCAAAAAATGCCTATAAAATTCATAAGGAACTGGGCATCAGCACTATTGAAGAGCTGAAGGAGAAAATTGAAGACGGGTCGGTGGCTTCCTTATCCGGATTAGGCGAAAAATCAGCCCAAAAAATAAAGAAATCCATAGAATGGATGGAAAAATTTGATGAACGTTGCCGACTGGATCAGGCTGAAGTCATCGCCAATTCTATCTACAAGAGCCTGAAAGATCTGGAAGGGGTTCAGCAAATTGAACTCGCCGGATCCTATCGTCGTGGACTTGAAACCATCGGTGATATTGACATCCTTATTGCTGCAGAAGAGGAGCATTTCGAAAGCCTGTTCGAGGTATTTGTAAATCACGAGCGGGTCACGGATGTTTTGGGCCGGGGCGATACCAAAAGCTCCGTGCGAACTAAGGAAGGAAGGCAGGTCGATCTTCGAATTGTTTCTCCAAAAGAATTCCCGGCAGCCCTAATGTATTTCACGGGAAGCAAAGAGCATAATATTGTACTTCGTCAACGAGCCCGCGACCGGGGAATGAGCCTGAACGAATATGGTTTATTCAAATTAAATGATGCTGGAGATACGGATTTTGATGCCCCGGTAGATTTTGATAGTGAAACAGATATCTACCAAAAATTGGATATGCATTTTGTGCCACCAGAGCTTCGGGAAGATCGTGGCGAGTTTGAGATCTATGAAGAACAAGAGGAATTCGACCTGGTTACGGATGAAGACATTCGAGGAGTAATCCACGCACACAGCACTTGGAGTGATGGAAAGTATTCTATTAAGGAAATGGCGGAAGCCTGTATGGAACGTGGTTATAATTATCTGGGTATAACGGATCATTCCAAAACAGCCGCTTATGCCGGCGGACTTTCTGTTGATGAGATCAAACAACAATGGGAAGAAATTGACCAATTGAATGAGGATCTCAAAGATGCCGGAAAAGATCTTGTGATATTCAAAGGTATTGAATCAGATATTTTAGCCGATGGCTCTTTGGATTATGAGGATGATATTCTGGACGGGTTCGATTTTGTGATCGCCAGTGTGCATCAATCATTGAATATGCCCAGGCAAGAAATGATGGAGAGGATGCGAAATGCTATCAAGAATCCATACACCCGGATTTTGGGCCACCCAACCGGTCGATTATTATTAAAACGAAATGGCAGCGATCTGGACTTAAATGAGTTGGTTGCCTTGGCTGCTGAGTACAACACAGCCATAGAAATAAATGCCAACCCGCGCCGGCTTGATTTAGACTGGCGGTTTGGAAACAAGGCTCGCGAGGTTGGAATGATGACCTCCATCAATCCCGATGCCCACACTACTGATGGTATCGATGATATTCCCTATGGAGTACGAATTGCTCGCAAAGGGAAGTATAGCAAGGATAGGGTGCTAAATACTAAAAGCGCAGATCAGGTAAGGGCGTTTTTTGAGGCGAGGTAGGATTATCAGACTTACTTCAACAGCTTCATTCTTTTGAGTTTGGAAGCTTTTTTGTCGAAGGTAAAAGTTGGGACTTGGTTTGAAATCTCATTGACTACAGCAATTAAACAATCTTCAAAATCAGCATTCGATTTTTCATACTCGTCAAGTGCGAGTTCGACAGTCTTATTAGACTGAATATTTAATCCTTTAGTTTTAAGAAGAAGCCTATAAGTCTCAATCAATTCATTTTTGGAATAATTATAAGTGCTTCTTAAAACCCAACAAGACTCCATTATCACCGGAATATTGATCGTTAAAGTGCTTTCCTGGTATTCTTTAAGCAATTCAATAACCTTGCGAAATTGGCTTTCATCATCTCTTACTAAGTATCTAATAAGAATATTTGTATCTATGGAAGGCATTACTTTTTGTATTTCTTTCTAAAATACTCCGCTACTCCTTCATTCATCTCTTCGATCGACTTTGCTTTTTGCCCAGGTCGATGAAGTATCCCTGCTGTATCCATTATAGAATGTGTTTTGGTCGATACATCGAGCTTCCCCTTTTCATTTACTTCGAAGCTGATCTTATCTCCGGGCTTCAGTCCCAGCTTTTCTCTGATCTTTTTTGGGATGGTTACCTGTCCTTTGGAGGTAATGGTGGCTGTTGCCATAATTCTTACTTTTTATATTATATGTAAGGAATTTGTTTAATCTGCTAACCAACTGCAACTGCCTTTATTATGCAAGATTACTGAAATTACCTACCTTTGAAGCTGATCTTTTAACCCTAAAAATTGCATTCCTGTGATCATAGAAAAGTCCCAGTTTCCAGAACGGCAAATTGCCAAATTAGTTAAAGGAACCGTCGTTCCCCGCCCCATTGCCTGGATCTCATCCATAGGAGAGGATGGCATTCCAAACCTAGCTCCGTTCAGCTATTTCAACGTGATCTCGCATAACCCGATCATGTTTATTATTTCGATCGGCTTGGGGAGTAAAATCGGGAAAGATGATAAAGACACTTTGGCTAACATCAAGGATTCCGGTGATTTTGTCATCAATATGGTTTCAGCTTCACTGGCTGAGCAGATGCAGATCTCCAGTGCCATCTATCCTAAAGAGGAAAGTGAATTTGAAAAATCGGGATTAACCCCAGTCAAAAGTCAGCTTGTAACGGCCCCAAGAGTTGAAGAAGCTCTCATCAGTATGGAGTGTACTTTAGACCGCGTGATGCAGATCGGAGATTTCAAC
>Ga0136558_1000659_pt1 | contig 18616 bp, 25 predicted proteins | sample AntRauTorckE6833_FD_101391 | JGI IMG/M metagenome (GOLD analysis project Ga0136558, IMG submission 101391) | Saline lake microbial communities from Rauer Islands, Antarctica - Metagenome Torckler E6 #833 | ecosystem: Environmental > Aquatic > Non-marine Saline and Alkaline > Saline | place...
TGGAACAGGACTTATCTTTGGGCGAGAATTCGTTCACGCTAAAGATATACTTAAAAATACAAGCATAGGTGATACCGTAAAAGGTAAAGTAGTGGAGAAAGAAAATGAAGATGGCTACATCGAGCTATCACTACAAGAAGCAAAACAAGCTCTTATCTGGAAAGAAGCAGACGAGGCTATGAAGAGCAAAACTGAGCTTGTGCTGACTGTAAAGGAGGCTAACAAAGGTGGACTATTGCTGGACTGGCAAGGTATTCTTGGATTCCTACCAGCCTCACAGCTGTCGAGTGAGAATTATCCCCGTGTAGAAGACGGAGATAAAGACCTTATTTTGGATGAATTGAAAAAAATGGTTGATGGGAAACTAAAAGTAACCATCATCGGTGTTAATCCAAAAGAGGGTAAAATGATCTTCTCTGAAAAAGGACGTGATAAGGAAGAGCGCGCAGAAATCATCACCAAATATTCTATCGGTGATGAAGTTGCCTGTGAAGTAACTGGAGCTACTGATTTCGGTGTATTCTTGAAACTAGAAGATGGGCTAGAAGGATTAGTTCACATTTCTGAATTAGACTGGGCTCTTGTTGAAGATCCACGCAAATTGTACAAAATTGGCGAGGATGTCAAAGCAAAAGTTATTGAAATCAAGGACGGAAAGATTTCTTTATCTATCAAAGCTTTGAAAACCAACCCATGGAAAGAAGCCGTTGGTAAATACACAGCAGGACAAGAAGTAACCGGTGTTGTTATTAAACATAACAAACACGGCGCTCTTGTTTCTATTGAGGAAGGTGTTGCAGGATTGGTACACGTTTCAGATTTCGAATCAGAAACTGATCTACGTGAGAAACTAGAGCTTGGTAAAACCTACCCATTCGCTATTAATGTGTTTGAGCCAGAACAACAAAAAATGACATTGAGTTTTGCAAATGAAGAGTAGATAGACTTTCATTTCTAGTGTAAAAACACCCGTGAGGGTGTTTTTTGTTTAAATTAATTTTGCTACTATAGTATATCTTATGCATTTACTATATTCATCGCCTTTTCTCTACCTTTTGTGACAATCAATTTAATGGCTTCTTTAACCTTTGGTATTAGAGATTCAACTAACTCTAATTCTTCTTTTTCAAAGTTGCCTAATACATTTGGCTTTACTACACGCCCTCCTTCTAATTCTTTTGAAATACCAATACGTAACCGTATAAATTTTGGTGTACCCAAATGTTGTTCAATAGACCTTATACCATTATGCCCTCCTGAGCCTCTATTAAATGACATCTTCATGCTTCCCAAGGGTAAATCAATATCATCATATATCACGAGCATATAATTAGGTGATACGTTATGCTTATCGAGTGCGTACTGTGCTGAAATACCAGAGTTATTCATCATCGTATGAGGCTTCACATACTCTACCACGCCGCCATTGACCACAGAGCGCGCACAATCAGCCTGCGCGTACTTATTATGACTCCATACCAATGAATCACTTAGTAATGAGTCTAACACGATCCAGCCGGCATTATGACGTGTTGTAGCATATTTGGCACCGATATTACCTAGTGCAATTACCACTAAATCTAGCTCTGATTGTGAATCACTTGCATCTTCCTTCTTCTTTTTCTTACCAAAAAATAACATGTACCTATACTACCAAAAACACCCCGCCAAAGCGAGGTGTTTTATGGAAAAAATCATTTCTTAATACTAACTATTCATCAATGTTAACAATTGATGACCAGATCGGTAACACCTCAGCATCGGCAGAATCTCCTGTAATCATATTGTCATAGGTTACCTCCCGTAAACCGATTAGAAATGTACTATCATCATTTGGAGACGACATTAGAGTATCTACTTGGGCATCGTCCACAAGTACTGATACTGTTACTTCGTTACCTTCTTGCAATTCAATCTCGGCATCAAAGTTTACTCTCATCTCTCTCTCACCTACCTGTGACCCAGCCACAGTTGAGAAATTATTTGTGGTATCTTCTATCAAGCCACTGTCAACATTTCTAAGAGTCAGGCTTTCAAACTGTTGATTACCAGCTGTTGCTAGATATTCAAATGAAAAGTCTGTCAATTCAACATCGAAGCTACACTCATTTTCTATATACCAACGACCAATCTCTCGATCGTCACCTTCCTCGAGATACATGTATGGGTAATTTCTAGGGTAGCTATTCGTGTATCCTTCATCTATCTCAATACATGCTGATAAATGTGTATTTGCATTATTTACTTGTTGTACCGTAGAGCTCATCATGCTACTTTGATTCTGAGGCGTAAATGTTCCACCACAACTCTCAACTTCGTAGTTATGATCTGTAAAATAACGCCATACTAGCTGTTGCGGTGATTTCCAGTCCTGATCTCCCTGCCCAGGTTTATACCAAGATGACCAGTCACCATTAAACCACTGAATTCTATAGCGTTCAATTTCTGGATGATCACTTGCTGTGACACTATTAGTATTCCAGTAACGACCGCGATCAGGTGTAAATCGTTCAACCATAGTTGTACTACATGCTAATTGCGATGTGAGTCCAGTCTGAGCTTCTTCTACTAAGAGAGCCGACTGCACTTGCACATCAGCTACACCCGTTACAGCAAGACCTTCGCTGCGCTGTAGGCGCTGTACCGCTGCACGGGTTCCTCGTCCATAATTTCCATCAATACGCCCTGTGTATAATCCTAGATTCTTTAGTTCTTGCTGTAGTTCTACTACACGCTCCCCTCGATCACCTCGTTCAAGCTCGGACACATCAGTGCGAGCTGCAACCTGAGAATTAATGCGTGCATTCTGCACCGAACGAGAAGCTGATAATGCCTGCGCAGAAAGCGAATCTTGTACTTGATTCAACTGCGATTGCAGACTACTGATTTGATCCTTCACACCCTTGAAAAAGAACGCTTCTGATTGCAGTGGTAGAATCATACCAACAATCAATAGCGAACTCACGATAAGTGCTGTTACTTTTTTATGTGTAATTTGCATAGTATATATATTACTTACTAATGAATATAGTTATTGTAGCAAAACAAAAAGCCCTACGCTAGGCTTTTGTGGATAACATTCTTGTAGAGAGTAAAACATTAATAACTTATTGTTTTGCTCTATGACCTATCAAGCATTCAATTGAGATGCTCGATCAGGTTTTTGACCTAGTTTAACGTTACTAGATAACGTGTTCACATTTGATGACTGTAGAACAATAGTCCAATTCACTATAGAGTGAAGTATCGCCAATACCCAATGTTGGGCATGATGTATTCAGTTCCACGACCAGCTTCCGCTAGCCGTGCCTTGTTACGACTTAGTCCCTGTTACCAATTTCACCTTAGGCCACGCTAATGCGCAGACTTCGGGTGCCACCGGCTCCCTTGACTTGACGGGCGGTGAGTACAAGACTCGAGAACGTATTCACCGTGGTGTGCTGACCCACGATTACTAGCGATTCCGACTTCATGAGGTCGAGTTGCAGACCTCAATCCGAACTAAGGATGGTTTTAGAGGATTGGCTGAGCGTTACCGCATCGCTACCTGTTGTACCACCCATTGTATCACGTGTGTAGCCCAAGGCATCAAGGGACATGCTGACCTGGCGTCGTCCTCACCTTCCTCCCCCCTCTGTATTCACGAAGTTTACACTTCGCACCCACAGAGGGGGCAGTCTCGCATGACATATAAAACATACGATGAGGGTCGCGCTCGTTAACCGACTTAACGGTACAGTTCAAACCACGAGCTGACGACGGCCATGCATCACCTGTTCAAGTGTCCGAAGAAGGGTTTTCTTTCGAAAACCTGTCACTTGAATTTCTAGCCTTGGTAAGGTTCTTCGCTTATCGTCGAATTAAACCACATGATCCACCGCTTGTGCGAGTCCCCGTCTATTCCTTTGAGTTTTAGCCTTGCGGCCGTAGTTCCCAGGCGGCAGACTTAACGCGTTAGCTACGCCTCACAGAGGGTCGATACTCCGTAAGGCTAGTCTGCATCGTTTAGGCCCTGGACTACTGGGGTATCTAATCCCATTCGCTACCCAGGGTTTCGTGCATGAGTGTCAGAAATGAGCCAGTATAGTGCCTTCGCCTTTGGTGTTCCCCATAATATCAACGGATTTCACCCCTACACTATGAGTTCCCTATACCTCTCTCACTCTCAAGTCATGCCGTTTCAAAGGCCTTCCCGGTGTTAAGCACCGGTCTTTAACCTCTGACTAACATGACCACCTACGCACCCTTTACGCCCAATAATTCCGGATAACGCTTGAGGCTCTCGTATTACCGCTCCTGCTGGCACGAGATTAGGAGCCCCTTATTCATACGCTAACGTCAATAATTTCCTCACGTATAAAAGATGTTTACATACCGAAGTACTTCATCCATCACGCGGCGTCGCTCCGTCACACTTTCGTGCATTGCGGAAGATTCTCGACTGCAGCCTCCCGTAGGAGTTTGGACCGTGTCGCAGTTCCAATGGTGGGGGTCAGGCTCTCACCTCCCCTAGGCGTCATAGCCTTGGTGCGCATTTACCGCACCAACTAGCTGATACCGAGCAGGCCGTTCCAGAAGCGAAAAATCATTTACTCTTGCGAGACTATCAGGTATTAATCCACCTTTCGATGGGCTATTCCTGTCTTCTGGGTACGTACCCACTTGTTACTACCCCGTTTGCCACTGCCCCGAAGGGCCGTTTGACTTGCATGCCTTATCCACGCCGCCAGCGTTCATCCTGAGCTAGGATCAAACTCTAAAAATAAACTAGGATTCCAAAATGGAATACCAAGTTTCATAGAGCAAAACAATAAATCAATACTGTTCTGTCTAAAAGAATGTTGGCTATCTACAGAACATATGCATGTATGTTTTGTAGATAGTATTAAATTTACAAAGTTCTAGCGTCTATCGAGAAACAAAAAAGCATCTCGATAATAAAGACGCTCAATAAAAGAATTAGTTCGATGATTAGTTGTTTCTTAGGTAATCATAATTCCTCTGATGAACGTCTTTAATTTGTAACGCATTGCAGTATAACGAATGCCTACACCTTTTGCAAGGCCCCTCTAGTATACTGATTTAATTTATTTATGCAAGTATTTTTGCGACTCTGATTCAGCTTCGTCATCGACGATAATTGTCTCTACATCATCTGCTCCCGTAGCTCGTCGGATATATGATTTTAGCTTACGAGACAAGGCTACCATTGCTATTAATATAGCTAATAGCGGTACATGAATCACTGCCAATATCCAGAAAAATACTCGCGCAATAAGTGAGGAATCACCTATCACGCCATATCCGATAAGACCTAAAAGAACAGTGACCCCGACACCGATAATAATACTCACTACCATAAACGCAAGTGCGGGACCAACAGCTGTATCGACGCCAAACCCGACAGGGTCTGATGCGCCGTCTCGAACATTTTTATACATGGAGAATACTTTGAATATCATAGTGCTAGTATAGATGATACCACAGCTCCAGGCAATATTTCAAATGGAACAGTATACCGTTGTATTCCTGCACCATAGGATGCTATCTGATAAGGTAAGAATATAAATTCTATACCATCGTCGTGGATAATAAACCGTTCAAAATTGTCATACGCTGGCATTAAACCTTCATCGAGCCACATACTTTGAATCATAGATTTTGTGATTTCATTACGAATATGGGTCTTAATAACACGCGCTAATTTTTCTAATTGATCCGATGCAACCACATAATTAATAGTGACCAATGAATCATCAATGACAGTGAACGTGTGGATGTCTGTTTGTCCATGCGTCCCGCCCTGGAATATATATGTATTCAATTCGTATGTATCAGCATATTTAGATTGGTGAACGTTGTACACCATAGAAAGTTCAGATGGATATAATTGATCTTTCTGTACGGAAAGCAACCCCCTCATAAATTCATCTTTAACCTGATTAATATACTGCTCTATAGCCAATCGTGCTTCTGAATTTCTTGGCTGTGGGTACATAATATTTATAGTATAGCCTTCACTTGATTCACGTATTGCTTTTTCTGCATAAGTAATACTCTCTTTCTCTGTCTGCAATTTGTCTGGCACCTTTCGATATTTCTCGGTAACAAAATAAGCGGCAACGACCACGGCTGCCACTGCAATAATAAGCACGACTACATAATAATTTTTCGTCCGTGTGTTCATGCGTACAGTATAGCAAATATATGTACGAACCAATATTACTTTTAATGTATGGGTCTAACAGAATATGGGCGTAAACGACGAAGCGCTTTACCTTGCTTTTTATAATCAGGCTGCGTACGTGAAACAAGTCGCCAATAATTTCTACCGTGGTTCATTTCAGCTACATGACATAATTCGTGCACGATAAGATAATCTTGTAACTCCTCGGGCAAATATAGAATTCGATAATTAAAATTTAAATTTTTCTTTGATGAACAACTCCCCCATCGCGTTTTTTGATCTCGTATTGCTATACGTTTGTATGAAAAATTATAATAGCTATTCCAGTACTCAAGCTTCTCATATACAAGTCTTCGCGCACGATCACGTTCAAGCTTTACACTTTTTGAGAGCTTTTTTTGCTTGTGACGCTTTGTTGCCGTACTACCTAATCTATTGATGATTACTTTAAGTATGCTCATTATGACAAGTATACACCAAAAAGCGTGGCTCGTTTATTTATATAATTCACAAAATAAAAAACCGTACACATAGTACGGCTTTTTATCTCAAAAATCTATTGAACTTCGTTTATCTTAATATTTGCTTCTGCTCGTAATTCTTGAGCTTTTTGTTGCAATATTACACCAACCTGCTGTTCTGCTAAACTAGACGCAATCTGTTCCTGCACCTCTTCATAAGCTGGAACTTCAACATCTTCTCCTTGCCCTGCAGCTAGTTGATCATAATATGCGCGCACGTCTTCTTCTGGTACTGCGATATTAGACTCAGCCTGTAGACTCGTTACGTATTTTTGCAATAATAAATCTTCCATCAATGAATCTCGCAATTGATCCATAGTCATTCCATACTGTTCTAATGTTGTATCGAAGGAAACTTCTGACTGTTGCGCTGCAAATTCTTGTTGAATACTAGCAAGCTCATTATCAACCTCACTCTCACTTACAGATAAGCCTTGTGACTCTGCATCCTGCAACCACAGTTTTTGATTAACCAGTTGTTCCAGCAATGCTCCCTGTTGCGCATCATCCAGCGCACCATCTGCTACTAATGCAAATTGTTGTGCAATCATGTCATATTCTGACTGCGTAACCTCTTCTCCGTTTACAACAGCGAGAGTATCCGCGTTTGTTGATGACACACGTGTGATGATGAACCATACGACAACCGCAATAACTGCCAAGGCTAATATGGTAAGTACTACTTTAGCTACTAATGGATTATTAATAAATGACTTAATACCTGACTTTTTTTGTGTTTTTTCTGACATGATAGCAGTGTAACATATCACTATAATCGAACAAGTGATATAATGTTGAATACTTTGTTAATAACTTAATATTCACGCAACAAAAAAACCGCAGAAGCGGTTTTTTTGTTTATAAATTGCAGATTATGCTTTTGATACGCTTGATGCTGCTGGGCCCTTTGGACCGTCAACAACTTCAAATGTAACAGCGTCACCTTCTGCAAGTAGGTCATAGGCCTCGTCTAGAACATCTTTTGCGTGGAAGAAAAGATCTTTATCTTCTCCTTCACGAGTGATGAATCCAAAACCACGGTCTGTAACCAATCGTGCGATTGTTCCTGTTTCCATAGATTGTACGTTATGTCGTCTGCGATGCAAACTCTCTTCTAATACCATCCTTAATTACTCGCAGCCGACCGCCAAGGAGCAATAATGATGTATCCACAATTATAACATACTATTTTAAAAAAAGATACTATTCTGTCGTCGTTCCTTCAAAACAAGGCTCACTCTCCACTGCTTCGGCTTTTGTTGCGCGTACGGTTCCATCAGCATGATGCGCAGGTGCATAGATAGTATATAACTTTAGTGGCTCATTGTCTGAGACATTGATCACATTATGTTTGGCTCCCGCCGGTACAATAATGGCATCATCTGCACTCACATGATATTCAGTTTCATTAATTACTACTTTTCCAACTCCAGATTCAAATCTGAAAAATTGATCATTTTCAGTATGAACTTCTGAGCCAATGTCTTCTTTAGGCTTCAACGTCATCAAGACTAACTGCATGTTTTGACCTGTGTATAACACATGGCGAAAATCATCATTCTCTATGGTATCTTTTTCAATGTTTGTGTAATATCCTTTTTTCATATAAACATAGTATAACACAAAATACTCCGCATCCTTGAGAGGATGCGGAGTATTTAAATGGAATATGTGTCGTTACGCTTTACACAAAGGTAAATGCAGCTCCTTGTTTCCCTGCTCGTCCAGTACGGCCGATTCGGTGAATGTAGGTATCATATGTTTGTGGTACCTCGTAATTAATCACATGAGTAACATCAGGTACATCAAGTCCACGTGCTGCAACATCAGTCGCAACTAGTACATGTAAATGATTTTTCTTGAATTTATCTAGCGTACGTACGCGTTCTCGGTGACGCTTATCACCATGAAGCGCACCTGCATTAAGCCCACGTTTACTCAGCTCATCAGCCAGTCCCTGAACCGCGCGTTTTGTTTCTGCAAATACTACTGTTTTACGTACTTCGTCTTTTGTTAACAACATGTGTAACATATCAATTTTTTGTCCTCCTTTGGCTACACGAATGATGTCTTGGTTAACATGTTTTGACGTATCTGTCTTTTTCACCATGATACGTTGTGGATCATCTAGGAATCGCTTCATGAGACCCTCAACATTCTTAGCCATGGTTGCACTAAAGAAATATTTTTGTGAATCTGCAGGAATTTTTTCCAACACTTCCGTAATTTCTTTTACAAATCCCATATCAAGCATACGATCGGCTTCATCTAGTACCATGTGTGAAATAGCTCCAAGATCAATCAAGCCACGACGAATCATGTCTTGTGTACGCCCTGGAGTACCGATGATAATGGAAACACCTCGTTTAAGATGACTGATTTGTGGCCCCATAGGCGCACCTCCAACTAATGCAACTGAGAATATTCTCATATCGCGTGTTACAAAGTCACTTAATTCCTTTTGAATTTGAAGTGCTAACTCTCGCGTTGGTGCAAGAATTAATGCCTGCTGTTTTCGGTTGTTAATAATAGCGTTCAATATTGGTAATAGAAATGCAGCTGTCTTTCCTGTACCTGTATCTGCAATTCCCAACATATCTTTACCTGCAAGCATGGCTGGAATAGCCTGGTCTTGTATAGGTGTTGGATATATATATCCACGTTTTGCAATAGATTGCGTCACTTCGTCATTAAAACCAAAATCAGTAAAAGTATTCTTTGGTTCATATACTTTTTGTTCAGCAATAGGCTCTGCTTTATTAATAAAGCGATTTATGTCGATGCGTTCAGCATTACTGCGACGCCCTCCTCCTCTGCGGCGTGAGCCACCTGACGTTGGACGACGACTGCTAGATCCACGTCCTCGACGTGGAGTAAATTTTTTGTTTGTATTCATAATAGAATCACCTCATAAGAGGCGTGAAATAGATTATTTCGTATAATAATATCAACGTTTCGGAGAAATTACGCTGATAGTTCTGAATAACTATACGAGTTCTCTACTACGATTGATGAGGTGTATCATATAGCACCTTTATTCTTTTGTCAAGTTCCCGTGCTGTATTAACTTCTCTTTGCCTGCTCGGGTAAGTTTCTTTATGCGATGCTCTTCCTTGCTAGCACTCGACCTATCAGAAAAACACTCGTGGTATACGAATGTTACTGGACGACGCTGTGCAGTATAGCGAGCACCGCCATCTTGATCTCCGTTATGTTCATTCATTCGTCTTTCTACATCAGTAGTTATTCCTGTGTATAATGTCTCATCACTACAGCGTACTATATATACGCTGTACATTATTTCATCTTTAACGCCTGCGAAAATCCACGAAATGACAAGTATGCCAACAGTGCAGCAACTACCCATGAAAGCCATGTTGGCACCATTAAATCGTTAATAACCAAAGGCCATCCGAGCCCCGCGCGTAGCGCATGTAGCACGGCAACAGCTAGAAATAAAATTGCTGCAGTAATGTAATATCCTCGTTTCATAATAGTTAAATATATTATATCTAATAAGTCCTTTCAGTATACCATACTGTGCAAGACATTCTTCGCGTCATCTGTATAAATAACTCACCTAAGTATTATTGCTCGAATTCTGCACTGGCATAACAAATATAGCAATGACATACAACACGACACCGGGGAATATACCAGTTAGAACTAGCAATATAATAAACAACAATCGTAATGCAGTGGAATCAATTTTCAAATATTCACCTAGACCACCAATAACTCCCTTCCATACACGGTTTTCTGTACTTCTATATAATGTCTTCATATTTTTATAATTCTTCTAATTTAATAATTACTTGATCTAGCTTGCTAAGTATTGCTTCATTACATCTATTTTCACGTAGCGATTCATACACAGCACGATAAAACCATTGCGTTTGTTCTTTGGTTCCACCAAAACGATTCCAAATCGCCTCCCCGATTTTCTTATGATCTTCTACAGTAGACAAGGCATTATGCATTTTATCTGCTGCAATAATGTACAAGGACTCTGTGGGCGCATGGGCGATATGAGCAATATATGAATCTTTACGCTTTTTCCATGATTCTGATTTCGCAACTTTCTCGGTACAGCCATCAACAAGATCTAGAACATGTGTACCAAATTCATTCATTATTACACGACTAGAGAATCCTTCTTTATCTATATCTTCTAGAATATCATGGAATAGTGCTCCAATAATGATATCTTCGTCATCCGTATATTCTGACACGATAGATGCTACGGCGAATGGATGTGAGATGTAAGGAATATCACCATCTTTTCTATAATGACCATCGTGAGCACGAGTGGCGAATTGGATGGCGTGATGGAGGCGTGGGGTTATGTTCATAATGAAATTTCAATAATCTTATCATCACCATCTAATGGTTTTCCCCTCCCATCAGTATTACTTGTCGTGATATATAACGAACCGTTATCTAGACTTGGCACGACAGCACGTAGGCGCCCGTATTCTTCACGAAAATACATGCGCACCATACCAACACTATTGTTGCCAATTTTATCTGCAGCATATAGCGCTTGCCCACGTAAACCACCCCAATAAAATGTGCCCTCTACAAATGCGAGACTGGCTGGCGCCCACGTATCATCAGGTCCTGAGTGCACAACAGGCGTAATCATGTCATCAGCCTCTTCATCACCCTGTATCACAGGCCATCCATAATTACCTCCCTCAATAATTTTATTTAACTCATCAAAACCAGACTTCACACCAGAGCGCCCATGTTCACTGGACCATAGCTGACCCTCGTCATCCCATGCCAAACCCTGTGGGTTACGATGTCCGAATGAGTACACTGCACTATCGAAAGGATTATCTTGTGGAATTGAGCCATCTAGATTGAGGCGCAAAATCTTCCCAGCCAGCGAATCTTTGTCTTGAGCCATATCACCTTCACCAGCATCTCCGGTCGTGACATAAAGCTTAGCATCGGGTCCAATGGCTAATTGACCCCCGTCATGGTAACGTGCGCCTGGTATAGCATCTATAATGATTTTCTCATGGTCAAGCACACCTTCCATAAACCTATATTGCATAACCCTATTTCGTACACCTATATCAGTCTCATGAGTCACGTATAAATATATCAATCTATTTGTTTCAAAACTTGGATGTGTTACTACGCCAAGCAAACCTCCTTCGCCTGTTGACTCTACATCTGGAACAGAAATACGAGTAACAGAACCGTCAGTCGGAATGTGTAATAGATTTCCTGTACGCTCTGTTGCTAGTATCGTACCATCATGAAGTGGCTCCACAGCCCACGGTACGGACAATTGAGATGCACGCACGATCACCTCATCTTTAATCGATACGTCACCATCAGAGGTAATATTTTCAATAGATGTATCCGTTGGTGCAAATACAGTACGCGTAATTGTATCTCCAAATAGCAAAATAGCGACACCTATTAAAATTAACTTTACGAGAATAATATAACCGATAACTTTTTTGCTCATATGTATAGTATAACCTATGTTTTAAGGAAAAAAATCCGTTGCCTAACTACATGCTCTCGCATGTCTACACATTCAAAACAAAAATAGAAATTTGCAGAACAGTTGCAAAGCCAACCCATAATGCATAAGGAATATTTATGAAAGTAACCCATTTAGCATAAGGGTATATTGCAGCCATTGACCAAATTAACGTACCGAGAACTAGAAGTATGTCAATAGTAGCCAACCATAAACTACTTAATCCAAATTGAATTGGTGTAAACAAAAAATTAAAAAGCAGGTTTAATGCAAAAGGAAGTAAGACAACCCAAGATATTTTCTTCTTATAGTATAGATACGCTACATAGCCGAATGATATAGCTATCAAAATATATAATATTGTCCATACAGGACCAAAAAGCCACGCTGGTGGAGCAAATGATGGCTGTATCCATTCCATATATTGTGATGCATTTTCCATACGTTAATTGTAGCATACGTTGACATTAAAAAGAAAAAAGATATAAAAGTGGTAACCAAAAAAACACAATTATGAACTTTCAAAATTTACTAGACGGACAACATTCAATCACCTTTAATGTTGCCCTAAAAAACGGAAAATCTTTTGAGTATACTTTTTACTCAAAGGGAGAAATGCGGAAGCGGACCAATGGACCCTTTATGTTTAAGAATGTTTCAATGCAAGAACTTAACCGTATTCATACGGCTGTAATAAAGGAAGAATCAATCCCAGAAAATTTTCCGTTCCCAACAGAATGGGAAAAATACTGGGAGGAAAAGACTCAAATCGTTTCTGAAGAAATTTTGAAATTAGCTAAAGAGTAGCTAATTCATCATACTGTTCAGTAAGTCGCATACTAATGTTGTTATGCGACTTTTTTACTGTATTTTTATTCCCGCACGTACACCATCACCCTCAAAAATTCCTTCAACTTTTCTTACTGACTTTTTAATACATAACAAATAACTATTTTCTCGTGGAAACGGAAACAGTGATGTCTTCCAAGTTGTATTACCAATAGTTGCTACTACAGGAATAAAGCCCCTGTTCGTGAGAGGTGCGTATTTTTGTATTTCGCCCTTCGTCTCGCCGTCTACAAATATAAAATGTAGGGGATTTGCTCCGGGGTATATCCAGACTTTTCTATGTATAATAAATTTCTTTTCTCTCATACAAGATACAATATTTTTTACTATTTTTATTCGGTTATAGTATTCAAAATTTCAGTAAGCCCTTTATATTTTTTAGAAGAAAATGGAAATACTGGATATGGTTCTACCTGTTCTTTTATATCGATCATCCGATGATGAAATTCAGACTGATTGAGCTTATCAATTTTTGACAATGCAATAATGAATTTTTTTCCGCTGTGTTTCAGTTTTTCAAACATTTCGGTATCTTTATCAGTCATTCCGATGTCGCCATTTATAATTAATACAATCACCTTTGGATCAAACGACTCACTGAAAAGGTACGACTCGATAAGTTTACCAATTTTTGTACGTCCTAATCCATGGACACGCGCAAAACCATAACCCGGCAAATCAATAAAGTACATCGATTCATTTGCAAGGAATAGATTAATTTCTTGCGTGCGCCCTGGAAATGAGCTCGTTCGAGCAATAGTACTATTGGTCAAAACGTTTATAAGACTTGATTTTCCCACGTTAGAACGACCAATAAACGCAATTTGCGGAGTATCGTCTAATAATAATGCCTCACCCTCGACATCAACTATTCCCTTTACATATTGTATTGAAGATATATTCATATAACTTTGCGGAGTATAGCACAGACAAGCTGTACTGGATATAATCATCAACCCTTGTGTTCTCGCCTACCTATCATTGAAATATATAAATTCTCGACTTTGGTTCGCGCCCACGGTGTCGTACGAAGAAATTTCAGACTAGATGAAATACTTGGATTTTCTTGAAAGCACCTTATATTAATATAGGTGCCAAGTTTTTCCCAGCCGTAATCATCCACGAGTTCATCAAGGATTATTTTCAGTGTTTTTTTGTGGAGGGGGTTATTAGACATGTTCATTAGATAGTAAATGGTACCTTGTTTTTACTATCAATACAACAATATGCAACAAAAATACACGCAAGGAAAGTCAAATATTTTATACCTTATTTAAAATATTAAGCTGATCTTGAGTAGCTTTATCTAATACGCGCTTAAAAACCTTCTTTTTTTCACGCGAAGATGCTGTTCTAATAAAACGAGAAAATTCGGTAGTTTTTTTACTTTGTTGTTTTGAGAAAAAATTACTAAACATATAAACTAAATCAAGCTTTTTAATATATCTCTATCATACTTCTCGAGTATGTAATTGTCAATCTTGTCAACGTTCTCCTTATAAATACGATCTGAGCCATCTGTATTTTTTATAAGTAAGTCAACTTGTATCTCTTTACCGATTTTTGTATCATTATATTTACGACCTCTCTAGCTAAAAAATACTTCTCTATAAAGTCCTCTTTGGTTATTCTTCTCCCCTCCTTATTTTCTCTCTCTTGGACAAATTTCCATGCCTGAATAGGATCTTGGTATACATATAAAATCTGCACAAACCTCTTACGTGAGGGTTTTAATGACCTCTTGATATTTTTTCTAGCAATATCTATATTCGAAAAAGTACCATCAAAAACAAAACTTTGTTTTTTCTTAAGCGCTGCATCATGAACAGCATCTGAAAGAATAGACACTGCTGGTTGAAATAAATGTGAATTACTTCCGTTGTACCCACAGGAAATAAATTCCTTTCTAAATTCGTCTGGATCTATTCTCATAACTCTTTGCCCGCCTGAAGTCTTCTGAAAATCCTCCAAAAGTCGTACAGATGATTCTGTTTTTCCTGCGCCTGGAGACCCGGCCATAAATACAGAAACGGGTAATTCTTCTACTTCATATTGCCCTGTAAATTCTGCAGCAAAAGATTTTTTTATAAATCGAGCATACTCTATTGCTTTTTGCGTTATAGTCTCTGGATGAGATTTTTCATGTAATTCTTTTGACATATTATCTTAATTCAATTTCTTCACTCTTATTATTATATCTGTAATTTAGAATACTTCCATTTACAATCATTTCAATTGCTGTTTCAATAATTTTAAGTGTTTTTTTTATAGTGGGTCGTTTGATATATTCATTAGATAGCAAATAGTACCTTGTTTATCTATTAAAGACAATTTTATATTTTGTTTTTTTGAAAAACAAACAAATGTTCATGCATGATTAACAAGAAATTTGCTTCTTTTGACTTATTAACCCAAAAACCTGTCGCCTTGCAATTAAATTGCCTTTTTATAATATCTTCTTTTAAGTCAAATCCTGTGTCAAGAAATTTTTGCATAACTTTGTATGCCATTGGCTGGTACATTTTTTTTCGCCTTGTATCACCCATTAAAATTGCGCAAAATTTACCAGGCTTGAGAATTCGGTAAAACTCTTTTGCGACTTGCCCCATCTCATCTGCAAATTTTTCTATGTCATGAATATTTGATAAATCATCTTCTAGCTCACCTTCACTATATTTAATTATATCTGCGTATGGTGGATGAGTCAGAATAAAATCAATACTATTGTCTTCTGCTTTTTTCAAATTACGTGCATCACGCTTGTAGACTTTTTGCCAAGAATTATTTTCTACTTCAAATTTCAAAGATTCTTTGGTTCGTTCTAACGCTTTATCATTCACATCAGAACAAATAATATTTCTATTTAAAATCTTTGCTTCGATAGCCGTTGTTCCTCCACCAATCATAGGATCAAGTAAAATATCACCCTCTTCTGAGTAACGCAGAATCAAATTCCGCACCACTTCTGGCGCCCAATTCCCTCTCCAGTCAGATTTGTGTGTCGCCCATTTTCCACGTCGAGGAAAAGCCCATACTGTGGTGCACTCTAATTCAAATTCATCTGGCTCAAGATTTATATCTTTGTGATTCATACTTAAGTAAATCTAATTAAACAAGGATTTTTATGCTCAAGAGAAAAATTTAGTACTAAATTAGAATCAACATTCTTAATATACTTAAACATACTATCTTTTGTATCAAATTCAACTAACTCAATATTATCAATTTTTTCAAAACTTCTTTTTGTTTTAAATGGTAAAAAATAGTTATCCCAATTTTTATTACCCACCATCAACAAATTATTCCATTGAATTTTTGTTAAATATTCAGGACTTTCTACAAAATACACTTCTTTATAAAATTCTTTTTTTATTATCATTTTTCTTTTTTAAATTAACTGATAATTCAAATCCCAAAAAAGACACCACCTTCTTCAAGGATTTATTATTTAAATTAGAAGTTTTTAACGCTTTATAAAAATTTACCCGATTTATTTTTAATGGCTTATAAACATCTTCGGGATTTAATTTCTTAAGTTGCATTATTTTTTTTATTTGATCTTCTAACATATATATATTATCATTTTTTAATCAATGTGTAAACTAATCAGTTTACACATTTTAAGTTGATATTTCCAGTAAAAACTCCTTGAACTGGTTTAAATTAAAAGTATATTTATTGTTTTGAAAAGCTTCTTTCATTGGATTTTCTGCTGTTTTCCAACCGATACCATCAGACACCCAAACAAATTCAATATTTTGGTTCAAAATAAAATTATTAACTTTCTCAAATTCACCAGCCACTGCCTTTAATTTTGTACCTCCTGATCCATATAAATTAACCTCTATTAAGTAAAGTTTGTTTTTATATATATCCAATAATGCAAAATCAGATATTCTGTCATTTTCATTTTTTTGAACATCATAATTTAAAATATCCTTTATTTTTTTACTATTTGCTTGATCTGTAAAAATAAAATTAGTATTATTTTTTACAAAATTTTTAAGAATATCATTAACCACAATCTCCATTAAATCCCCCGATCTATTTTTTCTTGCATGACTATCTAAACCGGTTTCTACACCAAAAACATAGTCATTCAAATTTGAAATATAACTATTTTCAAAAATATCTTTTAATCCTGTCGCAGTAAAAAAATGTATCATCTCAGACTCATTTATACCTTTTTCTGAATTAAATAAATCACATGTAAAGTTAGAAATTAATGTTCCAGTATTAATAATCTTTATCTCTTTTAGTTTTTTAATTCTAGTTGAAATTAAAATAGGTAAAGAAGATCTAACTTCAGGATATTTCTTGAGAAGATTAATGAACTTGTTTTCAATATCTTTTTCTCCAATTAAAGAATTTAGAATATTAAGATGAACTTTAATCTCAAATGTGTTTCGTTTAACCTTTTCAAAGTCAACAAAATAATCCCAACTAAAAAAATCTTCTTTTAATGTTGTTATAAATTTTTCAAAATCTTTTTTCATAAATTACCTACAGAAAATTAATAATTAACTACTAATACTTCCTTAATCTTCCCTCGACCAGAACCTTTTGAATTTATCATCCTATTCGCTCCAACCTTTGTTATTTTTATCTTCTTATCTTTCTTTACCAACTCTCCATAAATTTCATTTATAAAATCAGCATTTGAATTTGAAAGCATCACAAAGCAACCCTTTTTATGTAATTCAAAATACATATCTCGAAGCTCAATTTGCTGATGCTCTCCGAAACCGTCTTTGGTATATGCAGTAAAAGAAGCTGTTGAAGATAGCGGCGCATATGGAGGATCTAGGTAAATAAAATCTCCTTTTTTAGCCTTTTTTAAAACTTTTTTGTAATCTTTATGCTTAATGACTACTTTCTGCAAAACCCCAGAAACCTTGTGTAGATTATCAGTATCACATATCAACGGATTCGTATAACTACCCATAGGCACATTAAATTCACCCTTTTTATTAACGCGATATAACCCATTAAAGCCTGTGCGATTCAAATAAATAAAACGTCCTGCTATTTGCAAATCAGTAAGAGCTTCAGGTTTTTTTGAACGCATTTGCAAATAATATTTTTTGCAATGTTTTTTCTTGTGAGCTTTTAACGCCTTGATCAAACTCCCTACGTTTTCGCGAATAACATTATACGTTACAACTAATTCATTATTCATATCAGACAAGACTGCTTTTTGTGGAAGCAGGTCAAAAAAAACAGCACCGCCACCAACAAACGGTTCGTAAAATGTAGCTTTGTTAACATCAAACTCTTTGGGTGGATATAGTCCTAATACTTTGAATTGTTTCAAAAGCTGACGTTTTCCCCCAACCCATTTCACAAAGGGTTTTGGCTTTTCATCGATAATTTCTTTTGCACTTTCCAAAAGATTGCGCTTATCAGCATGTCGAGCAACATGATGTGCAAAAATAGGATTTATATCAAAATGATTTTTAATCTCTTGAGTTATTTCATCCTTGGTCATATGTCTATCATACCCTATTTAATGAAAAAATTACACCCTGGAACAAAAATCCCTAGTTTGTCAAAAAA
>Ga0136558_1000661_pt1 | contig 18595 bp, 17 predicted proteins | sample AntRauTorckE6833_FD_101391 | JGI IMG/M metagenome (GOLD analysis project Ga0136558, IMG submission 101391) | Saline lake microbial communities from Rauer Islands, Antarctica - Metagenome Torckler E6 #833 | ecosystem: Environmental > Aquatic > Non-marine Saline and Alkaline > Saline | place...
ACTTTTCTTATATTTCTAATTGTATATGGAATACAGAAAAAGTGGACAGAGGGTTTTATTCCCGTGTCCACTTTTTGGGGGTCGGTTCAGATGAGGACGCGGTTTTTCTTTTACCCAATGATGCGACTACTCCTTACCTAACACATCAATCACCGAAGTAGGACCATGCTCCAAGAACGCTAGCATCGCCCCACCAGCAATGGATACAAACCCAAATTCATCATTCAGCTCTAGTTTTTCAATCGCTGCCACCGTGTCGCCCCCACCAATCACCGAGAAGGCATCGGAGTGCGCCACGTGCTTGGCCGTAGTTTCGGTACTTTCAATGTACCCAATTTCGTACGCCCCGAACGGACCATTCCAAAGAATCGTTTTGGCTTTTTCGATATAGGTCACCAGCATATCTACGGTCAGTGGTCCGATATCCATAATTTTCTCCTCCGGCAATACTTGGTCTGGAGTTTTCGTTTGCTTTCCAGCTGGACCATCAACCACTACATCAATCGGAAGTAACAGTTTGGGATTATCTAACAGCGGAGCTCCTTGCAAAGAAATGTCAGACACCAATGATTTGCCAACTTCATAGCCTTTGGCTTTAAAGATGTCGTTCATCAATGCTCCGGCAATGAACACCTGATCGTATACCTCAAGGTACTTTTCCACCAAAGGCATTTTGGTCTCAAACTTCGCGCCCCCCAATAAAAACAGTGAGGGGTGTTCCGGAGTAAACGCTTTAGATAATTCAGTCACCTCTTCTTCCATTGTGAGTCCAGCGTAGGCTGGGAGTTTCTGGGCCAATCCAAACGTCGACGCATGCTCACGGTGTGCAACGGCAAACGCATCATTCACGTAAATATCTCCTAAGCTTGCCAAGTACTCTACAAATTCTGCATCATTTTCTTTTTCTCGTTCATCTTGACGGAGGTTTTCTGCCATCAGGATTTCTCCATCAGCCAAGAGTTCTTTTCGCGCCAAAAATTCTTCGCCAGTGACGACTCCTCCCCAGTGCACTGGTAGGCGTTTTTCTAAGGCGTCAAAGACAGGCTTGAGACTTTCTTCGGGCTTCCGACCCAGATGACCCAAGATAATCGTCCGCGCACCCGCTTCATGCAGATACCGCAAGGTGGGCAATGCTCGCTCGAGGCGGAAGGCATTGCGTATCTTTCCTTCGTGCAGTGGAATATTCAACGAAGAACGAACCAGCACATACTTCCCTTTGAGATTCTCTACATCCGTAATTTTTTTCATACTAAATAATTGATTGCGCGATGATTTCGGCAAAATCTTCAGCTTTGAGACTGGCTCCACCAACTAAAAATCCATTCATTCCCCCGCCGGCTTGTAGCTGGGCTGCATTGTGTGGCTTGACCGAACCTCCGTAGAGGAGTCGCACGTTATTCGCGGTCTTTCGGTCATAGAGTTTAGTCAACACACTTTCAATGAAGATTTGCATTTCCTTCACGTCTTCTACCGTGGCAGTCTTACCCGTACCGATAGCCCAAATAGGCTCATACGCAATCACCACTTTCTTGATGTGCGCAGCAGTCACTCCTTGAGACAACTCTGTCAGTTGCGATTCAACGAATGAAAGATAGTCTCCTTTTTCGTCCCGCTTCTTTTCGCCAATACACACGATTGGTGTCATCCGATGCTTGAGCGTCAGGAGCATTTTTTCGCGAATGGAGTCATCTTGTTCTCCCATAGCACGTCGCTCTGAGTGACCGAGAATAACAAATTCAGTACCGATGTCTTTGAGTTGCAGAATAGACACCTCGCCAGTAAACGCTCCCATATTCGCGGTTGAAACATCTTGTGCGCACAATGCAACTGCAGACTTATTGGTTTTCTTTTCTACGGGAATCAAATACGGATACGGTGGGGCGATAGCAACGTGTACATTTTCAATTTTTTTTGTGTTCTTCACGACATCGGCAGCCAAGGCAACCGCATCAGCCTGAGTCACCGGATGTAATTTCCAGTTTCCAGCGATTAATGGATTGGTTTTTTTCATATGAAGAAATTGTAGCATGATGAATGAATAAACGAGCGCAAGCGACTATTATGAATTTACTTCCAAATTCTTTTCTGTTCCTAAAAAGTATTTCTGGAAGCAAATGCCCAAAGGGCATATTGCGAATGCATCGCGAGTACATTGCCCTTTCCTAAGGCAATGTATCCGCGCATCACCACTACAATCTAGAACACCAGCCACTTTCAGGAAAAAGACTTTTTGCAAACGCGATGAACATAAAAAGAAAGCGACAGACCGTCGTCTGTCGCTTTTCCTTTACCCATCTTGTCTCCAATTGAAAAATGAATAGACATCGGAAGTGATTGGCGTGTACGGAGGGGGATCAAATACCTGACTCGCATCATACGAACTGTCGGAGCTATCGAAGCCAGACACAGTCACCCCGCCGCTGGTCACCCAATTATAACCAGCGCGGTTATTAGACACGATTGTGCCATTTAACGTGAGGGAGTTGCGCATAATATACTCCTCCCAAGAATTTGGCATTGAAGTGTTGTAATAGTTTCTACCAAAATGACCCGTCTGCGCTACAAATATTCCGTTCAGCTCCAGGTCATCAGGCACTACCAAACCAATCAACATGTCATACTCCGCTACGGCCAGGAGTCCAGCATCTGCAGAACCATATGTGAGATTACCATTGAGAATAATCGAAGGATCTTCTCCGACAGTGTCGATATCAGCCGCGGCAATTGACACCTTGCCATCAACCTCCCCTTCGAGCCACACCTGATCTTCAATAAAGATGACAGGGCACTGGGGATCAATATTGTAGACACCGACCAGACTCGTACCTTTGAGAATATTCATATACCTCCCCCACGCGTATCCACTGGGTTCATTTGTTTTGCTATTCACTCTTCGTACTTCAACCGTATTCCCAGGTTGAAAAATTACATGATACCCCGCCTTGCCTGAACTCGGAAAATAGAGGCCTCCTTTATTTTGTGCACGGTCTTGCATCACAGCCAAGTCAAGAGTGACGCCGTTAAAGTCAATCGGAGCGGTTGGGAATGAGAACAGTGAAGGGTTGGCATTTCCACTCGTAGTAAAGACCCCGTCCACCGTCTGGGTAGGACTGCAGCCGTATGAGTTATCACATGTCCAGTCGGCTTGTCCACTACTCACAATGGAGTTATGTGAGGCCTCCATGCGTATTCCTTGATTGGTATGAATCGGTCCATTGACGTTACTTGAGGCTCCGTACCAAACCCCAGAATTCGTCACAAAGGAATAACTCGCTACCGACGGACGAGAGTAACTCCCGCGCACCGTACTCTTTGCATCTGGGTCGACATAGGTATGTCCAGTAGAAGCGATTTCGACCGAAGCAATATCTCCACAGTAAGTACTACTCGCTACCTCCAGTGAAAATTCCCCAATTACGCCTCCCTCCGGGTCCGTGTACTCATGCACATACGGCCCAGGCAGACCTGTCCCATTTGTTACATCTCCAGGATAGTGGGCCAAATACCAACGATAATAATTCAATCCAGCCTCGGCAATCTCAGTAGCCCGTTGTTGCTCATGACGAAAATTGACGAGTTGGTTTTGGGTCACAACATACCCAATGAATGTACTGATCATTAATAGAAATACACTCCCCATCACTAATACCAACACCAGCAAAAACCCCGCGTTTGTTTTTGGATGAACTGATGAAGGACTATACATATTTTATAAGTTATCTTTTAGGTTTCTTGGAGCAATACTTGACCGCAACATAAATTCTCCAGGCGATCGAAACGGGTCAATATTTACGATAATCTGCGCTTTGATATATTTTACATCAACCAACGGTGAGGTGGAGTTCAATGCTGCGCCAGTTTCATCAAAATAAAAGAAGGTGGAAGTACCTTGATTCAAATTCTGCACAAACAGCGACAAGGTCTCTTGTGTATCGGGTGTAGTAAAATCGTAGGTTGCTGGAGTACCAGTCGCGTTATACACGTATTTTGTTAACGTTGTCGACGCGAGGATGTATTCGACATATTCCACATTTAAATCCTGATCAGTATCGCTAAAATATCCCAGCTTATGCTCCTCAATGACCGCCAACGGAAAAGTGCCATCTTCAGCCAAGAGCATTTCCTTGGTGTCTCGATTCCACTGTGTCATTCCGCGTCGAGCATTATCAACCTCATTGGCTTGGCTTAAAGTATAGGAATTTGTTCGATAGATAGATGTGATACTGGCTGTGATAGCTAACATCAACACGGTGTAGATACCAATTGCGATAACTGTCTCTACCAGAGTTAAACCGGATTGATTTTTGAATGGTGCCTGTTTCATATTAATCAGTCATTGTCACAGCTTGAGTAATGTCACCAGATATTTCAATTCCGGTCAGATTCACATCTGAATACCCAGCCGCTGAAATATCAATACTATAGTCATTATTGATACTCACTCCGCCGGTAAAGAACGCTTGCCCGCAGACATTAGTGTTGATGGTTTGACTATATCCGGGCCGACTGAGAGTGACTTCTACCCCGGGAATGGCGCGATCTGACACATCAGTTACGTGCACCCGAGCAGTGTTTGTATCATTGCTCACTAATGTAAATGAAAGTTCGCCATCAATACCCGCCTGATGTCTAAAGGGGTGAGCTGGACATGCACTGGCCACGTCAAGCCCCGACTGATTCTCTATTGTGTACTGATCAAATTCTAAGTCAGTTATTTCATACTCTCCTGACCCATCTGTAGTAAAAGAAGTGTCGTATTTATAAATCGGACTGGAACTACTGTTGGTACCGATACTCTTGGTGCCAAAAATATCATAGGTAGTGGCACTCCGCGGTGTTTGGCTCTGAGTATAAAAGATTTCTATTTCATCAATGGCTGGAGTTTGTGTGGTGTCTGATGTCTGGAGAGTAATTCCGGCAGTCATGGAAGGATAAATCGTAGTATCAAGCATCGAAATATCAATCAGTGAGTCAGTGAAGCCGATACCATTCCCCGGCAAGTCTCCATCAGGAATCAGGGTGAATGGTCCAGTTCCGGTGCCGGTATAGAAACGTACTGCATAATCAGTATTCACTGGCACATCGGTTGCTACTCGAACAGTCTCCCAACTATGGAGTGGGGTGGGAGTGATAACTTCAATGTAGACGATTCCGTTTGTCTGATAGACACCAGCCGTATTCTCTAGCACTGCCTCCCCGCTGACTGACTCCACATTCGTCGAAGAAGCTACCGTCAACAAATCAGTAAATTCTTCATACGTTGAACCTTCAGCCAAAGCACTATAGGTAGAAATATCCAAGTCACTTAGCTCACCTATCTGGAAGGTTAAGGTCGATACGTCAGCTTCCAGTACTGTAAACGGAGCCACAGTTGGGGTTGGGTTTGAAGTAGTCGATTGATAGGTTCCTGTAGTGGAATACTGGTTTCCAGCAATATTAGCCGTCACACTCACTTGATAATTACTGCCCGCCGGTGCGCCCGAAAACAAGGCTGCTCCTGACGCGTCAGTAAGACGGGTGACGTCAATTGTGGAAGTCGTAGTATCATTACGCAATTGCACCGACGCTCCAGGCAAAAGCATCGAATTCTCGTCAATTACATTAATCCGGGCGGTTCCTCCTCCAGCAGTGGTCTCAACAGACCTAGGTACGATATTACTAATTAACGAAATACTATTTGCTCCGTTACCGATGTCCCACGAGTATTCTACTTTTACTCTTTTATAATCAGACGGGATAGCGTTACTATCAGACGTTGTTGCCGTGTCTTGTCCATCAGCTGGGTCATCGACATATTCTACAAGCACTCGCTCGGCGAACTCAATGCCATTGAGCGTTGACGTGCCATTTTGCGCAATCGTACCAGATGGAATACCGCCCATGGTTCCCACGTCGTCGTACGGCAGTGAACGAAAATACTCCATCCGGTCATTCGCTACCGACAGCGCTGAAAGTTTCGCTCGACTATCACTAATCAAGGCCAGCGTATACTGAAATGAAGAAAGCAACGCTCCAAAAATCAGTGCCGAAAGCGCAGACACCACAATAATTTCCACAAAAGAAATTCCTGACTGCTGAGTATAACGGGTATTCATGTTATGAAAGTCCGTCTGAAATTGAATAAATTGGCGCAATCAACGCGAGCGCTAAGAACCCAACCGACGTTCCAATTACCACCATCAGTAATGGTTCGATGATGGTGGAGAGGTCTTTGGTTTTCCGCTCTACCTCAGTTTCATAAAAAATCGCGAGTTCTCCGAGCATTCCCGCAATCTGCCCAGTCTCCTCTCCCACCATAATCATTTCTCCTACCAAAATTGGATACAAATCTTTTCTTTGAATAAATACTTCTGACAACGGAGTTCCTTTCTCTACCCGCACAGCTGCGTCATGTAAAATTTCTTTGTAGTACACGTTTTGCAGTACTTCTTCAGTAATCTGAATCGACTGGAGCACATCCACACCGGAGGACAAAAGCGAAGACAGGGTCCGGGCAGTGCGGGCAGAATTTGTTTCTTTGGCGAGCGTGCCAATAATTGGCAATTTCGGAATAATCCACGAAGTCGCAATTTTCCCTACTTTGGTTTTCAAGAAGTAGATAAACCCAACAATACTTCCCACCAAACCAGCCAAAACCAAAAACGTGTAATTCACCATGAAGTCACTGGTGACAATCAGGAACTGGGTGGTAGCTGGTAATTCCATATCCATACCCTTAAATACGCCAGTGATTTGCGGCATCACGTAAATCATCATCAAAATCCCAATCACTACCATCACGGTCATCACAATTGCCGGGTAAATCATGGCCCCTTTAATTTTTTTCATCAAGGTGTCGGAACGTTCCATCTGAATAGCCAGAGTTTGCAGTGAATCTGCCAACCCTCCACTCTCCTCTCCCGCCCGCACCATCGCTACATACAAATCGTTGAAGACTTTTGGAAAATCCTTGAGGGCCTCGTTGAACTGCTCACCTTGATTGATACGCTCCACAATTCGTTTCAAGACTCCTTTCAGTCGCGGGTTACTACTCTGTCTTTCTACCACCGACAAAGCTCGTGAAATAGTAAGACCAGCTTTGAGCATCGAACCAACATTCCGGGTCATCATGGTCAACTCATCACCCTTTACTCGACTGAGCATGAAGTTAATCTTCTCTACACTGAGAAATTTTTTGAAATCAAAACCTGAAGTCGACTCAACAATAGAAACCGTATGGCCGAGATTTCGCGCTATTGAGTACACTCCAAACCGATCGTCCGCCTCAACGGTGTTGGTGATTTTTTTTCCCTTACTGTCTTCTCCCTGATACGTAAATTTTGCCATGGATATTATTCATTAACCACTCGCAGCACTTCTTCAATACTCGTCAGGCCTCGGGCGGCTTTAAAAATACCGTCCTCAATCATTGTAAGCATACCCTCTTTTCGTGCCTGCATCGCCACTTCGTCACCAGTCTTCCCAGCCATCACCATTTCTTTAAGAGTGGGGGACATTTCCATCACCTCGTGAATCCCCATTCGACCAGAGTACCCGTCTTCGGTCTCCCCTTTTTCTTTGGGGTGATAAAACGGAATATCATTCCACGTAGCGTCCTTCTTCACAATTCCTTCTTCAATGAGGTTTTCTAATACTAAGTCCAGGTCTACTTTTGCTTCTAGTTCGGATTTCTCAGCCTTGGTGAGAGTGTAAGGCAACTTATCATCGGAGAGCTTTCGCACCAGCCGCTGACCAATCGCCACCCGCAGAGTTGAGACTAACAAAAACTCTTCTGCACCCATGTCTACCAAACGAGCAATCGTCCCAGCCGCTGAGTTCGTGTGAATCGTCGCCAACACCAAGTGTCCCGTCAACGCAGCATTGATAGCGAGACTAGCGGTCTCTTCATCACGAATCTCACCCACCATAATCACATCAGGATCCTGACGCATCAAAGAGCGGAGACCTGCTGCAAACGTGAAGCCAATATCTGGCTTCACCTGCGACTGGTTTACCCGCGGCATCTGGTACTCGATTGGGTCTTCAATGGTGGAAATATTTACCTCGGGAGTATTCAAAATATCTAATACAGTATAGAGCGAAGTCGACTTTCCAGACCCGGTCGGTCCAGTGACCAAAATGATTCCCGTCGTGGCTCGCGTCGCCCGGTGAATGCGCTCCAAGGTACTGCCGTGAAATCCAATCCCCTCCAAAGAAAATCCACTGCGATTTTCACGCAACAATCGCATCACGACCTTCTCTCCATAAAACACCGGCAGCATAGAAACACGAAAGGCGACTTTTTGGCCGTCCATTTCCATCTTAAACCGACCATCTTGTGGCAAGCGCTTTTGGTCGAGCTTCAGATTAGAGAGCACTTTCAAACGCGCCACGAGACTATCAGCCGCCATCTTTGGCAACTTCATTGCGTCACTGAGAATCCCGTCGATACGATAGCGCACCAGTACCGCCTCTTCCATGGGTTCAATATGAATATCAGACGCACCTTGAATAATGGCGTGTCGCAAGAGGGTGTCGACGATGCGCACCACTGGCAAATCTTCGGCCATTTGTTTGAGTTCTTTTTCACTCACCTCACTGCCTTCCTCATTGAGCACTTTTAACTCGGCCGCATCCTTCATTATCAAGTCGCCGAATTCATCTTTGAGCGTCTTTTGGTACTGTCGCAAGGCCGAACGCATCGACTCGGTGTCAGTCAAGCGCGGCTGGATTTTTAAACCAACTTTCTTCTTTATAAAATCAATCGCTGGCAAGTCTGCCGTGTCGAGCATCGCCACCTCAAGCGTATCTTCCGTTTTCTTATAGGCAATAATATTGTGTGTCCGGGCGACTGGTTCTGGAATGAGTGTCAGTACATCAAACTCAATCTTTACATCTTTGAGCGCCACAAACGGAATCCCTAACACATACGACTCAATCCGCCGCATATCATCCTCAGTCATATGACCGTGTGAAATCAACGCTTCACTGAGTGTGCGCTTTTCATCCTTGGCAATTTTTTCGGCATTGGCAATATCTGACTTAGTGATTAAGCCAGCATCCAGGATAAAACGCTTTAATTGTTCAGCTTGAATACGCATTGAATGAAAGGAACGAAGTGACTATTTTGTATTTACTCCCTGATATACCTCTTTTAGAGATATATCTTTGGGATAGAAAATTAAAAATACTTACGAACAAAACAAGACCATTACCTCCGGTGCTTATTACCACTGATTATAGCACCTCACGCGGGGACGGTACTATTTCTCATACACACACCTATTTTGGTACGTATCCTTTTGACTTTGCCCCCAGCTGCGAGTATACTTTTCCTACCTGTGATTGACTGCTCGGCTGAAAAAGCCGGGCAGTCTTTCGTAAGAAAGCAGTTGGAGTAACGACAATTAAATATAAGAAGTTTCAGCATATGGAATGACACACACCCATATCTGAACGTAACAAAAATAGTATGTTCGATCTAAAAGTAATTAACTCAGTACTGACAGAAATGGAAGAAGAGCGAGGTATTTCTCGTGAAAAAATGCTCGACGCGATAGAACAATCTCTCGCTACAGCGTACAAGAAAGAATTTGGAAAACGGGGACAAATCATCACCTGTGAATTTGATATGAATGCCGGCACAACCACATTCAATCAAATTAAAATCGTTGTGGACGAAAGTATGCTCAAGCCTGAGCCAGAGCTCGACGAACACGGTGACCCGATTGAAACAGCTGAAGAAGAGCCAGAAGACGAAGAAGCGGAAAAGAAAGTACGATTTGATGAAGAGAAGCACATCATGGTTGGTTCAGCGCAGATGATTAAGAAGGGAGTGGAGCTCAATGAAGAACTTGTGTTCCCACTGGAGCCAAAAGATGATTTTGGGCGTATTGCGGCGCAAACAGCCAAGCAAGTCATCATGCAAAAGATTCGGGAGGCAGAAAAAGAGTCAGCGTTGGCAGAATTTGGACAAAAAGCTGGCGATATCGTTATCGGTCACGTACAACGATTTGAACGCGGTAATCTCTACGTAGATCTGGGACGAGTGACCGCTATCATGCCGTATGAAGAACAAATTCCTGGTGAACGATTTAAAGCCGGGGAGCGACTGCGAGCCGTATTGCTCGCAGTAGAAGAGACGCCACGCGGAATCTTCCTCAAGCTTTCCCGTGCACACCCAGACTTCCTGGTCGCCCTCTTTGAAGTAGAATGTCCTGAGCTCCAATCTGGAGCAGTGGAAGTAAAAGGCGTAGCCCGCGAAGCTGGTGCGCGATCGAAGATTGCCGTGCACGCAGTAGACGAGCACATTGACCCAGTTGGTTCTCTCGTAGGACAACGTGGAGTGCGAGTATCAACGGTGATGAGCGAACTCGGTGGCGAAAAAATTGACATCATTGAGTGGTCACCAGAAACAGTAGAATTTATTGAGGACGCACTTTCACCAGCTCAAGTCATGGAGATCCGTATCGAGACTGAGCCAGATGAAGAAAAGGGTGACCGTGGTCACGCCATCGCAGAAGTAGCCAGCGATCAACAATCACTTGCCATTGGCCGCGGTGGGCAAAATGTCCGACTCGCAGCCAAGCTTACTGGCTGGAAAATTGATATTGTCTCGGCAAATACCGGAGAAGGCCTCGCCGAAGCTGACAGTGACGGGAACGTGGAGCTTGATGCTCCAGCGGACTCGGCCGCTGGCGTCGACGCTGAGACTCTTGGCACAGACGACGGTAGTACAACCAAACCAGACCTCGAAGCAGCGCTCAAAGATATAGACGAAACCCAAGATCGTGATACCTACGCGCAAACAGAGGAAAACGAGGTTGATACTCCAGAAGAAGCGGAGAAACAACTCGCCGAAGCTGAAGATGGCGGCAACTCACTGGGAGAAGCCGCAGTCGAAATGGGAGAGATGACGCCCGATACTGACCTCACTTCCGGCCTTCCGTCAGAACCAGCCACTGATGGAGCAGTCGAAAAAGAAGAAACGACGCCCCCAGAGAACGCTTCAAAGTAGCCAATTACAGAAGTAGTGAATAAAAAAAACCGCCGGGATAAACATACTCCTGGCGGTTTTTTGTGTGGTTTCTTCACCTTTTTCTCATTGTGGGGTACCATACCTGTATTAATTACTAATGGTATACCTACATATGATAAAAGTTTTTGGACATTTTTCGCCTGATACAGACGCTACTGGCTCTGCCATTGTTTGGGCTTGGTACCTCAGCAACCACACCGGGGTGGAGGCAACTCCATTTGTCCTGGGTGAACTCAATAAAGAAACCCAGTTTGTATTAAGTCGCTGGGGTGTTGAGTCTCCAGCGTTACTCGAATCAGTATCCGCTGATGACTCGGTGGTCATTGTCGATACCAACAACCCACAAGAACTCTTTGCGAACATCAATGAAACTGACATCATCCAAATCATCGACCACCATAAACTGGTAGGAGGACTGACGACACAACGACCGATTGATATCACGCTGCGGGCATTAGCTTCTACAGCCAGTGTGCTGTATGACCTCATTGGAGACGAAGAGCTGCCAGAACACATTGCTGGCATCATGCTCTCTTGTATTTTGTCCGACACCCTTGAATTCCGTAGTCCTACCACCACTCCGCAAGATAAAGATATTGCTCAAACACTCGCCGCGCAACTCAATATTGATATTACGCAATACGCCAACGAAATGTTTGCCGCCAAGAGTGATGTCTCCGGCTTTACTGACTCGGGACTCATCAAGCTCGATAGCAAGAAATTTACAGTTGGGGAGGTAAACATGCGAGTCTCAGTAATTGAAACAACCAGCCCAAAGACGGTACTCGAACGAAAAGCAGGCATTGTCACCGCTATCAAAGACGTCATCGAGACTGAAAGTGACGTGGATGAAGTACTCTTCTTTATCGTAGATATCCTAAAAGAGGAAGCGACCGTACTTACGTACAACGAAACCGTCAAAGCTATCATCGAAAAATCTTTTTCAGTTACGGTGGAGTCTGACACTGAGGTATTACCAGGCATTGTCTCACGTAAGAAACAAATCTTGCCGAGCTTGAAAGTGTAACCAAAGCGCACAACGTCGTGCATAGAAATTTGTGTATAGCCCTGCTGGGAACAACCCCTCAGCAGGGCTATACTATATGTATCTAGCAAAATAATGAGTTCTTAATATATGACTGTCTTTCTTACCCGTACACTGATTCCCATCACAACCGTGGTGTTGTCTCTCGCACTGCTGACACCACACGTGTTTGCCCAAGTAGAGCCAGAGGACATAGATGCTTCTGTCGCAGCGGAAGCCGAAGCGACGGCTCAACCTACCGGAGCTATTGAAGCACGAGCTTCTTCTTCAGCCGAGGTGACCGCACGGGGACAAAGTCAAAGGGCATCCACCACTTCCCAACGAAACGTTGGCCTGGAGACCCGAGCGCAAGAACGGGTCACCAACCTAGCAGCCAATATGAGCAACCGTATGGAGGCAGTAGTTGCTCGACTACAAAACATCACTAACCGACTCGAATCTCGTATGGGCAAAATGGCAGATATCGACACCACTGCCAGTGCTGCTGCTCTCGACTCAGCGCAACTTTCTTTGGACGCTGCTATAACAGAAATGGCAAACATTGACGCTGCCGTAGCTGCCACCATCAGCTCAGCAGACGCTCGAGCAGCCTGGGTCACACTGAAAACAAAATTTATTACCATCCAAAATTTCATTAAAACTGCTCATAGTGAATTAGGCTCCAGCATCGCTCTATTGAAAGAAGCGTCACTGACAGCCGAAACAGAACAGAGTACAGCAGCCGAAGTTGAATAATCTAATTAATACCCATCATGGATGAAAAAAACCAAGAAGTGCAGGCGCCAGATTTCTCTCACGAGGAAATGAAAATGCCTGAAAACGTAGTAATGCGTTCCAAACATAGCTCAGAATCTTCTTCCATAATCAACGGACCCTTATTGGTCACGCTCGCGATTCTGCTGATACTTATTCTCGGTGGTATGTATTACTGGTTTACCTACATGAACACTCCAGAACCAGCCACACCAGTCCCCCAAAGACCAACGGCCGAACAAAACAACGAACCGGAGAGCACCACAGCCGAAGCGCAAACCGAAACCACTCAAGCCGTCAGCACTTCAGACGAACTGTCTGCTATCGAAGCAGATCTCGAAGCAACAAATCTCGAAGCTATGGACACAGAGATGGAAGCGATTGATGCTCAGATGGAAGCCGAAGCGACAGCTCAATAGGTCTAAGTGGACAAACAGCAAAAAACCGCCTCCTGGCGGTTTTTTGTTCTTTTTGCCAATCGGCACCATTCCCCCTTCTCTATAGGTTGCAATTCCCACTCAGTTTCGTACACTACTGACCACTATGTCACATTCACACACAGTAGATTTCAAAAAAGCATTTACCATTGAAGAACTTCCTGATTCTCAGGTGAAAATCACCGGAGCCTTGCCGTATGCCGAGCTGCAAAGCGAACGGAAGGCAGCCCTCGTTGCCCTTGGGAAAAACGTTGAACTCGACGGTTTTCGCAAAGGTCACGTTCCCACTCCCGTCTTAGAAAAGCACTTGGGAGAATCCAACATCTTGGCTGAAATGGCTGAACGCGCTATCTCACACGCTTATCCGCATATCATTAGTGAACACAACATTGAAGCTATTGGTCACCCCCAGATTGAAGTCAAAAAACTCGCTCCTGACAATGACTTAGAGTTTTCCGCTACGGTAGCTGTAGTACCAACCTTTACACTTCCTGACTACCAAAATATTGCTCAAGAAATTAACAAGAACAAACCAAACGATGAAGTAACTGACGAGGAACTGGAAGATAAAATCAAAGAGATCCGACAACAAAAGCGCGCCTACGAACGAATGCAGGAACTCTCGCAACAATCAAAGGAGCAAGCTGAAGCTGAAGCAGCTGACCTACCCACTCCAGAATCAGTCGCCCAAAAAGTAGAAGCTGATAAAGATGCACCGCTGCCGGAGCTGACAGACGACATGGCCAAAGAGCTTGGACAGCCTGGACAGTTTGAGTCAGTAGCAGACTTCAAAACAAAACTCCGAGAACACATCGAAATTGAGAAGAAGCAAAACAATGCTGCTAAACACCGAGCAGACATCACCGACGGAATCATCGCCGTAACTGAAATGGATCTGCCAAAGATTCTTATCGACTCAGAAATCAACCAAATGTTTGCGCAGATGGAAGATGATTTGAAGCGTTCAGAACTCAAGATGGATGACTACCTCGCGCACATCAAAAAGACCAAGGAGGAGCTCGCCGAAGAATGGAAGCCAGCAGCTACCAAGCGAGCACAACTCCAACTCGTCTTAAATGAAATCGCCAAGCAGGAAGAATTGGTACCAGACCCAGAAAAGGTCAATGAGCAAACCAAAGAACTGATGGAACGATTCAAAGACGCTGACGAACACCGAGTTCGGCTCTACGTTGCCTCAGTACTCCTCAACGAAGAAGTGATGAAGGGACTCGAGAGTAAATAGTCCTCTCTGAATACAGAAAACAGCCGCCCGAAACGGGCGGCTGTTTTCTTTTGCGAAATCTGCTACGATAGCAACAGCAGGAGACTGCACCGGATAACTGAAAATTGAAACCCTTATGAAATCTGAACACACGAACACCGAACAAAACTACTTAGTGCCAATGGTAATTGAAAAAACTGTTGGTGGAGAGCGCTCTTTTGATATCTTCTCTAGACTCTTAAAAGAACGAATCATCTTTATTACTGGCGCGATTGAGGACCACATGGCCAACCTGGTAGTGGCTCAACTCCTCTTCTTGGAGGCAGAAGACCCCAAGAAAGACATCACCATCTATGTAAACTCTCCGGGTGGAAGCGTTACTGCGGGACTTTCTATTATCGACACCATGCACCACATCAAACCTGATGTGGCGACCGCCTGCGTTGGTCTGGCTGCCTCTATGGGATCACTCATCCTCTCGCAAGGAGCGAAAGGCAAGCGTTTCATCCTGCCCAACGCAGAAGTGATGATTCACCAACCATCAGGAGGAGCTTACGGTCAGGCCTCTGATATTGATATTACCGCGAAGCATATCCTGAAAACCCGTGAACGATTAAACAAAATGCTTTCTAAAGCAACTGGACAAAAACTCACCAAAATCCAGATGGATGTCGACCGAGACATGTTTATGGATGCAGAAGAAGCGAAGAAGTACGGCATTGTCGATGCTATCTACAAATAGCTAATTGCCACTGCGGTAGCAATCACGAACAAAGCACCATTCAACACAGATTTATGGCTCACTGAGTCTCTGTGTTGGGTGGTTTTTGTTTTTCTGACCACCATTTTACAAACCTCATATTCTCTAGTACAGTTTCATTTGTACTGTTAGGAATTAATCAGGAAACACTCATGCCAGCATTAGAATTTACGGTTGCGTTGGCTTTTGCAGTATTCCTTGGTATTGCAGCTGGATATTATGTGCGCTACTTGCACGCTCATTCAAAGAAAAACTCAATCGAACTAGAAATTCAAGAGCGTGAAATCAAGGCAGAGAAAAAAGCTTTGCTGATTGTTGAAGCCGCAGAAGAAAAAGCCACAAACATCGAGAAAGAAGCAAAGGCGGAACGAAAACACCTAGAGGAGAAGTTAGAACAAAAAGAAACCCGCCTCGCCAAACGCGAGGAGCTTTTAGACGAGCGACAAATAGACATCGATTCGCAAAAGGAAGCAGTGCAAGCAAAAATCACTGAAATTAAATCATTTAAATCACAACTTGATGCCCGCTCTGACGAAGCCGATCGGAAGCTCGAAGAGGTTGCTGTGTTAACCCAAGAAGAAGCCGTCGAAAAAATCATTCACAAGGTAGAAAAAGAACGCGGTGAAGACTTGCGGGCTCGGCTGGAGAAAGTGAATCGGCTCGGGGAAGAGCAATACGAGGAGCAGGCCCAGAATCTCCTGCTGGCCGCCATTCACCGAGTCGGCAACACCATGTCACCAAACCTGATGACCGCGCACGTGGAGTTGCAAAGTGATGAACAGAAAGGCAAGATTATCGGGAAAGAAGGACGCAACGTCCGCGCCTTTGAGCGCGCCACTGGAGTCGACGTATTAGTGGATGAGTCCCCGGGATACATCGTGCTCTCTTCCTTTGATCCGATTCGTCGAGAAATTGCTCGAGTTGCCCTCGAAGCACTCCTCAAAGACGGTCGTATTCAACCAGCCAAAATCGAAGAAGTGGTGGAGCAGGCCCGGCAAGACGTGGCTAAAACGGTACGCAAGATGGGAGAGAAGGCGGCCTATGATGCCAACGTACCTGACTTACATCCTGATCTGATTGTTATCCTCGGTCGACTGCATTTCCGAACAAGCTACGGCCAAAATGTCTTGTGGCACTCAGTCGAGATGGCGCACATTGCGGGCACCATCGCAGAAGAAATCGGCGCCAACGTAGCAGTCGCGCGAGCTGGAGCATTACTACACGACATTGGAAAAACCGTCAGTCACGAAGTAGCTGGTACCCACGTAGAAATCGGTATTCGTATCCTTGAGAAGTATGACGTGGATCAACAGGTCATCCTCGCCATGCGGGCTCACCACGAAGAGTACCCGTACGAAACACCAGAGAGCATTATCGTCCAGGTGGCTGACTCTATTTCTGGCGGCCGGCCTGGCGCTCGTCGCGACTCGATGGAAAACTACGTGAAGCGACTGACGGACTTAGAGAAGATTGCGACGAGTTTGATGGGTGTGGAAAAAGCCTTTGCGATTGCCGCTGGTCGGGAAATCCGAGTGATGGTAAATCCCACTAGTCTCAATGAGTTTGAAACCAACACGCTAGCTCGGACCATCGCCACAACTATTGAGGCGCAACTACGCTACCCCGGAGAAATTAAAGTACACGTGATTCGAGAAACGCGAGTCATTTCCTACGCTCGTTAGGCGTACTTCTCACGAACAAAAAAACGCCTGGGCAAACCCCAGGCGTTTTTTATTACTCGCTTTTTTGCGCCACGATGAACGTCGTATAATTATATTTCAAATCCTGAATCGATTCTTCGAGCACTTCCAGCCCGTAGAGCTCTGCACATTTCAATGGTGCAATCACGGCCACCGTGTCAGGCAGCTCACCGCTGGCGAGGTCTTCCGCTGCCTTGGCAGTATCAGGATACGGGACGATATCAGCCTCGCCCCACATGCGCTTGAGATACATCCGGCATTGCTTCAACGCCTGATCATGAGATGACACCGCACTAATGTGTGAGGAAGTCACTCCTGGTTTTACGAGCAACATATGGTGTACATCAACCTCAAACATTTTTTCAATGGTGAAGTTATACTTCGCCATAGCGTGCACTGCTTCAATTACAATTCCTCCGTTACTATTTTCAATCGGAAAAATACCCCGTTCAATCGTGCCCGTATTTAACTCTCGTAATACATTTTCCGCACTCACCAACGGAATGATTTCACCATCCGGGGCGTAGGTTTCACCCGCTTGCTCGGAAAAACTTCCTCGTGCTCCCATGACTCCAATTTTCATATCTGGGCATAATACCATTTTTCAAAAAAGCTGAAAAATATTAAGCCACAGAAAAATGCTTTGTGTAATCGTTGCAGCTTATATACGTTGCTATATAATGTTTTACAAGCCATATAAATTTAGGCGCCGTGCGTGAGTCAAATATTTTTTGATTCTGCACAAATTAATCGCTCTTAGACTAATAAATTCTGAACTATGAATAAAGCAGACATCATCAGCAAAGTGCACGAAGTACTTGACACTACAAAAGCTGACGCTGAACGAGCAGTAGATACTGTATTCGGCAGCATTGAAGCAGCAATGAAAGACGGGACACAAGTTTCAATCGCCGGTTTTGGTATCTTTGAAGCAAAGATGCGAAACGCGCGAGAAGCACGAAACCCACGAACTGGTGAAACTGTACAAGTTCCAGCAATGCGAGTTCCAAAGTTCCGAGCGGCCAAAGCTCTGAAGGACTCAGTGAAATAATCACTCTCCTGATTCACAGAAAAAGCAGCGGGTATACCCGCTGCTTTTTCTTATACCTTTCTGGAAAAAAGAATGTGATATACTATTTACGTAGCGGAGGTAATACGCTATGTGGAAATGCATAGGGATATAGACCGCTATTTCCCATCACATTGTAAGAGCCCCTCAGCCGGGGGTTTTTACGTATCTGCTCAAGGTGCATTGAAAAATAAGGATGATGTGCTAAGATTGTGGGACTTTGGATTCGTCCATAGCAAACGCGGGTGTAGTTTAGTGGTAAAACGACTGCCTTCCAAGCAGTAGTCGGGAGTTCGATTCTTCTCACCCGCACAAAGAAAAAAGACCCTTCAGGGGTCTTTTTTTCGACTGTGGGTGAAGTAAGCAAATAGTTTTGCTTACGGGAAGAATCGAACAGCGGAGCGATGTCTTTTCTTCTTTCCTAGAAGAAAAACGAGTGAGCTGTGTCCCGCGGCACTTATGAGCGTCAGCGAATTTGTGACCGTCAGGACGATTCTTCTCACCCGCACAAAGAAAAAAGACCCTTCAGGGGTCTTTTTTTCGACTGTGGGTGAAGTAAGCAAATAGTTTTGCTTACGGGAAGAATCGAACA